>ERZ1026850.1724-NODE-1724-length-10896-cov-2.634812_pt1 | contig 10896 bp, 9 predicted proteins | sample MGYA00380155_ERZ1026850 | MGnify/ENA primary metagenome ERZ1026850 (study PRJEB33269, sample SAMEA4719791) | human gut metagenome | biome: human-associated habitat; feature: organic feature; material: feces | place: Cameroon | collected 2013-10 ... | reverse complement strand
TCGGAGGCATCGGAGCGGTTGAAACAGTGCAAAAAAATTCCGGTTTATGCGAATGCGGTACAGTTACTGGCATGTGGAATCGGTTGTGCAGCGTTTACCTTCATGTTTGGAGGGCATTTGCCGGAAGCACTGTATGCATTTTTTGTAGGGCTGATAGAGCAGCTGGCATTGTTTGTGTGCCGGAAGCGTAAAGTTTCCAGATTTTTAACGAATGTATATGTCAGTCTGCTGATCTCTTTGCTTAGTCTGCCAGCGGCCGCGGGTGTAATACCTGTTTTGCATGACAAAGTGGTGATCGGGGCAATTATGCCGTTAGTACCTGGAATTGCACTGACAACATCCATTCGTGATTTTTATAATGGCGATTATTTGTCCGGAACGATCCATCTGATTGATGCACTTCTTACGGCACTTTGCATTGCAGTGGGCATTGCACTGCCGATTCTGTTGTTGCGATATGGAGGAAATTTACCGGTATGAGTTATGTGCTTCAGTTTTTTATTGCAGCGATTGCCACGGTTACATTTGCCATTTTGTTTGCGGCACCGAAAAAGGAACTGGTTTTCTGTGGCGTATCAGGCGGGCTTGCCTGGCTGGTTTATTTTATTTTGTACAGGCAGTCGGGGAATGTGGTTTTGGGCAGTCTGGTGGCAACCTTTGTTTTGACAATTTTAAGTCGTATTCTGGCAGTAGCAAGATGCAATCCTGCCACGATTTATCTGGTATCCGGGATTTTCCCACTGGTTCCGGGAGCCGGTATCTATTATACGGCATATTATCTGATATCCGGAATGCCGGCAAAATGCTCGGCAAAAGGGCTGGAAACTTTTGAGATTGCCCTGGCCATTGTATTTGGGATTATTTTTGGCTTCTCGATTCCGGAAACACTGTTTCATAAAAGGAAACAGTAAGTAATGGGAAAGGATTGTACGGATGATATGATTACAAGCAGTGCAAATCAGCAGATGAAACACCTGTCACAGCTGATGAAAAGGGCGAAAGAACGAAAAAAAGAACAGGTCTTTGTTGTGGAAGGAATAAAGATGTTTCAGGAAGCACCGGCGGATACGGTGGTGTCTGTCTACGTGTCGGAAAGTTTTCTGGAAAAACCGGAACATGAAAAATGTCTGCAGGGATACCGGTATGAGGTCGTGAGTGATGCGGTATTCCGGGAAATTTCGGATACACAGACTCCGCAGGGAATCCTTGCGATTGTCCGCATGCCGAAGTATGATCTGCCCGATCTTTTGCAGGGGGATCACACGCATCTTTTAATTCTTGAGAGCGTGCAGGATCCGGGAAATCTTGGAACGATGGTGCGCACCGGAGAGGGTGCCGGCATCACGGGAATTATAATGAATAAAACGACGGTGGATCTGTTTAACCCAAAAACCATACGCTCGACGATGGGAAGTATCTACCGCGTTCCGTATCTGATCACGGAGCATCTGCCGGATCTGCTTGAAGATCTGCATAAGGAGAATATCCGATTGTATGCGGCACATTTAAAAGGAGACACATATTATGATGCCTTTGATTTTACCGGGGCATGTGGCTTCCTGATTGGAAATGAGGGGAACGGTCTGTCTGATGAAATTGCAGAGTGTGCGGATTGCTATCTGAAGATTCCCATGGAGGGAAAGGTGGAGTCGCTGAATGCAGCCGTTTCCGCAGCACTTTTGATGTATGAATGTAAGAGACAGCGGGGAGAGCACAATGAAAATATGGTTTAAAATCTGGGAAAACACACACTTATTAAAATCGGAAACCATAGAAGATGATACGGAGGATACACGTACACATAAGATTTTTCATGCACTTGAAGAAGTCTGTCTGAAGTGGGATCTGGGAAAACCGATCTGGTTTGATGCGAATATAGCGGAATTTCAAAGGCATGCGCGAACGAGGTTTGGCAAGGACAATTTTGTGGAGGAAACAGAATTTGATTATCTGGAGATACAGGTGATAGACGAAGATTAAAAAAATATTAAATTTGTTGCTTTCTGCGTACAGAACGTGTTTCTTGTGATATGATAATACCATATGGGAAAGCACGTTAATACATGTGTGAGGTCTGCTTTCGCATTTATGAAAGGAATGTCTGCCATTGTGGCAGGAAAGAGGAGGAATGACATGGGAACATCGCAGATGCTGGGGGAAGCTATTGATAGTTGGGAAACTATGATGTTTTTATATAATTCAGCACTGAAAGAGGTCGGAACAAAACTTGAGATTTTAAATGACGAGTTTGTTCATATACATAAGTACAATCCGATTGAATATATTAAGTCAAGGATTAAAACACCGGAAAGTATTGTAAAAAAATTAAAGCGTGACGGATATGAGAGTACGATCGAGAATATGAGAAATTATATTAACGATATTGCAGGAATCCGTATTGTCTGCTCGTTTACTTCGGATATTTACCGTCTTGCAGAGATGATCGGAAAACAGAATGACCTGACCGTGATCTGTGTAAAAGACTATATCAAAAATCCGAAAGTCAGCGGTTACAAGAGTTTCCATATGCACGTGACGGTTCCTATCTTTTTATCGGACCGTGTGGTTGATACAAAGGTGGAAATCCAGATCCGCACCATTGCAATGGATTTCTGGGCAAGTCTGGAGCACAAGATTTATTATAAATTTGAGGGGCATGCCCCGGAATATATCAGCCGGGATCTGCGTGCCTGTGCAGAAATTGTTTCAAACCTCGATGCAAAGATGCTGCAGCTGAATGAAGCAATTTTAGAAGAAAAGGAAAAAGAGGAACAGAAGAAAAAGGAAGAATAGTTACGAAGAATAAAACTATTACGGAACAGTCGGAAAGAAGGGAATGCTATGGTACCTTCCATTGCACGTCAGAGTGTGATTTTAAAATGTAATATGCAAAAATCCGTGATGCTTGGAAACTACGAATTTTTCTATGCTGCGGGATTGATGAGAAAATTATACAATATAGAGATCCGGACAGATATGGAACCGGAACAGATTCTGGAAGCGATTCTGCAGGTGCAGGATAATCTGGCTCCGCAGAGTGAACAGGAAAAATATCTGATACAGATCATAAAGAATTATGAGCCGTCAGCGGATCATGATGCACAGATGGATGAGCTGTTTGCCTGGGGAGAACAGGAACCTGACATGTGGCAGGTCACGACATCGTTCCATCCGGTTATAAGGTAACTATGAGCGATAGTTACCTTATATTTTTGCAATTTTCGTACATACTACAAGTAATTTTAAAAGAAAGATGAGGATGTATGAAATGAGTAAGATGACTCTGGAACAGGAAGAAGTGCGCAATCAGGAGTATAATGAGTATGTCGAACAGATGACACCGAAACATAATCTGTGGGCAAATATGGGAAAAGCCTTTTTGCTGGGGGGAGGTATCTGCCTGTTGGGACAGATTATTTTACAGATTGCAGCCGAGGTATTCGGACTTAAGGCAGAGGATGCCGCTCTTTGGTGCAGTTTACTTCTTGTTCTTCTTTCGGTGATCCTGACAAGCTGTAATGTATATGGGATTCTTGCCAACTGGGGAGGTGCAGGGGCATTGGTTCCGATTACCGGATTTGCAAATGGCGTGTGTGCTTCTGCGGTGGAATTCCAGAAAGAGGGACAGGTATTTGGTATCGGATGCCAGATTTTTAAGATTGCTGGTCCGGTGATTTTGTATGGAATTTTTTCAAGCTGGGTGCTGGGACTTATTTACTGGCTATTTTAAATTCGCTGGTATCTATGTCGATAAAATCCATGTAAAAGATACCAGTGAGGTATCTATATACTGAAAATTTAATGTTCAGATACCGGAAAGTCTCTATGGATCAAAAATTACGTCTTCAGATACCGCTTTTTTGGGAAAAACGGTATCTGGAGACGTAATTTTTTCTATATAGGTGACATTTGAAAATTTTAAGCATTAAAATTTCGGGAAAACGTCACCTTAGACTGTAATTTTTCATCCATAGATACCGTGTTTTATCATCAGGTGATTTAACAGGATGCTTTTCAATTATATTTTTTCAACCACCGTCATATAGAGAAAACTTATGTTTTTTTTCGCGTACTTTTCCTGAATTTGCACATACTACCATGGAAAATAGGTAATCAAAGAGGTGCAGAATGAAAGAAAAACAGCAAATCGTTTATCTGAAGGCCGATCGAAACAGTGTCTGCCATGATCCGAAAATAAAGATACAGGATGTGATGTCCGTACAGTGTGCAGATCCTGCCATCTGTGCCGGAATAAAAAATAAAACACTGTACACCTTTCAGAAAAATGATGGAACGAAAAAAGAAGGAAAAAAGAAAAAACGAATGGAAGTTTTTTCTATGCTGAAGGTCATCGAACTGATACAGACCGATTATCCGGAGGTAGAAGTGGTCAGCATTGGAGAACAGGATTTTGTAGTGCAATTGTTAGACGTACCAATGGCACCTAGATGGATGGAGACCATAAAGGTTATTGTGATGGTTGTAGTAATCTTTTTGGGAGCTGCATTTACGATTATGGCATTTAACAATGACGTGTCCGTGGGGGAAGTGTTCGACCGGTTTTATCAGCAGGTGATGGGAAAAGAAAAACCGAAAGTATCAGAAATCGAAATTTTTTACTGTCTGGCAGTGGGAATTTTGGTATTTTTTAACCATATCGGAAAGAAAAAAATCACTTCAGATCCGACACCGATTCAGGTTGAGATGCGAAAGTATGAACAGGATGTCGATATGGCGTTTATAGAGAACGCGGGAAGAAAGGGGCATGAACACGATGTTTCTTAGACACATTTTTATGGCGGGCCTTGCGACAGCCTGCGGCATTGCGGTTTCTGCCGGAACGTTTGCGTTTCTTCTGGTGATCGGGGTCATTCCGCGCATGATCAAACGCTGCAATTTTGGAGAACGGATACTGATGGTCGAAAATACGGTTATACTGGGGGTATTGACCGGTGCCGTATTTTCTGTGGTGGAGTGGAAGGCACAGCTGCCGTATCCGTGGCTGGCGCATGTCATTTTGGGCGCTTATGGAACTGCAGCGGGAATTTTTGTGGGATGTATTGCGGTGGCACTGGCAGAAATATTAAATACTTTTCCGATCCTGTTCCGGCGTCTGTATATCAACCGTGGACTCAGTGGTGTTATGATTGCCATGGCACTGGGGAAAATGGCTGGTTCTTTTTATTATTTCTTTTTTGGTTACGGGCTTCCAAAATATTGGTAAATCCATATTTTCTAATTGCAATCTTCTTTGTGACTGGCGTATAATAAAAGGTACGATTAGTTTCAGGAGGATTTTAAATGGGCAGATATGCATTGGATATGGAAAAATATGCAGATTTGGCAAGGACTGCATCTGCGGAGGGATGCGTGTTATTGAAAAATGACAACAGTACCCTGCCACTTAAAAAAGGAGATAAAGTTGCTGTATTTGGGCGCATGGCGTTTCATTATTACAAGAGCGGACTTGGCTCGGGCGGACTGGTAAATACACGCTATGTGGTTGGAATCCTTGATGCGCTGCGCGCCTGCAAAGATATTGCGCTGGATGAAGAACTGATTGGGATCTACGAAAAATGGATCAAAGACCATCCATATGACGAAGGTGAGGGATGGGGGCTGGTTCCGTGGTCACAGGAAGAAATGCCCGTGACGGAAGAGATGCTTCAAACCGCATCCGGGGATGATGTGGCACTGGTGATTCTTGGACGTACGGCGGGGGAAGACCAGGACAATACGGACAAGCCGGGCAGTTATAAGCTGACACGGACAGAAGAAGACCTGATCCGTAAAGTGAGCAGTCAATTTTCACGCACGGCCGTTATTTTAAATGTGGGAAATATCATTGATATGAAATGGGTCAGAGAATTTGATCCGGCAGCGGTACTCTATGCATGGCAGGGAGGTCAGGAAGGTGGAAACGGTGTCTGTGATGTACTTACGGGGCGTGTGAATCCGTGCGGAAAACTGACCGATACGATTGCAGAAGATATCAGTGACTATCCATCCACGTCAAATTTCGGGGATTTACAGAAAAACTATTATAAAGAAGATATCTATGTGGGATATCGGTATTTTGAGACATTTGCCAAAGATAAAGTTTTGTATCCGTTTGGATTTGGATTGTCGTATACTTCTTTTTCCGTGCAAGCGTCTGCAGAAGAAAAGGACGAGCATACGGTCTGTGTAAAGGCAACAGTGAAAAATACCGGAACAAAACCGGGGAAAGAAGTGCTTGAAGTATATGCCAAAGCCCCACAGGGGGTACTGGATACACCGGTGCGTGTTCTTTGTGGATTTGCAAAGACAAAGGAACTGGCAGCAGGGGAAGAAGAGCATATTACTCTGGAGATTCCGAAAAATACATTTGCCTCCTATGATGACAGTGGTGTAACCGGACACAGGGACTGTTTTGTGCTGCTGGAGGGTACTTATACCATTTATGTGGGAACCGATGTGCGGTCGGCACAAAAGGCAGGCAGTTATCCGCAGACGTTTACGGTGATTGAACAGCTTGAGGAAGTCTGTGCACCGCAGAAACCGTTTGCCCGTATGACAAGAAAGCCGGGTGATGTGATCGGATATTCCGATACACCGGAACGGATCTATGGTCCGTATGACCGCGTGGAAAAACCGGCAGAGATTTCACAGACTGGCGATAAAGGCTATCGTCTGGAAGATGTATATGACAAAAAGATTTCCATGGAGACATTTGTGGCACAATTGTCGGACGAGGATCTGATTATGCTGTTCCGCGGAGAAGGCATGTGCAGTCCGAAGGTGACTCCGGGTACTGCAGCGGCATTTGCAGGACTGACTCCGTCTTTGAGGAAGTTTAGAATTCCGGCAGAATGTGCATCGGACGGACCATCCGGGATACGTATGGACTGCGGAACAAAGGCGTTTTCCCTTCCGAACGGAACGCTGCTCGGATGTACATTTAACTGTGAACTGGTGCGTCAATTATATGAAATGACAGGGCTTGAACTACGGTTAAACCGTGTAGATACATTGCTCGGACCGGGATTGAATATTCACAGAAATCCGTTGAACGGACGAAACTTTGAGTATATTTCCGAAGATCCGTTTTTAACCGGAAAAATGGGAGCCTCACAGCTGCAGGGACTTAATATTGCAGGTTCCACAGGAACCATCAAACATTTTGCGGCAAACAATCAGGAAACGAAACGACATGAGGCAGATTCGATTATTTCCGTGCGGGCACTGCGGGAAATTTATCTGAAGGGATTTGAAATTGCGGTAAAAGAAGGACCGGCCCGCTCTGTTATGACTACATATGGCCCGGTCAACGGGGTGTGGACTGCAGGAAGTTATGATCTCAATACCATTGTATTGCGCAAAGACTGGGGATTTTCCGGCATCGTTATGACCGACTGGTGGGCAAAGGCAAACCATGAGGGACAGCCATCGGATCCGCGTATACATGCGGTCATGGCAGCGGCACAGAATGATGTATATATGGTGACTGCAGATGCGCAGGATATGCAGCAGGATGATATGTTCGAAGAATTCCAGAAGGGAAATCTTACGAGAGGACAGCTGCAGAGAAATGCCATCAATATATTGCAGTTTGTACTAAAATCCCCGGCGATGCTTTATGAGATGGATAGGATTTCTCCGGAAGAACTTAAAGACCGGAAGAACGCTGCAAAAGATGATCTGGATGTCTCAAAGATGATGAAATTTGTGGCAGATGAGCAGGGAAATATCCGCATTTCCGGTGACGGCTGGGATACACATCAGGGAAAGGAAATACTTGCGGATCTGGATATGAAAGCTGGAAGTTATGAACTGCAGATGAAAGTAAAATCAAATCTGGATGATCTGGCACAGCTTCCGGTAACGGTATATCTGGATAATATCATCAAAGGAACAATGTCATTTAGGGGATCGAAAGGGCAGTGGGTGACACAGCAGATCCGGTTTGATACATTTGAAGGACATCATTATATGAGATTATATTTTGGAGCAACCGGACTTACGGTAGATTATATAGCGTTTCAGCTGTCCGGCGGCGCAGACAAGGAGCAGTAAGACATGAATGTTTTAAAGGTAAAAAAGGGAGAAACGCTTGCCAGAAAACAGGACAAGGTGATGGAATGGTATCTGATCCAGGAGGGATCGGTGATCCGGCAGTTTGCATTTGCAGAGATCATTATGCACCGGAATGCAATTGTGGGTATTCTCGAGAACGAATGGTTTGCCTGTGATTATGTGGCAAATGAAGATACGACACTGATCGTGATCCCATGTAAAAATGCACAGGATCTGCGGAAGATTTTGTCCGAACATGAAAATTTCCGCCCGATTTTTTTGCGTACGGCAGTGGAACAGCGGCATCAGGCACTGTGTCTGTATGCCAGTCTGCAGAAAAAATGCATGCTTTTACATAATGCTGCGGAAACGTTGTACAGCGAATACAAGAATCTGTGCAGCGAGAAGCTTCTTGATGAACAGGAATTTCCGCGTATGGAACAGTTTGCAGCTTTAAAAATGCAGCACCGTGCGGAAAACTGGGAGATTGCAAACAGTAACAGTCTGGTCCGAAGTTATCTGAAAGAATATATGCAGCTGATGATCAAAGATGACAGTCTGTGTGTGGGAGCAATCATGGAGGCGGCGGCACAGATGCGCCGTGTGACACAGGGAATCGGCGAGATGGTAAATTATCTGCAGTACAACCGGGATATTTTATTTTCGGATTCCAGAGATGATATTTTTCGTCTGTTTTTTGCAATGGCAGTCCAGCAGTCGCAGAAAAAGCAGGACATTTCCGAGATCAAGAAGCGTCTGTTAAATATGGTGGATGTCATGACAAAGCTTGATGTGTACGATAAAAAACAGATGGCGGAGGCACATGAACTCTGCGAAAATTATGACTTTTCCAAGGAGTCCGAAGGGCGTATCAATATTATGCGTGAGGATTGTATTGCGCATATTATGGAGTATGCAGGATATGGCAGCGATATGATCAGGGATTTCCACAGCATTGTGCAGCAGTACCGGGAACTGCCGGATATGCTATCAACGGATGATGAGGCATACCGCATCAGACAGCTGCGCAGGGAAATCACAAAGGTCTTTTACGATATTTATACCAAGGCGTTTATGCGATCGGTTGAGGAACTGGTCAAGCCGTCACCGATCATGATGATGTTTTTCAATTTTGGGTTTATGGATGCGGAGGTGCTGGGGGAAACTAACACAAATGCACTGTATAATCTGACGGATTCACTTGGATTGTTTCACTCTGCAAATGTCTATACGGTTTATGACTGGCTGGTACAGATTTATCAGGGAAAGAAAGACCCGTCCCGCAATGAATTTGATCAGGATTTCAATGCATTTCTGCTGGAAGAAAAGAGAACCGGGAATATTACGGAAGCGCAGATGCAACAGTATAAAAATGACAGCAGGCAGAAAGTACAGTTTGAGATCCGCAATATGTTTACCTCCGGAAACCGTGTGACCTATGGCCGTGTGACTACATTCTGTCCGGTTCTGATGGAAGAGGATTTCATCAACACCGTGGAAAAGATGGCCGTTACCGCAGAAAAAATTGCCGATGCCATCAATAAGGTGCGCTGTGTGGATTATTCTGCACTCTATCATGATGTTATGTTTTCCGATCCGGATCGCGGAATCAATCAGGAATGGATCAAAAAGGAGATTCTGCCGGATGTGATTCTGATGCCAAATGCCGGAACCCGTACCCTGATGTGGCAGGAGACATCCGGTGCCAAGATTGATACACCGGCGCGTTTTCTGTTTCCGATCTTTTCTGCAGTGGATCTCGATGATCAGATGGTGGAATGTATCGGCCGATACCGCTGGGAGATCTGCAGACGTGTGCAGGGTGTATACTGGAACGATATCCGGGAGAAATCGCTTACGGCGGAGTACTGTGATTTTATTCAGTATTATCGTAAAAATTCAGATCTTTCTGCAGATGCAAAGGAAAAGATCAAGACTGCATTGTCCCGTGCACGGAACAGTTACCGTGAGGTATTTGTCAAGGACTATCAGGCGTGGATGAAGTATGAGTCACAGGGAAGTTTCCGACTGAATAAGGTCGCAAGGGATATTCTGGTAAGGTATTGTCCGTTTGCAAAGGATATCCGACAGGGACTGGCCACCAATCCACAGTACCAGAATGCATTTCACAGACTTGATGTGGAAAACAGAAAGAAACTGCAGAGGTTTCGTTCTGTTTACGATAAATATGAGGCAGCAGGTGGAGAGATCACACCGGAACTGAAAGAAAATCTGCGGTTTTATCAGATGTAGGAACGGATATGGAATATATAGCTTATGTAGAGACCCCGTATAAAGAAAAATTTGGAATTCCCAGACAGAGCGGGCTGGCGGAGAGTACCTGTGGGGAAATTATTTTCACACCGAAATTCCGGAATCCGGATGCAGTGCGTGGAATCGAAGAGTTTTCCCACCTGTGGCTTCTCTGGGAGTTTTCGAGGGCAAAGCAGGATACCTTTCATGCAACGGTAGCACCTCCCCGTCTGGGAGGAAAAGAAAAACGGGGCGTGTTTGCCACGCGTTCCCCCTTCCGCCCGAATTCGATCGGTCTTTCGTGCGTGAAACTTGAAAAAGTGCGCATTGATCAGAAGCTTGGACCGGTTCTTACGGTTTCCGGGCTGGATCTGCTCGATCACACACCGCTTTTTGATATCAAACCGTATCTGCCGTACGTGGATGCCCATCCGGAGGCAAAAAACGGTTTTGCGGAAGAATTCCGGGAGTTTCAGATACCGGTAGTATTTCCGGAGGAATTGCAGGCACAGATTCCGGAACATCTGCGGGGATCGCTTCTTGAGGTTCTTGCACAGGATCCCAGGGCGGCATACAACAAAAAGCCGG
>ERZ1026850.1720-NODE-1720-length-10911-cov-3.409083_pt1 | contig 10911 bp, 8 predicted proteins | sample MGYA00380155_ERZ1026850 | MGnify/ENA primary metagenome ERZ1026850 (study PRJEB33269, sample SAMEA4719791) | human gut metagenome | biome: human-associated habitat; feature: organic feature; material: feces | place: Cameroon | collected 2013-10 ... | reverse complement strand
TCGTTGATCCGGGCGACGGGTCGCTCTTCACGCGGTCGGCGTCGCCGACGGAGAACCTGCCCGTCTTCGACGCAATCCGCCTCGGCGCGGCCGCGACACTGGACATCAACGGCACGGCGTACACGGCGCAGGATCTGTCCGGCGGCGGCACGGTTCTCAGCTCGGCGACGGACGCCGAGGCCGCCCCGTCGCTCACGCTCCGAAAGCTCACCGTGGACGCCGGCGCGCGGGAGACCCTGCGCGTGGAGGTGCCCGTCGTGTTCGCGGACGGCTTCACGCTCGCCGTCACGAACGCCGCGGCGGCCAAGGGGGCGTGGACGATCCTCGCGGCCGCCGCGCCGATGGCGGACGTGCCGCACCTCGTCGTGACGGGCGACGACGGCCGAAAGTGGACGGCGATCCTCTCGCCGGACGGCCGCTCGCTCGACCTGGCGCTCACGGGCCTCACGTTCATCCTGCGCTGAGGAGTTCGCGGATGGCGTGGACGGTGCCGCCGAGCGCGGCGGCGGCGCGGCGGAAATCGGCGTCTTCGGTAAAGACGTGGATGCGGTGCGCCGTGCCCGCGTAGCGGCACATGCGTAGGTAGTCGCAGATCAGGCGGTCCGCGCGGTGCGGACCCTCCCCGCCCGTGAAGCTCACGCGCAGGCGCCCCTCGGTCTCGCCGTCGGCCTGGGGGCCGTCGAAGACGATCCAGGCCCGGTCGAGCGGATAGGCGTCCAGCCAGGTCCGCACGTGGGCGCGGAGAATGCCGCGCTTGCGGGGCGCGAGGCGACCGCCTTCGGGCAGCGTCTCGGCATCGCGCGCGGCGGCCAGCGCGAGCGCGAAGTGGGTGCGAAGCCCTTCAAGTTCGGCGCGCGTCTGCGCCAGTTCTCCGTTCAGGCGGTGGAGTTCCGTCTTCAGTTCGCGCACGCGCGCAACGCGCGAATCCGTGAAGATGTCATGGGCTGTCATGGGGGAGAAGTATAGCATAATTTTTTTTTTTTAAATACCCCCTTGCGCGCACCGCCGAGGTCTGTTATACTATCCAGCGTTTTCACGACACCAAGTGCGAGCTTAACTCAGTTGGTAGAGTGCCACCTTGCCAAGGTGGTTGTCGAGGGTTCGAGTCCCTTAGCTCGCTCCATTCGTGACGGGGAAACATTGTGAATGGGAGCATAGCTCAGCTGGTAGAGCAAGTGACTCTTAATCACTGGGTCGTGGGTTCGAATCCCTCTGCTCCTACCATTCGCAAGTTCTCTACCGTGGCTAGGTAGCTCAGTTGGTAGAGCAACGGACTGAAAATCCGTGTGTCGCCGGTTCGATCCCGGCCTTGGCCACCAATCCTACTATCGAACTCGGAGACATCCGAGTTTTTTTTATGCCCGGTTGTCAGGCGTGCTGGAGCTGGGAGAACTTCAGCTTGTAGGTCTTGAGGAATTTTGTAATTCGGTCTGAATCGTTCGCGGTCGCGCGGTTGTCGCGGGAGACGTTGTACAGGCGGCGACCGGCTTCGGCGGCAGAGGCGCTGGTGCGGCAGACGTCCAGCACGTACTTGAGCGTGGCGATCTCAATGGCGTCCATCCTCTCGGAATAGCCGTTGCCAAGCAACGATTTGAGGTAGGGGTCTTCCGCTTCAAGGCCGGCTTGGGCGGAAACGGGCTCTGTCGGGGCCGTGGGGGCTTCCGCCGATACGGTCGGAGCCATGCGCCTAATCTCGCGCTCGACGTCTGTTGGGCGGATTTCGCCGTCCTGTGCCAGGGTTCCCATGCGGGCGACCATGTTGCGAAGCTCGCGGAAGTTGCCGTCCCACGGTGTGGTTTCGGCGAGGGCGTAGTCCATGAAGATCTTCCGGGCTTCGTCCGTGATGACGACGCCTCGGTTCACGTGATTCTTGAAGAGGTCCAGTTCGTAGTCGAGGTTCGGTTCAATGTCTTCGCGGCGCTCTGCAAGGCCGGGAATCCGGTAGGACCAGCGGTTGATGCGTTGGAGAAGGTCGTTGCGGAACTTTGCGGGATCGTTGAGGCCCTGGTTGGTTCCGCAGATCAGCTGGAAGTTGCATTTGACGGGCGTATCGGATCCCATCGGATAGAAGACGTGTTCCTCGAGCGCCTTGAGGAGCATGGTCTGTACCTCCTTAGTCAGGTCACCGATTTCGTCCAGGAAGAGAATGCCGTTCTCGGCGGTCTTGATGAAGCCGTCCCGGCTTGGCTTCGCGTCCGTGAAGGCTCCCTTGACGTGTCCGAAGAGTTCGCTGCGGGCGGTTGCGTGGTCGAGGGTCGCGCAGTTGACGGAGACGAACTCGCCTCTGACGAGGTTGCGCTTTTTCTTCAGTTCGTAGATCCTGGTGGCGAGCTTGGTCTTGCCTGCGCCTGTCGGGCCCGTGATGAGGATGGGGTCGGAGGAGGCGAGGACGAGCCGTTCCAGCTCGTCGATGGTTTCGTTGTACTGTCTGTTTTTGGTCTGGATGCCGTCCTTCAGAAAGGTGATGCCTTCCAGCGAGAGGTTGTTGATCCGGCTGGCGAGGGCCGTATTGCCGGTGCGGTCCAGGTCGATGATCTTCAGAAGCCCCTTGGCGTCGTCGCTGTGGCTTTTGCCAAAGCCGTCGGTGGGGGCGGACTGGATGAGCTTGGCCTTGATATAATTGGCGTAGACCAGCCAGAAGAGGCAGATGCGCTCGACGTTCGTCCCCGTGTTGATGTGGACGAGGTATTCTGTGTTGTCGCGGTGGAAACAGGAGCGCTTCACGTAGTCGAAGAACTTGAGGCTGACCTCGTCGAAGTCCCACGGGTCCTGAAGCGCGATCTCGTCAAGAATCACGTTGGTGGCGACGGATTCCTTCTCGATCCGAGCCTGCACCTCCTCCGCAAGGGCCTTGAACCCCGTGTTGTAGACGAGATGATACTCGTCGACCAGGAACTTGTCCTTATGCAGGACAAGCGAGACGGACGGGCTCCAGTTGTGGTTCTCGGCGCTTCCGAGATCTTTCCGTGTTCCGAGAATCGAGACGATGACGTGTTTCATGTTGAAAAGTATAGCAAATATTCTATTCTGAGCATAGCAAGTATGCTATAACGCGATCCGAAAGATTGCGAGGAGGCCAAGATGTCGTGTAAAATCACGCTCTCGGATGCAAGTCGCAACGTGGCATGGTTTTTGCATATATGCTGGCAGAAGGAAATGACATGAAGTATAGGTTTTCGTTTACGGCGGTCGGGCTTGCTCCTGTGGCGATGCAGGAGGTGGCTGCGCTGTACCCTGTCTGCGGGACGTGGGAGGCCGTCTACGCGCATATCGTCAAGGAGAACACGCTCAAGTGCCGGACGGTCTCCGCGCTTCGCCGTATCGCGACCGAGATCGTGCTGCGCCTGGGCAAGCTGGCTCCGGAAGAACTCGCCCGGTTCATCGAGAACCGCCTGAACGAGCGGAACGTGTTCGCTTGGCTGGCTGCTTGTCGGGCGTATGATCTGGTCGGCGACTTTGCGGTTGAGTCGCTGCACGAGGCCTATGTGACCGGGCAGAAGACGTATGAGACGAGCGACTACGAGAAGTTCGTCAACGGGAAGCTGGCGCTCCATCCGGAATTCGACGAGCTTTCCAGGCAGACCTACGCGAAGGTTCGCCAGATCGTCTTCAAGATGATGCGCGAGGCCGGGTTCCTCGACAAGAAGGGCACGATCATCCCGCTGGTGATGGATGCCGCGCTTATGAATTTCATTCCGGAGAGGGACCTTGCCTTCTTTCCCATGTATATCGGAGGCCGTTGAGACATGAAGAAGATCGAGTCGCATTTCGACGAACTCTACACGCTCCTCTCGTCCGAGGACTTCCTGGCGCGCAAGGGCGTGTCGACGGAAGTCCCGTTCTTCATCTGCCATTATGACGCGACCGAGCAGGTCCAGAGCGACGGCGTGGCGAGGCTTCTCGTCGAGAAGCTGAACACGCAGGGCGTCAAGACGCTGCATGTCGATCTCTACAAGGTCATGATCGACAAGATGCGCGAGAACGACGACCTCGACTGGACGCTGGAGAACGAGAGCACGGTCGATCACGAGAACCTTCTCACGGACATGCGGGCGCAGCTGAACGTGAAGTCGGAAATCGCGCCGAGGGTCGAGGAGATGATCAAGGCCGACGGCTGCCGCCTGGTGATCGTGACCGGCATCGGGGCGTGCTATCCGATCTTCGAGGCGCACGAGCTTCTCACCAACCTCTCGGAGATCGTCGCGGGCGTTCCGCTCGTCCTGTTCTTCCCCGGCGACTACGTGCAGACGCCCGGCTCGGGCGCCTCCCTGCATCTCTTCGGACGCGTCGAAGGCCGCGGCTACTACCGCGCCTTCGACATTGAGACGTTTATTAAGATGAATCAGAAGTAACGAGGAAAATTATGTTATTCAATAGGGATGACTTGTTGAGAAGAGCCAGGACGATAAGGTCGTTTGCGATGGACTCGCTGTCCCCGGTGAACGAGAGTGTGTTGATAAGACAGCCAGTTGCAAGCATACCTTTGACACAGACATTCGACATTTTCTTGTCTCATCGATATGAGGATCGTGAGGCTGTAAAGGGGTTGGCTGATGAATTGGTAAATGACTTTAAGTATTCTGTTTATATTGATTGGATTGTCGATCCTACATTGGATAGATTGAAGGTAAACCGAGGGACGGCAGAAGTCCTGCGTAACCGGCTTTCGCATAGTCGTTGTCTCTGGTATGTGACATCAGATGGTTCTGCGGCATCAAAATGGATGCCGTGGGAGACGGGATTTGCGGATGGGAAAACAGGTCGGGTTGCCATTTGTCCGTTGGTCTCAGGAGAGAAGACCGAGTTTTCCGGAGTGGAATATCTATCCATGTATCCTTATGTTGATAGATGCAAATCAAAAAACTCGGACAAGGCTTCTCTTTGGATAAACGAGTCGATTGGAGTGTATTGCTCGTTTGACAAATGGTTAAATGTGGGTGCCAATCCAACAGTTCACAAGTAAGGAGTCACGGAAAATGCCTCAGCTCAGATTGTATAGCCTTTTCATCAGCCATTCCTGGACGTATGGTGATGCATACGGAAAACTGACAGGTTTGTTGAATGAAAGTTCATATTTCAACTGGAGGGACTATTCCGTCCCCAAGGATAGTCCCATTCATAATGCCCCCACAACAAACATGTTGGAGTCTGCGATACGAGAACAGATGCGGCATGCGAGTTGTGTCCTGATCATGGCGGGGAAATATAGCACATTCTCGAAGTGGATCAAACGTGAGGTTCGGATTGCTCAAGAATTGGGTAAGCCGATTTTGGCGATTACACCCTGGGGGGCCGAACAGATCTCGACTGTAGTCAAGGATGCTGCTGATGAGGTGGTGAAGTGGCAGTCTGCGTCCATTATTGACGCCATCAGAAGAAATGCTTTGTGAGAGGGGTGTGATGATGAGAAAAGCTTTGATTGTTGGTATTGATAACTACCTTGAGTGTCCGTTGTCAGGGTGCGTGAAAGACGCACAATTGATGGCCAAAGTCCTTTCGACTCATGATAACGGAGATAGAAATTTTGATGTCATGCTCTGTGAGAATGTAAAACATAGAAATGAGTTGCGTAAGCAAATACGTGATTTGTTTACCCAGGGACACGGAGATGTTGCCTTGTTATATTTCTCGGGGCATGGTTGTGTCGTTGGTCACGATGGCTACATAGTCACCCCAGATTATGAGGAAGGCGATGAAGGTATTTCCTTGTCGGAGATTTTGAAGATCGCGAACGAGAGTGTTGATCATTATTCAAATCGTGTGATAATTCTTGACTGTTGCTATTCCGGTGACATATGTAAGACAAATCCAGACAGCTCGGGCGCTCCCAATATAGCATCTGGTGTAACGTTGTTGGCGGCGTGTGATAAGGATGAGTGTGCTGTTGAGGTTGATGGCTGTGGCGGGGAATTTACGAGTTTAATCGTGTTCGGACTTCAGGGTGCGGCTGCAGACATTTGTGGGGCTGTTACGCCAAGTGGCTTGTATGCGTGCGTTGATCGCTACTTTGGAGCGTGGCAGCAACGGCCCGTGTTCGCGACAAATGTGAAGCAACGAGTCACTCTTCGCAAAACGTGTTCCATAATAGAGAAAGATGTTCTGCGAAAGATGCGGGAGTATTTTGCTACAGAAGATGTATATCGACTTGATCCCTCGTATGAGTTTACCAATGATCCGACAGTTCAACACGAATATGTTCAGCCGTATGCGGTAGCTGGGAAGGTCGCGATACTTAAGGATCTTCAGAAAATGGAACGTGCAGGACTGGTAGTCCCTTGCGGCGAGAAACATATGTATTTTGCAGCAATGCACTCGAAGTCTTGCTGTTTGACTGAAAGTGGCAAGTACATGAGAAATCTTGCCCTGAACGATAGAATCTGATGCGAGGAATTTGATTTAAGGAGCTCGCCATGAACATTGCGCAGCTTTTCAAGAAGGACATCAACCGCCACATCGAGGGCGTCATCAAGGCAGAGGATGAAGACGTCCTCAAGAACGAACTCGAGGAGTTCGTCATCACCGACGAGATCCGGTCGTATCTCGAGACGTTTTTCGAGAACTACAACGAGGGCTGTTCAAACGGCGCGTGGATCTCCGGCTTTTTCGGCTCCGGCAAGTCGCACCTCCTCAAGATCCTTTCGGCGGTCGTCGAGAACCGCGATGTCGGCGGCAGGCGGGCGGCGGACGTCTTTATCTCGCTGTGTGCGGGCAGGGAAGACCTGACGCTCCTGAAGGGCCTCGTCGAGCGGGCCGTGAAGACGCCGTCGAAGAGCATCCTCTTCAACATCGGCCGTCAGGCGAACGCGATGGGCCGCGCGGACCGCAAGGACACGATCCTGCCTGCGTTCCTGCAGGTGTTCAACGCCCATTGCGGCTACTGCGAGCAGAACCCCGCCGTCGCCCAGTTCGAGCGGGAGCTGGACGAGGAGCCGGGCCATCTCGCGGCGTTCGAGGCGAAGTTCCGGGAGCTGACCGGAAAGGACTGGAAGTCGAACGGGCGCACGCGCGTGACGCGCTACGGGGCGAAGATCGACGAGGCCTATGCCGCCGTCACCGGCTCCTCGGCGACCGACATCATCGGGCGCTATGTGGACCGCGACTTCTCCGTGGACGATTTCGCCAGGCTGGTGAAGACCTACATCGACAAGCAGGCGCCGGGCTTCCGCCTCAACTTCTTCGTGGACGAGATCGGACAGTACGTGGCGAACAACACGCCGCTCATGCTGACGCTCCAGTCGATTGCCGAGGCGCTCAACACGGTCTGCCGCAACGCGAGCTGGATCGTCGTCACGTCGCAGTCGAACGTCTCGGACGTCGTCGGCGAAATGAACGCGAACCAGGGCAATGACTTCTCGCGCATCATCGGGCGCTTCACGACGAAGATCCAGCTTTCCAGCAAGAACGTGGGCGAGGTCATCCGGGCGCGTCTCCTGGAGAAGGGGTCGGACGGCGTGCCGGTGGTGGCGCAGGTGTACGGCCGGCATTCGGGCGACATGACGTCCATCTACGACTTCGCCGACGGCATGCGCAAGTACCGTTCCTTCTCCGACGGCGATGACTTCGTCAGTCTCTATCCGTTCGTGCCGTACCAGTTCGACCTCTTCCGTTCGGCGATGATCGAGCTTTCGGATCACGACGCCTTCACGGGGCGCTTCCAGGCCGTCGGCGAGCGTTCGACGCTGGAGGTTTGCCAGATCGCCCTCAAGAAGCTCAACGAGTCGGCGGCCGTGGGCAGCATGATCCCGTTCGACTACTGGTTCGACGGCATCCAGGCGAGCATCAAGCCGAACATCAAGAATCAGGTTCACGTGGCGGAGAGCCAGCTGCACAATCTCGACGGCGAGAAGAAGGAGCTGGCGATCCGTGTGCTGAAGGTCTTGATGCTGGTGAAGTACGTGCGCGGCGATTATGTCGCTTCGCCCCGGAACATCTGTTCGCTCCTGATCACGGATCTCGGCGTGAACTTCGCCCGGCTCCTGACGGATGTGAAGACGGTGCTGGCGACGCTCGAGAGCGAATCCTACGTGCAGCGCGTCGGCGACAATTACGAGTACCTCACGGACAGCGAAAAGGATCTCGACAGCGAGATCAAGCGCATCATCGTCGACCAGAGCGAGGTGACGAAGCTCCTGCAGGAAGTCCTTTTCGTCGACATCGTGCGCGGTCGCAAGATCACGGCCGCCAGCGGTCAGACGTACTCGTACACGCAGATGCTGGACGGCACGACGGTGGGCCGTCCCGACGGCGACCTTTCGGTCAACTTCATCACACCGGTCAATCCGAACGCGGCGAATATCACGCAGATCGTGCAGGACAGCTTCGGCAAGGACGAGCTGACGGTCGTCCTCAAGCCCGACGTGGCGGTGTCGAGTGACATCCAGAACTACCTCAAGACGACGAAGTACCTCGCGCAGAATCCTCCGGCCAGCCAGCCCGACCTCGCGCTGCGGAGCCTGCTCGAGTCGCGGCAGACGCACAAGGGGGCGATTCTCGTGCGCGTCAAGGCGGCGATCTCCGAGATGATCTCCACGGCGCGGGTGCTCGTGCGCGGCACGGAGATCTCGCTGCGGACGACCGATCCGCTGTCGCGCATCGTGGAGGGATTCTCCGAACTCGCGGGCAAAGTCTATTCCAACTACCCGATGGTCGCGGGAATGTCGCCTTCGGATGCGGACATCACGCGCTTCCTGCGCAACGATCCGCAGCTGGCGGGCATCGACGACGAAAGCGAGGCCGAACGCGAGATCCTTTCCTCGATAAATATGAACGCGGGCATGGGCATCAGCAACACGATGCGCGTCCTGACCGGCAAGTTCGAGAAGAAGCCCTACGGCTGGCCGCTCGTCGTGATAGAATGCCTTGTGGCGAAACTGCTCGGCAAGGGAAAGCTGGAGGCGAGCCAGGGCGGAGACGTCGTCCCGCCCGAGAGCCAGGCGGCGGCCCTGCGCAACACGCGTACGCACGAATCGCTCATTCTTCAGCCCCAGACGCAGATCACGCCCCAGCAGATCCGCAAGCTGAAGGACTTCGCCCGAGACTTCTTCACCGCTCCGATTGCCGAGACCGAGGCGAAGCAGGTCGCGATGTCCGTTCACGGCAAGCTCGCGGCCGAACTCGCGGGCTGGCGGCAGATCCTCGCGCAGGCGAGTGAACTGCCGTTTGTGATCGGCCTGACGGCGGCGGCGGAGAAGGTCCGCATGATGACCGCAAAGTCCGCGATGGCGCTCTATTCGCCGGAGGCGGTCGCCGAGTACGAGACGCTCATCGACCTGAAGGAATCCGATGTCGACAAGATCGTCAATATCGTCAAGGGCGCACAGAGGGGGATTTTCGTCTCGGCCCGCACGTTCGCCCGCGAGGAGGAGGCGAACTTCCGCAAGATGCGCGAGTGGGGCGGAACCTGGGCGGCGGCGGCCGACAGGTTCGAGCGTCTGCGCACGCTTGTCGAGGCGACGGACGTCTACAGGAACTCGGGCCTTGTCCAGGTGAAGTCGCTCTTCGGCGAACTGAAGACCGATCTGGCGACGGCGCTTGAGAAGGCGAAAAGCGAGGCCAAGACGACCGTCGATGCGAAGACGGGGCTTCTGACGGCGATGCCGGAGTACGCGAAGGCCGGAACGGCGGTGCAGGATCACGTGACGCGGGCGGTCGCAGAGGCCAAGGCTTCGATCGACCGCGAGGCGCTGATCTCGGCGGTTCAAGGCGACGCGAATCACTTTGAGGCGACGACCTACATTGCGCTCATGCAGGAGATCTACGCGGCGGCGAACCCGCCCGCTCCCGAGCCGGGACCGGACAGGCCGCCCCGGCCTGCCGCACCGACTGTGGTGGCTTACTCGTCGGTCGTGAGGGATTATGCCAAGCCGGTCATCGCGAGCAGGGCGGACGTTGACGCCTATCTGGCGTTCGTGAAGGAGAAGCTTGAAACGGCGCTGGCCGAGGGCAAGAAGATCGCGTTCGACTGAAATCGGAGTTTCAACAGAAGGGGATGCATCGATGAACCTTGCAAGGCTTGAGACGTTTGCAGTGGAAGCCCGCCGAGAACTCATGCGGGCTGTAGAAGACAAGATTCGCTTTGCCCTTGCGTCCGAGAGCCCCGTGCGGCGGCAGAGCCCGCAGGCGGTCGCCGATCTCGAAAAGGCGATCAAGAGCGAGAGCGAGGGCGTCATTGTCGAGCGGACGGCCTACGCCTGGTTCAACCGCTTCTGCGCCCTGCGGTTCATGGACGTGAACGGCTACACCGATTCGGGCGTCGTCACGCCGCCGATGGGCGGCACGATTCCCGGCATCCTGGCCGAAGCCCGCGACGGAAACTTCGACGAGGGACTGTTCGCCTCCGGTGTCAAGGAACGCGTCCGCAATATCCTCACCGGCTTGACCCGCGAAGACGATCCGAACTCGGCGGCCTACCGGGTGCTGTTCATCGCGACCTGCAATTCCTGGCAGGCGAAGATGCCGTTCCTGTTCGAGAAGCTCGGCGACTGGACGGAGATCGTGCTGCCGGATGACCTCCTGTCGGCCAACTCCATTCTCGCGAAGGTGCGCAATGCGCTCACGGCGGAGGCGTGTGCGGACGTGTCGGTGATCGGCTGGCTCTACCAGTTCTACATCTCCGAGAAGAAGAGCGCGATTGAAGAGGGCTTCAAGAAGAACGTCAAGGCCAGCGCCGAGAACATCCCGGCCGTGACCCAGCTCTTCACGCCGCATTGGATCGTGAAGTACCTCGTCCAGAACTCGCTCGGACGCCTGTGGCTCGCGCTGCATCCCGAATCGGCGCTCAAGAGCATCATGGAGTATTACGTGCCGGGCGACCCGGAGCATCCGACGCCCGTGCCGACGGGCATCGAGCGACCGGAGGACATTCGCGTGTGCGATCCGTGCTGCGGCTCCGCGCACATGCTCATCTACGCC
>ERZ1026850.1715-NODE-1715-length-10918-cov-5.790389_pt1 | contig 10918 bp, 8 predicted proteins | sample MGYA00380155_ERZ1026850 | MGnify/ENA primary metagenome ERZ1026850 (study PRJEB33269, sample SAMEA4719791) | human gut metagenome | biome: human-associated habitat; feature: organic feature; material: feces | place: Cameroon | collected 2013-10 ... | reverse complement strand
GCGATGATAGCACGCAAGGTTGGGTTGTTCTCTGGCTCTGGACCGCCTGCCTTTACAGCGATGGCAATCTGCTTACCCAACTTAGTAAATGTCTTGGCCATGTGGCCCCATCTTTTCAGCTTTGTAGCTTTACGATATTCAAATGCTCTTCCCATTGGAATAAAATTTTATTTTTGTTTGTTATACTTATTTCTTTTGTATGAGGAATTTATAGAAGTAAAGAGACAGCAGCAGCATCTCTTGCGAGATAGACAGATGCCCCGACTTCTCTAAGTTCTCTCTCAGTTCTCCTTATCTCAGTTCTGCTTGGAGCTTATTAGTAAGGTTGGCTATAAGTTTCTTCATGATAGCATCTATCTGCTTATCATTCAGAGTCTTCTCCTCATCCTGCAGAATGAAGTTGACAGCATAGCTCTTCTTACCAGCAGGGAGGTTCTTGCCCTCATAGACGTCGAAGAGGATCACACTCTTAAGGAGTTTCTTCTCTGTCTGACGAGCAATCTGCTCAATCTGCTCAAATTCCACATTCTTGTCGACCAGCAGAGCCAAGTCGCGGCTTACAGAAGGATACTTGCTGATATCTGTATAAGTGAGGCTTACCTTCTTGATGGCCTTCATCAGATTGTCCCAATGTACATCAGCATAGAACACATCCTGTTCGATATCAAAGGCTTTCTTGAGTTTGTTACTCAAGATACCCAACTCTACCAAGACTTTTCCTGCACGAGTCTCATATTGCACGCCCTTAGAGAAGATATTATTATCGCTGTGCTTAACCACCACGTTGTTTTGTGGCATGCCCACACGACGAAGAATATTCTCTACCACGGCTTTCAACTCGTAGATACTGCTCTGCTCATCGGCATGAGCCCAGTTGCCTTCTACTCGCTTACCTGTGATAAAGAGGGACACATGAGCTTCTTGATTGTAACCCTTGATGGGATCTTCAGCATTCCACTTCTCCTTATTATATATATAGGTGTTACCAACCTCAAAGAACTTCAAGTTTTGACTTTTGTGGTTGATATTGCGAGAAATACTCTCCAATCCACCAAAGAGCATCGTCTGACGCATCACACCCAAGTCTGCACTCAATGGGTTCATCACCTTCACGGTATGCTCATCAGGATAAGCGTTGAGTTCTAAGTCGGTATAGTAACTTGCCTTCGTGAGCGAGTTGTTCAAAATCTCCATGAAGCCTTCGCCAACCAACTGCTCTGCCACAATATTCTGTGTGTGATGATGCTTGTCTTCTTCACCCTGAACGGTCAGAGAGCTTTTAAGCTGGGTAGGTATCTCTACATTATTATAACCATAGATACGTAGAATATCCTCTACAACATCGCAAGGACGCTGAACGTCAACACGGAAAGGAGGAACCAAAAGGTCAATACCCTCAGTATCTTCCTTAACAATCTTCATATCCAGAGATGTGGCAATATTCTTGATGGTGTCAGCACCGATCTCTTTACCTATCAAGCGATGAGCATACTCATAGTTCAAACGAACAGGGAAATCTTGTATGGGTTCAGGATAAACATCCTTTACCTGCATACTGATTTTACCTCCAGCCAACTGCTTGCAGAGGATGGCAGCCTGCTTGAGGGCATAGATCTGTCCATTGGGGTCTACACCACGCTCAAAACGATAGCTGGAATCAGTACTCAAACCATGACGTCTGGCACTCTTACGAATCCATGTGGGGTGGAAATAAGCACTCTCCAGGACCACGTTCTTTGTCGTGTCATAAGTACCCGAACCTTTGCCACCAAAGATACCTGCAATACACATAGGCTCCTCTGCATTGCAGATGCTCAAGTCGTGCTCGCCTAAGACGTGCTCTACACCATCAAGGGTAACAAACTTGGTACCCTCTGGCTGAGTACGAACCACAATCTTATGACCAGTCACCATATCCGCATCAAAGCAGTGGAGGGGCTGTCCATAAGCCATCATGATATAATTGGTGATATCGACGATATTGTTGATAGGACGCAAACCGATGATATTCAACTTATCCTGCAACCATTTAGGACTTTCCTTTACCTCGCAGCCGGTGATACTTACACAAGCGTAACGCTTGCAGGCATCTGTATTCTGAATCTCCACCTCGATAGGTAGTTCCTCATTATCGACTACAAACTCATCACAAGAAGGACGATGCAGGCTGGTCTGATAACCATTCTGCTTCAGCCACGCATAGAGGTCGCGAGCCACACCCCAATGACCAAGAGCATCTGCACGGTTGGCTGTAATATCGATCTCTATGAGCCAGTCACTCTCCAAATGATAATATTCTGCTGCAGGCTGACCTACAGGAGCATCCTCTGGCAATACGATGATGCCGGCGTGAGAGGTACCTACACCAATCTCATCTTCGGCACAAATCATACCAAGACTCTCCACGCCACGCAGCTTACTTCTCTTGATGGTAAAGCTCTGATCGCCATCATAAAGCATGCAACCTAAATCGGCTACGATAACCTTCTGACCGGCTGCAACATTGGGAGCACCACAAACGATTTGTTGAGGCTCACCCTTGCCCAAGTCTACAGTAGTAACATGCAGGTGATCGCTGTTAGGATGCATCTCGCAAGTCAACACCTTACCTACGTACAAACCTTTCAGTCCACCCTTGACAGACTGAACTTCTTCCAAAGCATCGACTTCGAGACCACATGATGTCAGCGCGTCCGCTGTCTCCTGAGGAGTAAGGTCGAAATCGACGTATTCTTTAAGCCATTTGTATGAAACGTTCATTATAATGATTTTTATTGTATTCTATAAAACTTTGCAAAATTACAAAAAAAACTACATTTAGACGAAAAAAAAATCCTATATTTGCAGAAAATAAAATATAAATGAGCATTTCTGGCACAAAGACAGTCCTACGAAGAAGGACCCACTTCAATTCGTGCCCCACACAAGCCATCTGCTTGATGCTTGTATCGGGGATTGTCGTGGCGCATCTTCATATCGTTGACATTCCGCCTTTCTATTGGATGATAGCCACACTCTGCCTGATAGCCCTATCGCTGATTATCAGAAGTCTTTTGGCTAAATCGCTACTACTCTTCGGTGCCATTGCAATGACGGGAGCCCTACTTACAACGATGCAAGAAATGCGCCTTCAACAACCTCAAAAAGTGTATGCCTATAACGATTTATCTTCGTTAGACCGCACCAAACTGAAAGCTCAAGAATTCAGAACACAACTCATACAAGGCATGGCGTGCCAGCACCTTTCTTCACAAGAAAAAGCCATCATTTCTGCCATGACCTTAGGTGACAAAAACAGCATCAACCAAGATACTCGCCACGCTTTTTCGGCTTCGGGAGCAAGTCATATATTAGCCATCAGTGGACTGCATATCGGCATCATCTTTCAGTTGTTCCTTCTGCTCTCTGGTGGCAAGAAACGCAGAAGATTGTTCTCTATTCCTATCAGCATCATAGCCATCTGGTCATATGTGTTTTTCATCGGTCTCCCTTCGAGTGCTGTCAGAGCAGCCTCAATGATTAGCATCTACTGCTTCGTCCTGCTCACACGCCGCAATTCTAAACCCTTGGGGAACTTAGCATTGACAGCTATCGTGATGCTCACCATCAATCCACTCAACTTGTTTGACATCAGCTTTCAGCTATCTTTTGCTGCTGTGCTATCCATCCTACTTCTCTACAAGCCCATATACCAAATATTACCAATCCGACTCACCCGTTGTTTACCCATTCGATGGGCTTGGGCAATGGTGGCAGTTTCTACAGCAGCACAGATCAGCACCATGCCCTTGATTTGTTATTATTTTGGTAATATCTCTTGTTACTCTGTACTCAGTTCGTTTGTTGCGATTCCCGCTGCCACAATCATTATTTATGTCAGTATGCTTCTGCTTCTTACAACGACTCTTTTACCCTTCCTAACGTTCATACAAGACCTCTCTGTTCGTCTTCTGAGTATTACGATTTCTACGACCCAACAAGCTTTGCAAGGAATCGCCATGCTTCCTGGAGCCAATTTTGATGGTATAAAAATAAGCATCCTGCAATGTGGCCTCGTCTATATTGCCATCATTGCAGGATGTATACTTATTCAAAAACTTCTTCTATGCCATCAGCACCAAATTCATCTTGCGACTGAGATTCGCACGAATCGTAATCGAGAGGAATATCAAACTTCACCACCGGACTAAAGCCCAACGAGGGGTCTGAATAGACTTTCTTCATAAAGATTGCCCAGATGGGCAACGCCATGGTGGCTCCTTGGCCCATACTCATGGAGTCGAAGTGGATATCTCTATCTTCACCACCAACCCAACAACCTGTAACCAGCTGTGGCGTGAAGCCGATAAACCAGCCATCGCTATTATTGTTAGTGGTACCCGTCTTGGCACCTATCTGGCCCTCCATGTTGTAACGATATCTCAGTCTTCCAGCAGTACCCTGATCTACCACTCCCATCAGCATCGTCAACATCTTCATGGCATTATCGGCACTTATCACCTCATTCATTCGGGGTTGGAAGGTGGCTATCGTATTACCTTCGTTATCCTCAATGCGACTTACAAAGAGAGGCGATGTACGGATACCATGGTTGGCAAAGGCCGTATAGGCGCTCACCATTTCGGCTACGCTCACTTCGCAAGGACCGAGACATAGACTCATGGATGCATGAATTTCCGGATTATTGATACCATAATCGTGCAATAGTTGAACAAACTGCGAGGGGTTCAACTTACTCATCAGATAAGCACTTATCCAGTTGTTACTTTGCGCCAAGCCCCACTTCAACGGCACCATTTGTCCGTAACGAGAGTGGTTGGCATTGCGAGGAGTCCAAGGCTTACCTGCCACGATATAGGTCTGCTGGCGGTTAGGTGCCAAATCGCAAGGTGTAAAACCATTCTCCATAGCCAGACTATAGAGGAAAGGCTTGATAGTAGAACCCACCTGTCGACGTCCTAAACTCACCATATCGTACATGAAATGCGTATAGTCGAGTCCACCCACATAGGCTTTCACCGCACCAGTCTTGGGATCCATACTCATGAAGCCACTACGCAGAAATCCCTTATAGTAGCGTATGGAGTCGAGAGGTGACATCAGGGTGTCTATGTCGCCATGATAGGTGAAGACGGTCATTTCGGTCTTCTTTCTGAAAGCATCGTGTATTTCCTCGGATGAATAGCCTGCTGCCTTCATGGCGCGATAACGCTCGCTCTGCGTTATGGAACGATTAAGGATAGACCGTATTTGCTTGGATGTCAACTTATCTGAGAAAGGAGCACTGGGCTTAGGTTTATTCTCGCGATCGAAAGCGGGTTGCAGATAGCCTGCTACATGCTTATATACAGCATCTTCGGCATACTTCTGCATACGACTATCTATTGTGGTAAACACTCTCAAACCGTCGGCATAAACATTATAGGGCGAACCATCTTTCTTATAGTTCTTGTTACACCATCCATAGAGAGGATCGGTATCCCAAGCGATAGAATCGATAACAAACTGCACCTTGTTCCAGGAAGGATAGTCGGAACGTACTGGGCGCTTCGCTGTCATATACTTACGCAGGAACTCACGAAGATAGGTGGCGGTTCCGTCCTTATGGTCTGAGCGGTGGAAATCAAGAGTGAGAGGTTCGGCAGAATACTTGGCATATTCTGTTCGGTCTATATATCCTGATTTCACCATCTGTTGAAGCACCACGTTTCGACGCTCACGACAACGTTCCGGATAGCGCACAGGATTGAAGAGCGAAGGATTCTTGCAAAGACCGACAAGGGTAGCTGCCTCACAAATTGTAAGGTCCTTGGGTTCCTTATTGAAATAGGTATTTGCCGCTGTCTTGATACCCACAGCGTTGTGGAGGAAATCAAAATAATTGAGATATAGAGCTATAATCTCCTCCTTAGTATAATAACGTTCCAGCTTAACTGCTATCACCCATTCTATAGGTTTTTGGAAGAATCGCTCAATGGTGCTATTGGCAGTTTCACTATACAATTGCTTTGCCAGCTGCTGGGTAATCGTAGAGCCACCACCCGCATTGGCTTGTCCCATGAGTCCTCTCTTCACGATGGCACGTCCTAAGGCACGAAAGTCGATACCAGAATGGTCGTAGAAACGTTCATCCTCTGTTGCCACAAGGGCTTTAATAAGATGCGGTGACATCTTGTCGTAGGGAATAACGATTCTGTTTTCCTTATTCAGATTCCAAGTTCCTAACACCTTGCCATCCGATGAATACACCTGTGTGGCAAAGCGGTTAATAGGATTCTGTAAGTCTTCTATTTCAGGCATATAGCCTATCAAACCTTTCCAGACAGCTATAAAACCAGCAATACAGACCACGATGCCCGAAGCCAATAATGCCCATAATATATGAATGAATCGTTTTCTCATTTTTTCTTTTATCAGTTAATTTTGCAAAAGTACACAAAAAATATTGTAGCACAAAAGAAAATAGTAGAAAAGTGCCCAGCGTACTACAAAGAAAGCGCATTAGCCTGCAGTGGTCAATGCGCTTTCTGTCATTAGTCTTTCAGCGAATAGGTGACTGTAGTCACTACTCTTACTTTCTTAATATAAGGTGTGTTAGAATCGCGATCGTCTATGGAGAACTGTCCCTGATCGGCATTCAAAATCTTGTCGATCTTACTCTTGCTGTTCTTGGCAAACTGCTCAGCTGTCTGCTCCGCATTTTCTATAGCCTCTTGCATCATCTTAGGCTTCATCTTGCGGAATGCCACATACTCATATTTCACAGGGTTATCATAACCTCCGTCTACGATAGCTATACCCTTCTGAAGCAACTCCCCCTGACGAGCTATGAGACTGCGAATAAGTTTCACATTGTTAGAAGTGACAGTAATAATGGAAGTGATGTTATAACGATACGGATTTCGGTTTTCTCCATAACGCTCTGCGTTGAGGTCGATGACAACAGGGGCGTTGACATTGATTTCGTCTGCCTTCACACCATTGGCCAACAAGAACTGACGAATCGTACTTGTTGTGCGGTTGATGGTCTGATAAAGCTGTGGCAAATCATTACCTATCTCCTTCGACAGGATAGGCCATGTCACCTTGTCGGCTTGCACCTCCTTTTCAGCCAAGCCTTTTACCACTACCTTACGGTCTTTACCTGCTAAGCCTTCCAAACCAGACTTAATACAAAATCCAAGTGCAATGATGCCAATGGCTAAGATTACAGCTTGCTTGATTCCTACATTGATATTCATCCTTACTCTGTTATGAAGTTATACTTACTGTTTATCCATTCCAAGAAGAATTGTCTTCTCTTGAAACACACTCTTATCAATCACAAAACTACACAAAAGTTTTGATACGCCTTCCATTCACATAGTTATAATAAGCTAAAAAGCATTTTTTCAACGTATTTATGCAGAAAAACTATTAGAAATACCTATTTATATCATATATTATATGTAACTTTGTAGAAATATTACTAAGTTATAGAATCATGAATCAAAAAGAGATATACGACATGATCATGAGCCGTACTTCTGTGCGAAGCTTTTTAGATCAACCTGTAGAGCACAAGAAGGTCGATATGCTACTGCATGCTGGCATGGCAGCCCCATCGGCTTGCAACAAACAGCCTTGGCACTTAGCCGTAATAGATGACAGAAAACTACTCGACCAAATTCCACACTTCAGTCCTTACGCAAGTATGGTAAAGGAGGCACCACTCGCCATTGTGGTATGCGGCGATATGCATAAGACACTCAATGGTATAGAACAGGAATTTTGGATTCAAGATTGTGCGGCTGCCACAGAGAATATTCTTTTGATGGCTCATGCTCTCAACTTGGGTGCCGTATGGACAGCCCTCTACCCTCTTGAGGACCGCTACAAGGAAATGCAAAAGCTGTTGGGACTGCCCAGCAACTTGATACCGCTGAACACGATTATTATAGGTTATCCCAAGAGTCAACCCGCCCCTAAAGACAAATGGAATGAGGCGAACATCTCATTAAACGGATATAATCATCAGCATTGATAATTGCTATAAGTATCTAACAACATTAAGTCTGAAAAAATTCACACAAACATGAAAAGAAAAAACTTTAAGCACTGGAGCCTTTTCATTGCCCTGCAACTCATCACTTTAAGTCTCTTTGCACAGGGGCCAAACAACACGGGTACTTACTATCAGAGTGCCAACGGCTTGAAAGGAAAAGCGCTGAAAACTGCGATGTTTAAAATCATTAGGAATCATAGTCAATTGTCGTATGACGGACTGTGGACAGCTTTCAGAACAACCGACATGAGAGAAGACGGTAAAGTGTGGGATATGTATTCATGCACTACGAACTTCAGATTCGGAACTGATCAGGCTGGATCTTACAAAAAAGAAGGAGATGTTTACAACCGTGAACATTCTTTTCCCAAGAGTTGGTTTGGTGGTAAAACCCCACCCATGTACACCGACCTTGTTCACCTCGTACCAACAGATGGAAAAGTAAATGGAATGAGAGGCAACAATCCCTTTGGCGAAAACAAAGGAGAAAAATATAGTTCTAACAAGGGTTTTTCAAAATTGGGAAAATGTACCTATCCTGGCTATACAGGTATCGTCTTTGAGCCCAACGATCTATACAAAGGAGACTTCGCCCGCATTTACTTCTATATGGCAACAGCTTACGAAGATAAGATTGCAAATTGGAATGCTAGAGAATTTGCACCTATCGCCTCACACAATTCCTACAAACCTTACAAGGACTGGCAAATGAACATGTTGATGGAATGGGCGAAGAAAGACCCAGTAAGCCAGAAGGAAATAGATCGCAACAGAGGTATCCAGCAACAGCAAAACAACCGCAACCCCTTCGTCGACTATCCTGGACTGGAGGAATACATCTGGGGAAGCATGCAGAACGTGGCATTCTCGTATGACAACTATCAGGGTGTATCGAGCATTCCATTCATCGAATTTGAGACAGAACCTATCTATCCTAAAGGCTGGTACAACCTGAACGGACAGAAAGTAGGCGATGAATGTCCTACACAGAAAGGTATCTATATCCATCACGGAAAGAAAATGGTGATAAAATAAAAAAACAGAGGTGCGAGATTGAAGTGAACCCCGAAAGTTAGACAAAAAGCTTTCGGGGTTTATTATGCAAAATAACTTAAAACTTTTTAGGTGATTAACAAGAAAATAAAAAAATATATGTAACTTTGGAGGCAATTTCAGAACAATCAATCAAAATTCAAATGGAAAAACATAATTTTGTGACAATTGCTGACCTATCTAAGGAGAAGATAGAATACCTCCTAAAGATGGCGCAAGAGTTCGAAAAGCATCCCAACAGGGAATTGCTGAAAGGAAAGGTCGTTGCTACCCTTTTCTTCGAGCCATCAACCCGTACACAACTTAGTTTTCAAACAGCAGCCAACCGTCTCGGTGCTCGTGTCATAGGCTTCTCTGATGCCAAGACATCCAGCACCACTAAGGGAGAGACTCTCAAAGACACCATCCTCATGGTAAGCAACTATGCCGATATCATAGCCATGCGCCACCATATAGAGGGTGCTGCACAGTATGCCAGCGAGGTGGCTCCTGTGCCTATTGTCAATGCTGGAGATGGTGCTCACATGCACCCTTCGCAGTGCCTACTCGACCTCTACTCCATCTACAAGACACAGGGTACTCTCGAGAATCTTAATATCTATCTCGTGGGCGACTTGAAATATGGCAGAACAGTACACTCGCTCATCACTGCCATGCGCCACTTCAACCCTACCTTCCACTTCATCGCACCAAAGGAGCTGGCCATGCCACAAGAGTACAAACTCTACTGCGACCATCATGGAATCAAATATGTGGAGCACGAAGACTTCAACGAAGACGTGATAGCAGGAGCCGACATCCTCTATATGACACGCGTCCAGAAGGAACGCTTCAGCGACCTGATGGAATACGAGCGCGTAAAGAACGTGTATATTCTGAAACGCAGTATGCTCGCCAAGGCCAAGGAGAACATGAAGATCATGCACCCGCTGCCACGTGTCAACGAGATAGCATACGATGTGGATGACGACCCACACGCTTACTACATACAGCAGGCACAGAACGGACTCTATGCACGAGAGGCCATCTTCTGCCATTGCCTCGGCATCACGCTCGACGACATCAAGAACGACAAGACTATTATTGAATAATGTTTAGAGTTTAATTATGGGAAACAATAAGAATCAACTTGTGGTTGCCGCTATCGAGAACGGAACCGTTATCGACCATATACCAGCCGAAAAGACCTATCAGGTAGTCAACCTCCTGCAATTAGAGAAGATGGAGACACCTGTCACCATCGGCTACAACCTCCCTTCCAAGAAAATCGGCAAGAAGGGCATCATCAAGGTTGCCAACAAATTCTTTACCGACGAAGAGATTAACCGTCTCTCGGTAGTAGCTCCAAACATCGGTCTGAGTATTATCAAGGACTACGAAATCGTTGAAAAGAAGACAGTGAAGACTCCTGATACACTGAAGGGAATCGTGAAATGCAACAACCCCAAGTGCATCACCAACAACGAGCCTATGGCTACAGTCTTCCACACCGTGGATGCCGCATTGGGCGTAATACGCTGTCACTACTGCGACAAGGAGCAGCAACTCGGAAAGGTAGAACTTTGCAAATAACATAAAACAGGCTTCTAACATAACAGTTAGAAGCCTGTTTTTGTATAAAAGCGACAAAAAGTAAGCAAATAGACTCAAAATAGCTTTTATTATTTGGCTATTACAACTATATTGCTTATTTTTGCAGTACAAATCTAAAATATAAGCTGAATCAAGCATAAAACGACTAATAATATAGAGATTCAATGGAAAAAGACCAAGAGATTTTCGACTTGATCGAAAGAGAACATCAGCGTCAGCTGAAAGGTA
>ERZ1026850.1714-NODE-1714-length-10924-cov-3.787653_pt1 | contig 10924 bp, 5 predicted proteins | sample MGYA00380155_ERZ1026850 | MGnify/ENA primary metagenome ERZ1026850 (study PRJEB33269, sample SAMEA4719791) | human gut metagenome | biome: human-associated habitat; feature: organic feature; material: feces | place: Cameroon | collected 2013-10 ... | reverse complement strand
GTCTCGTGGGCTCGGAGATGTGTATAAGAGACAGTCATTGCCCTTGTAGCAGTCGGTCTTGGTTCCCAGATAGCAGATTTCGAGGTCCGATGTGCTGTAGCAGTTCCTGACAAAGCCGTTGGCAGCCTCGCCGGCGATGCTTGCCACCTGAGCATGAGTGGTCTTCAGGTCGATGTTGCCCACCACATATACATAACTGATGGTACCGCCGTTCAGCTCGCCGCATACAGCTCCCAGTCGGCAACCGTTGGGATGTATGTTCTGCACCGTGGGATTCACCAGACCGAAGTTCTTGATCTGTGCACCTGCAGCCACTCTGCCGAAGAGACCGCCCTCATAGCGTGAGTCGAGCGTGATGCTCAGGTTGCTTATCTCATGCCCCTGACCGTCCAGAATACCCGAGAATGTACGGTTGGTGCCGTCCAATTCATGGTCGTCCGAATAGCGGCCGATGGGCTCCATCTTGATGCCCTTCATGTCGATGTCATTGTCCAGCACGGCTTTTGCCGACAGGTTGCCCTCGTTGACTATGCTGGCAAACCAGCGCAGAGCATAGGCATCCTTCAGGTGGTAGAATCCCTTTTCATCCATCTCGCTCTTGCCCTTGTCCTGTCCGCAGTTGATGCAGTATCCGTCCTCGTCATACTCATGGGGTGCCACCACAGGCTGTCCCTCGGTGTTGGTATAGCTCACGTCGCCGCTGGATGTACCGTCACAGTTGAGGTTGCCGGTGCAATATACCTGCCCACGCTCGCTGTTCAGTGTGGGATATTTGTCTTCTTTCAGCTTCTGGTAGAAAGTTATCTTGCTCTGGTCACCGTTGAGCAGGAAGCACAGTTCGCCGGTCTCGAACTTTCCTTCAGCTGTCTCGGCGCTGTAGCAGTTGCTGAGTGAACCGCTGTTTGTCAGCACTCGGTGGGTGGTGTAGCAGTTGGTCACTGTGGAAGCATAAGTCTCACCGCAGAGTCCGCCAGCCTGATCGTGTGTGGTGCTCACCTGCAGGTTGCCTGCTGTGAACACGTTGTTGATGGTGCACTGTACCATTTCACCGCCCAGCACACCGGCTCTGATGTCGGAACCGTTTGTGATGTCGGCATTCACTATGCCCACGTTCTTGATTGTAGCTCCCAGTGCGCGGCTGAAGAATCCGATCTCTGTCTTGTCCTCGCGCAGTATGGTCAGGTTGCTGATGATGTGTCCGCGTCCGTCAAAGGTGCCTTCGAACGCATGGTTCTCACCATAGTCACTGTACAGACCGATGGGTGTGAAGTTGCTCAGTATGCTCATGTCTATGTCTTTGGTCAGGGCAAACTTCAGGTTGCGCTGTACGTCGGTGTTCACCTGCTTGGCTATCCATATGAGGTGGTAGGGGTCTTCACACAGGTAGTAGTCATCCTCATCCTGCTCGGGCTCCACGCCATAGGTGATGCGGTAGGCATTGTTCTTCTTCAGGTTCTCCAGGCACAGGAGAGCTTCCTGTGTGGTGTAACTGCCGTTCTGGTAGGCTTCGGCGATGGGCTGATAGAAGTTCTGCTCATAGGCATCGGCCTCGTCGGCGTTCACATCACTCACTGCCTGATACACCTGGTCGTTGATGACGCTCATCTGCAGATAGGCATCCTTGCTCTCATACAGTGCTCCGAAGAGCTGGCTCAGCTTGCATATAGCCTGGTACTTTGCTTCACCCGAGGTGGCAGCCTGTGCAGCGGCAATGGCTTGGGTGAGCTCCTCCTTCAGTGCCATCGAATAGCTGGGGGCGTTTCCGTAGTTTACCCAGTCGGGTGCATAGTCATTGGTGATGTGTGTGGCTGTCTCCACCATCTGGGCCAACTGTGCATCCAGTGCATCGCTTGCTTCATCATAGTTGCCCAGGAACACCAGGCGCGGAGTGCCCACGAAGGTGTCGGTCTGTCGCTGGTAGGTGCCGTTGGTCACTACACCCAGCTTCAGGCTGTCCTCCACTGCCACTATGATGCTGTTGTCATAGAATCCGTGGCTGAATGCTACACTCAGTCCGCCGAATCCAGTGGCACCATAGCCCAGCAGATTGCCTTGTGCATCGCTCACGGGACCGAATGCATTGGGTGCTGTCTCCAGCTCCTTCTGTCCTTCCTCCTCGGTGAGCAGACCGGTGAACTTCGTGTGGAAGTTGTTCCTGTTGCCGTTGGCATACACAAAGGAGGTGAAGTTGTAGGCCGTCTCTTCTGCTGCATTCCTCAGTTCGGCATATCCGCTGAAGTGCACCTCATAGAGTCCTGGCCGCAAGTCATGCAGCGTCTGGCTCATGTTCACGTTGGTCAGCAGTTGCGCCAGGAACGTCTTGTAGTCCTTGTTGGTCTGCACGTTGGGCTCTCCCTCCTCCAGTGTCCAGCCGTTCAGTTGCTGGCTGTAGTCTGCATTCACTATCATGTTGGTGATGTCGTCACCGGGCTGGTAGTTGCTCTTCACCGCATTGTCCAGCAGACTCTGTGCATAACTGGCCTCCTGGATGATGTCGTTGGTCATGAGCTGCAGTTCACTCATTATATATTTATATGAGCCGTTGGGGAACTTCTCACCGGGCTCCACGATCTCGGTCAGATAATCGTTCAGCAGTTCAAACTCCGCTCCGTAGTAGGTGTTGCTCTCCAGATAGGCCAGTATCTCGTTTATCTTCTGCTGGTAGCTGGCGTATGCACTCTCGCTTTCCTTGATGGCCTGGCGCAGTCCCTTCAGGTTGCTGAGGCTCTTGGCGTACTCCTCGCGGGTGGCATTGTCCAGCTTCTCCAGCGAGTTGATGTAGTTGTCCACCAGCTGGCTGCTGGCTGTCTTCTGCTCATACAGTTCCTTCTCGGTGTTCAGCAGCACGGTGCGGATGTTTGCAAACTCTTCTTCGTCCTTTGCGCTGCTATAGGTGTCTTCGCCTGTCTGATACACTATTCCGTGTGTGTCATCCAGTACGGGGAATTCGTCCAGGTCGATGTTCTGGTAGTAGATGGGGCTCATGAAGGTGTTGCCGTTCAGCATATAGCACAGTTTGCCCGTGCCTGCTGTTTCATCCACAGTGGTTCCGTCGTAGCAGTTGGTCAGCACCTGGGCGGCATTCGTCAGCACTTCATAGGTGGTGTAGCAGTTCACCAGGGTCGATGCAGCAGCCTCGGCCGACAGTCCTGCTTTCTGTACATGCGATGTGTTGATGGTTATGTTGCCTGCGGTAAAGCAGTTGGTCACTGTGCAGGCATGTATTTCTCCGGCCAGCACACCGGTTCTGATGCCGCATTCGTTTGAGATGTCGGCATTCACGATACCCAGGTTGCGTATGGTTCCACCCTCGTGGACACGTCCGAAGAGGCCCGTCTCCTGCGGGTCGTCACAGGCGATGGTCAGGTTGCGTATGATGTGGCCCTGACCGTCAAACACGCCCTTGAAGCACACCGTGGGATAATTGGCATCGTCATAGTACTTGCCTATGGGCATCATGCTTATGCCTTCCATGTCGATATCCTGGGTCAGACGTATGCTGATGCTGTTGTTTCCCTTGTTCACATAGCGTGATATGTAGCGCAGCTCCTTGCCGTTGCTTATCTCATACCATCCCTCGTCGTTGGCTTTCACCACTCCCTCTTCGGCACCGCACACAGTGCAGAAACCTTCCTCGTCATAGTCGTGTGGAGGCAGTTCCTTGTCGTTGGCGGTGTTGGTGAAGCTCACTTCGCCCACGGGCTTGCCGCCGCAATCCACTTCTCCTTCTATATATACACGCCCGCGCGAGGCATTCAGGCTGGGTAGAGCATCCTCGCTCAGGTTTTGGTAAAAGCATATCTCCTTCTGTGTGCCGTTCAGCAGGTAGCACAGCTCGCCTTTCTTCATCCCGCTCAGATCATCGCCTGCGTAACTGTTGCTGGTGCTTCCTGTGTTTGATGCACATAGGGTCTCGTGGGTGGTAAAGCAGTTGGCGATGACGGTTCCGCCAGTTCCTTCACCTATCAGTCCGCCCTTCTGCTCATGTTCGGTGGTGAGCTCTATGGTACCGGCAGTGTAGCAGTTGCGCACCGTACTGTTTTGCAGTTCGGCAGCCAGTACGCCCACACGCGCTCCTGTTTCGCTGGTTATCTTCGCGTTGATGACTCCCAGGTTCTGTATGGTACATCCCGAACCGCGACCTATGAGGCCCACTTCGTAGGGGTCACTCTGTGTCACGGCCAGGTTGCTTATCGTGTGCCCGCCGCCGTCAAACGTTCCGTTGTAAGTCTGCTTGTTGTAGTTTTCCTCGTCCGAGAAAAGTCCGATGGGGATGAAGTTTGTCACACCGCTCATGTCAATGTCGGCTGTCAGCAGCGCATTGGCCGCTCTCTGTCCGCTGCGAACCAGCAGGGTGAATTCACTCAACTCCTGGGCACTTCCTATCAGGTAGTTGCCCTTGGTGTCTTTGCTCAATTCGGCTCGTCCTCCTATAGCCAGAAAGACGGCAATCAAGGTTAATAGACTCTTTTTGAACATAGTTCTTTGGTGCGGGAGGGGTCTTAGTTAGGTTCTTTGCAGCATTGTCCTCCCATTTCTTCTTGCTGCAGAACGCCTCATAAAGATAGTTTTCGGTCTCTTTTCATTCTCCTGTTTGGGGGAAGGCCGATTCCCTTGGTGGGGGAGGTCGTTTCCCTTGGCTGGGAGTAGGGGAGTGCACAGGCATCTGGCTTCGTTAGTCTCATCCCACGCAACTTCGCCCATAAAGTTACGTCTTTTTTGAGGCCGTTTGCAAGCTTTTGACCGTTTTTCTTCACTTAGGTGCCATATTTTTCGGAAATTCTCCCTACCTTCGTCCTATAAAATAAAGACTACACAAGATGAAAGTTTCAGATATTCAATCCTCTTCGTTGAAGGACTGCACCTCCAAGCTCCAGCAGGTGGCAGAGGCACAGAGTGAGTTCATGCAGATAGCCATCCAGGAGGCTCGCGAGGGGATCAGCAATGGTGATGGCGGACCTTTCGGCACAGCCATCGTGCGTGACGGAGTGCTCATCGCCTCTGGTCACAATCATGTGTTGGCCTACAACGACCCCACCTGTCATGGTGAGGTAGATGCCATCCGCAAGGCATGCAAGCGCCTGGGCACCTTCGACCTCACGGGTTGCGAACTCTACACCACAGGCGAACCCTGTCACATGTGCCTGTGTGCCTGCATGTGGGCAAACATCAGCAAGATATATTATGGTTGTACGATAGCCGACAACGAAATCATCGGCTTCCGCGACAACAAGTTCGACCAGATCTTCGGTGGCCGCGACAAACTGGGTGATTACATGACCGAGGTTGATCGCGAAGCCTGTCTCCGCCTCTTCCAGGACTACAGCAGGATGAATGCCACAAAGTATTGAGAACGTCAGTCATCAGGCGAACTCTCCGCTGCCATTGTGTATTCCTCTTCGGACAGTTCGTAATGCCTTGTGCTTCGGTCATTGAGGTAGATGCTGTTGAGGGTGAAGGCCAGTGACTCCAGGGTCTTTTCTCTCACGGCAGGCTTCAGTTGGCATTCCCACACCGTGATGCAGTGCCAGCCCATCGAGGCCAGTTGCTGTTGTTCCCTCACATCCCTGTTCTGGTTACGTTCAATCTTCGTTCGCCAGAACTCAGTGTTTGTCTTTGGCAGTACGAAGAATCTGCATCCCTCATGCCCATGCCAGAAACACCCATTGACAAAGATGACCGTACGATATTTGCGCAGCACTATATCAGGATGGCCAGGCAGACGTGGGTGGTTGAGCCGATAGCGGAACCCTCGGCTGAAAAGGAACTTCCTCACCATTATCTCCGGCTTGGTATCCCTCCCGCGTATAGAAGCCATACAACGATGGCGCTGCTCCTTGGTCAGTTTGTCTGCCATAGTTTCAGTCCCCTTACAAACATTAAATGGAGGCAAGTATCAAGATTACAGACACTGATACAATTTAATCGAAGAGTGACACTGCTCTTCTCCGAACCTCCATGGCAGGCTGTGCGACGGCTCTAAGGTATTGCTACTTGCCGGCCTGCCGTATTTTTATCACGAGCATTTAGAATGCTTACATGTTGGCTTGTAATTAGGTCAAATTCCCCATTACTTTTCCTAGTACCGTGTCTCGATACGTGTTGAATATGTTTGGCTTAACCACCACGTAAGTGGGTAAGCTCTCAAGGAACTCAAGTTCAAAGACAAGACGTGGGTCTTTATCCTGCGTCTCAGGATGAATCTCTGCCTTGTTTCCTATTCGGGCTATCCGAATGAGATACAAATCCCTCACGCCCTTTCCTTTTATGTATGGCATGAAATAGAAGAGTTTGTTAAGGGCAATTGTAGAAGGGAAAGACTTGGTCTTACCTGTATAATATATCTTGGTCTGTCCTCTATCAAGGAAATAATCCTTGTTGTCTTCCTTCACGAAGCCAATGAGAAGATTCTTGGTCATATCTAAGGTGTAATTCTTCTTTGGCTTGTTTATTTTCAACTGGGGTTCTAATTCCGAGAACAATTCAAAGTCAAGTTTGGGTAATGTATCTCGCTGAATGTCTATAGGGTGAGTGGATACCGGTTCCTTTTCGTAAATAAATCTGTAGAGACTTTTCCCGATTTGTCGTACAATACCACACACCAATGCATTTCCCATTAAGAAAGCCCGGCGGCCATCACTCACATCAGGATGATATGTGTGATTGTCGGGAAACATGTTAAGACGCTCTAACTCAATTGGCATTAAACGGCGATAGCGACCTGACGGTGTAAGTATCACATGCTTAAACCGTGATGCCGCTGCCCCTCCTTCACCTGTTATAATTGTTCTGGATGGCTTGTCTAACGAATCAGGAAAAGCCATTCCTCCTTCGGAAAAAATATAATTAAAACCATCCTTTGAGGTGCGTTCGATTTTCTTCGCCCCTTTTTCATATTCCCATTTTGCGACTTCATCTTTGGGAATAAAGAATTCTTCGGGGACAAGAGATTCGTCAACAACGTTGCCTCCTAGGGTCATAATTGGTCCATCATATACAGCTTCTGCGTTTATAGAATAAACCAGTCGCTTCCGCATTATTCCCGCAGAACAAAAAGGGCTGTTTTTCCCTTCTTTGTTGAAATTGTCTGATACTTCTTGTATTGTTCCTTCGATTTCAAATTCAGAATAGGCTTCGCCTTTCGGCTTAAAGGGAAATGCTTTTGCTAATACGCCTTCGTAAAGGGTCCAATCCTTCAAATCCTGTACTTTATTTGAAATGTGACTACCCTCGCGATATCCTACAATATAGGTGCGGCGACGACGCTGTGGCATTCCGTAATCTGCGGCATTGATAACTCGCCACTCTACAGTATATCCAAGGTCAGCAAGAGAAGCAAGTATAATAGCAAAATCACGACCTCGTTGCTTCGCAGGGGATCCAAGCAGACGGTCAACATTCTCAAAGAAAATGTAGTTAGGCCGATTATCTTTTTTCTCATTTAGAATACGGTATATCTGCCACCAGAGTACACCTTTGTTTCCTTCAATCCCTCCCGAACGACTAAGGGTTGAAGCCACAGAATAGTCTTGACAAGGAAATCCGCCAACCAAAAGATCATGGTCTGGTATCTCATTGGTAGGGATGGTGTTGATGTCTTTGTTGCTATGCCCTTTTGAACCGAATCGTGCTCTATATACGAGTGATGCATCTTGGTGTACAGTTGAAGGTTCCCATTGGTTATTCCATATTGTTTCGTAGGCATCAGAAGCTCCTTCCAATCCAATTCGGAAGCCTCCAACGCCAGCAAATAATTCTGCGACCTTTATCTTGTTATCGTTTCTCTTCGGCATGGTTTAAATGTATGGAATTTCTTGTAATTTTTTTGCTATATATGATCCTTTGAGCCAGAAGTACTGTGGCAGCATTCTTATGCCATTTACACATTCCGTTCTTGTTTTCTCTGTTGAGACATCAGCACCACCACGGAAGAATACTTTGTACTCGGAACTTTTAGGAAAGTTAGGTGCTCCAATATATGAGCCACTTTTATTCATTCGCTTGTTTCCTTGTTTGTCGTATAAGTATTCCCATTCTAGTTCATTTCTGTGGATTAGTTTCCTAGAATCCTCCCATGTACGTCGCACTTCATTTTCAATGAAATCTTCATCAAAAGAAAAGCGCTTAAAGCCCTCAAATGTTGTCTTACTTTGGTCCTTGCTATCGTGTTCACAGAAGATTGGGCATAGAAAACTGTGTTCGCAGAAGTAATCATAAATATCGGATTCCTCAAAGTCTGCATCCCTGTCTGCCCACTCTTCAAAGTCAATATGCTTTAACTTCATATCCTCTGTTCTACCACCTTCAGGCGTTATGGTAATTGTTTTGGCAATTATACCTGCTTTCGTAAAGTCGGAAATTTGATTTAGTCTCTTACAGTCTGTTCCGAACATACGGATTATACATTTTGCAGCAATGTCCTTAACGGAAGCATCAATACCAAGATATTCTTTCAGTTCTGCCAAAGTTTTCCCCTTATATTGATTGGATAGAGAATGGCACAAGGAGTCTAATTGAGAAAAGCTGGAGAATGCTTCTTTTAAGAAAATTTCGTTATTAGCTCTGCTTTTGTCAAAGTGACCACGGACTATGTAGTCAACAAATGTCTGCTTTAATCTGTATCGAGGCTTTTGATAGGAGCCTGATGCTTTGCGTTTGAAGCCTGGTACCAACTCAATTAGTAACAGTTTTGGCCGTAGGATATGCGTAAAACCGACTAATTGCTCATTGCGTTCGTTGATGTTTGGGAAATCATTGTAGATTTTTTGTAGATAATCTCGTACGATTTCCCAGTCATTTTGCAATTTCGCTTTTTCTTCATTCGAAAACGAATTGTAGCAATAATCAACAATGGGGAAATCCGCATAGCCAGATGCTGGAACAATCTCATATGACTTATACTCGTAAAAGACAATCAATAGGTGTTCTGATTTTTCCCAAAAATGAGAGGTTGCGAAGTCTGTTTGTATTGTTGGTTCGAATGTTACCCCAGTTATACTTATCCCCTCTTTGGCTCCAAGGTGAGTATTATATGCTTGGCTTGTTTTCCCTGTTGCGTTCTTTAAATCGCTTTTCGGAATGCGAACTCCTGTGGTTTTTAATTCAGTCAGGACACCATCAATCTCTATATCGCATTCTTGGTCGCTATCTCGTTCATACCCAAATACCGACTGCTCAATTATGTCACCAGCAATCCCTGTTATCTTCTCACTCTTTGAGGTTCGGTTAAACTGGTGAGATTTGTCAACCTCTCCTAAAGTCTTTCCCTTGACATTTTCTAAAATAGCAAAGACTTGTGCTTTCGTGAATTTTCTATCATCAGTTACCGCCATCTTCAGTACGTACTTTTTGATTTTTGAAATGTAGTTGTGGTATAGCCAAAGTGCCTTGGATTATCCACCGTTATCTTGTGAGGTTATGACTTTTTGCTTTTCTTTAATTCTGTAATACAACATTCTACAATGAATTATGCACGAAAACTTATGAAGCATCCTGGGGTTATTCATGTCGGGGGACTTGTTACTGCGATGCCCCTCGAAGAATACTCACGGATATTATTCTCCTTTGAATAAGTTCTGTTCGCAGGATAGCTCATCGGATGATATCTTGCTATATGAATACCCGAGTTTGTCTAGCAATGGATATATTTTGCTTTCAATTTCTGGGATTCCCCACTGTGTGCTAACTAGAAATGTTTTACCATCACAAGTCGTTAATGTCTCCTTGACGTATCTTTTTTTTGAGTCATCTGATTTGTCGCGTAAGTCGCTTGCAAGGATAAGCGTCTTATTGGTCGCGGAGTGCAAGGGCATGATATCTAGGAGATGTTGGTAGTATGTGTAGTCTGGGTTTTCTCGTAGAATCCTTGCTGCGATTTCAAAGACAAATCTGCTTTTAGTATAAAACGTTATCCCGTCCCAAGAATAAATGGTTTTATCATACAGACGTTTCTGCTTGGACATTTGCACATTAGAGCCTGTTTCATTAGAGGCTCCAGAGAAGTTAGCATGCAAGTTTTGTTGTGGTGATGCATGCTTTTTTCTGCCTTTTGTCAGTCTCTCGTAGTCTTCCAAAATGGATATCCCATCATTGGAGTACAATATAGGTGTTACATTATATTTGGTAGAATGATTCAGAAACGTGTTGAATGCATTTTGAGGTGAGATTTTAAAAAACTCTCTTTGATAATTTACCCTACAGGAGGCCAAGGCAGAGTGTATGGCAAGCTCGAACTCCTTGAAATTCGGAGTAATGGCATATGCAAAAATTTCAAATTCACAAGGAACACCAGTTGTATAAAGCTCATTGCACCTATCAACAAGGCTTCTGTCTGTATATCCAATTTTTACAATATCTGGCATATACTTATTTCTTAGGATGTAAACGCATCCGTTGTTTTTTTTAGCTTCTTTTTCTTCTTCCTCGCTAATTTGAGCTGACAAGTCAGCAGGCACAGTAAGGCCGGCTTCCTCTAACGAGGTTTTTAATTTAAGCAAATCTTTGAGCTTTGACATATCAAAATCTAATATAACCAGAATTTCTTAGTAATGCACCGACGTGTGTTTGGCCTTTTGCATACCTTGGCGGTTTTTATTGTTTCCTTTGCATTTTCTTGGCGACTTAAAGCCACGCTCTTTTAGCCTGTTTGCCGGTGTTGCCTGCCCCCGCTTTTATTAATAGGAGGTTCGCTGGCATGGATTCCCAGCCTACAAATTTAAGATGTTTTTCTCAGAAAGACGAATGCTGGTTGCTGGAAATGTTGTTTTAAGTGACATTTGGAGGCATTTGGTTAGACTTGGTTGCATGGTTCAGTTTCTAGTTCGGTCGTGGGGCCGTCCTTTTGCCCCGTCCCTTGCCTCTTAGCCCTCTGCCCGTCCCGAGTGCCTGGAAAAAGTATCCAATGATACTTTGCAAAGTAATACTG
>ERZ1026850.1713-NODE-1713-length-10940-cov-6.733854_pt1 | contig 10940 bp, 10 predicted proteins | sample MGYA00380155_ERZ1026850 | MGnify/ENA primary metagenome ERZ1026850 (study PRJEB33269, sample SAMEA4719791) | human gut metagenome | biome: human-associated habitat; feature: organic feature; material: feces | place: Cameroon | collected 2013-10 ... | reverse complement strand
AATTTGCAGCAGATTTACAGTCTGTCCCCTTTGGCCACTCGGGAATCCATCCATAACAGGTTGCCCTGCCAAGAAAAAATTCTATCATAAGTCATTTTAAAATGCAAGAAAATTTATTTGTCTTTTTCATCTTTCTTCATTTCAAATGTTTTAATTTTTCACATGCTTTACAGATTATTCTCTTCATCCTCTTCGTAAGCAACATTACGCAGCACCATGGCAGAGAATTTCGGCAGAGTAACCGTGATTTTGCCGGAAATTACGGGAATTTCTATTTTTTCCACAGAATAACCGCTTTCATCCGTATAGATGAGGCGGGTAAGCATGGCTTCCTTGGACACGCCTGCCAGCCAGACACGTACTGTCTTTTCAATCTGATGATCATTGTTGTTGATAAGGACAATGGTGTGCTTCTTGCTGTTGAATCGGGCATAGGCAAGATAATTGTAGTCCCTGTCGAGACTCTTGATGGAACCGGCGCGTAACTCCTCGCATTCCTTATGCATACGGATGATTTCTTTGTGGAAATTCAAAAGCTCCCGGTCTTCCCTGCCCCAGGGGTAGGTTCGTCGGTTGTCGGGATCGGTAAATCCGCAGACACCCACTTCATCGCCATAGTAGAGCGTAGGGGCACCGGGCCAGGTCATCTGAATAACAACGGCCTCCCGGAATACTGCCGGATTGTTGCCCTGATTTGCCGCTTCCGGACCAAGAGTATTGGTACGGCCCACCTTGTGGCTGGTTCTCGTCATGAAACGGGAATGGTCATGATTGGAAAGCTGGTTCATGGCTACCATCTGACTGGGCATGGAAAAGCTGGAACCGTGGTGACGCATGGCGCCCCAGAAGCTGTCCGCATCTCCCAGTAAATCCAGTCGGAAGTCGTCACTGTGTTTTTCCATACCTGTTAAAAACCAGGTTACGGGTTCCATAAAAGCATCATAGTTCATAACGGAGTCCCACTGGTCGCCGCCGAGCCAGGGTCTTGTATCACCGTAATGCTCTGCTAAAATCAGCGCATTGGGGTTCGCCTGCTTTACGGTTCTGCGGAATTCCTGCCAGAAATGGTGGTTGAACTCCGGTGAAAATCCAAGGTCCGCTGCCACATCCAGACGCCAGCCGTCCACATTGTAGGGCGGTGAAACCCATTTGGCAGCAATATGCATTACATAATCAAACAGCTCCCTGGAGCCTTCATAATTCAACTTCGGAAGGGTGTCATGACCCCACCAGCCGTCATAGGTGGGATTGTAGGGCCAGCGGTTGTTGTCATGGAACAGGAAATAATTGCGGTAAGGGCTGTCCGCTGAAATGTAAGCGCCCTTTTCGTAACCTTCCGCATTCTCATAAATGCGCTCTCTGTCCATCCATTTATTAAAGGAACCGCAGTGGTTGAACACGCCGTCCAGAATAACCTTCATGCCGCGCTTGTGCGCTTCTTCCACCACCTTGGCAAACAGCTCATTGGAAGCCTCCAGATTTGCCTTGTTGGTAACACGGTTGATGTACTTGGATGCCATGCGGTTCTCATTCTGCCAGTCCTGCAGAAGCTCGCCCCGGTCGTCAACAATCTTACCGATATGAGGGTCAATGTAATCGTAGTCCTGAATATCGTACTTATGATTGGAAGGGGAAACAAATAACGGATTAAAATAAATAACCTCAATACCCAGATCCTGCAGATAATCCATCTTATCCATAACGCCCTGCAGGTCACCGCCGTAGAAATATCTGACGTCCATTGTCGCCGGATAGCGGTTCCAGTCATCCACATGCTGCACCTTCTGGTTGATATACTGGTACTCGTTGTTCTGGATATCATTGGTGGGGTCGCCGTTGCAGAAACGATCCACATAAATCTGGTACATTACCGCACCCTTCGCCCACTGCGGCGTCTTGAAGCCGGGAATGATAATGAAGTTATAATAGTCGTTGCGGTCCTGGTGCAGACCGCTTCTGGCATCATAATAACCCACAATCCTGCCGACATTGACCTCAAAGCAGTAGGACAGTTCTTCGTTTTCAAGCTGTACTTCAATGCTGTAAAAATCGAAACACTCATCCGTCCTTTCCCTGGTCATGAGAAGTCTTTCACTTCCGCAGATAAAAAAGACACGGTCAATATTATTTTTTGCCGCGCGGAAACGGATGGTTACCAAATCGTAGGGGCTTGGCTCCGCGGGAGTCACATAGTCCTCAGTGGTATCGCTGAACAACGCTTTTTTGTTCAGTACCGGCCGCATGGCTGTAATATACAACTGATTTTGTTCTTTACTACCGAATTGATTAAAGTCCATAAGAAAACCTCTGTCTGATTATAACGTCCTTTTTTATTTTATATGATTCCGTATATGTATGCAAGGAAAAAATGAAAAATACCTTGTTTACAAAAGGGCAGTAAAAAAGACAGCTTGGGGAGCTGCCTTTTTTAGAGAAGGTATTTCTTTCTTATGGGGTATAGCAAAAAACTATATAATGTATTGGGGGGGTTACAAGTAGTATAATAGCATAGCCCCTATTTGTCGTCCATTCCCAAAATTCACAAATATTACAAAACTCTTTGCTTGTTTTTAGTAATTTTGCACAACATCTAATTGTGCACTCTGCTTAAATAAAGCGTCAAATTCCTCTCCGCTGATTTTTTCTTTCTCTAAAAGAAGCTTGGCTGCTTTATGCAGAATGTCTTCGTGGCCCATGATAATGGCTTTTGCCCTGGCATAGCAGTCGTCCACAATCGCCTTTACTTCGCTGTCAATTTCACCGGCAACTTTTTCACTGTAAGCGCGGGTGTGTGCCAGGTCCCTGCCGATGAATACTTCATCATCATCCTCGTCATAACTGATAACGCCGATGTTTTCAGACATACCGAAGCTGGTAACCATCTTTCTTGCCACCTTGGTAGCCTTTTTAATATCACTGGCTGCACCTGTGGTAATATCGTCAAAGATAATTTCTTCCGCGATACGTCCGCCCAGGGAAACCATAATGTTGTGAAGCATCTTTCCTTTAGTCATGAACATTTCGTCCTTATCCGGCAGCGGCATGGTGTAACCGGCTGCCCCTACGCCGGTAGGAATAATGGAAACGGAGTAAACCGGCCCCACATCGGGAAGCTCGTGGAACAAAATTGCATGACCCGCTTCGTGATAAGCGGTAATCTTTTTCTCTTTGTCGGAAATAATACGGCTCTTCTTTTCGGTACCGATACCCACCTTAACAAATGCTTTGCGGATATCCTCCTGCTTTACGAAGAGTCTGCCGTCTTTTGCGGCATAAATGGATGCTTCATTCAGAAGGTTTTCCAGATCCGCACCGGTAAAGCCCGCCGTCGTCTGGGCAATCTGTCCCAAATCAATGTCATCGCTTAACGGCTTGTTCTTGGCGTGAACCTTTAAGATTTCTTCTCTGCCGCCCACATCCGGTCTGCCAACGGCAATCTTTCTGTCAAAACGTCCGGGACGTAAGATAGCAGGGTCCAGAATATCCACACGGTTGGTCGCTGCCACCACAATAATACCTTCATTGACACCGAAGCCGTCCATTTCCACCAGAAGCTGGTTCAATGTCTGCTCTCTTTCATCATGGCCACCGCCCATACCGGTACCACGACGTCTTGCCACGGCATCGATTTCATCGATAAATACGATACAGGGAGCATGTCTTTTTGCTTCTAGGAACAAATCCCTTACACGGGAAGCGCCGACACCGACAAACATTTCCACGAAATCCGAACCGGAAATACTGAAAAACGGTACATTCGCTTCGCCTGCGATTGCCTTTGCCAGTAAGGTTTTACCGGTTCCGGGAGGTCCCTCCAGCAATACGCCCTTCGGGATACGGGCACCCACCTTGGTATATTTTGCGGGTTCTCTTAAGAAATCTATGATTTCCTCTAATTCTTCTTTTTCTTCACGCAGACCTGCCACATCTTTTAAGGTAACTTTGTCATCGCCCACATTGGCAAGCTTGGCGCGGCTTTTTCCGAAGTTCATCATTCTTGCGCTGCTGCCGCCGCCCGCATTCTGGGCATTCATCATGATAAAAAAGAAAGCTGCCGCCACCACGATAATCAAAGTCGGCAGAATGGAGGTCAGAAATATACTTTCTCTCTGTATATCCAGAACCTTCGGCTCTATACCGTTGTCCCTTACAAGCTTTTCCAATTCGGAAATATCGGTTGCATACAGGGTCTTTTCCTGACCGCTCGCAAATGTGACATCCAGATAACCGGTAGGACCCTGGGCGTTTGGATGAATGACAACTTCCTCGATGTCGCCGTCCTCTAAATCCTGAACCAGCTCCGCTCTGGTATATTCCACATTGTTTTTCTTCCAGGCATTGATAAGCACAATACCTAAAAGCAGCAGAACAATCACTACAAAATATTGACTAAATCCTTTTTGTTTCAATGGTAATTCCTCCTCCGTACTAATCGGCTGTTAATCATCAAATTCTACCACGCCGATATACGGTAAATTGCGATAATGCTGATCGTAGTCAAGGCCGTAGCCTACCACGAACTTGTCAGGAATCTGAAATCCTGTGTAATCCACGTTTACTTCTACAACACGTCTTTCCGGTTTATCCAGAAGGGTGCACAGATGCAGGCTTTTCGGACCTCTGTCTCTTAACATTTCCATGAGATAGCTTAATGTTCTGCCGGAGTCTACGATATCCTCCACAACCAGTACATCCTTATCCTTGATGGGCTCATCCAGATCCTTTACGATTTTTACCACACCGCTTGACTTGGTAGCGCTTCCATAGCTGGAAACGGACATAAAGTCAAGGGAAACCGGCATATTCAGATGCTTTGCCAGCTCGCACATAAAGAACGCGCCGCCCTTTAATACGCATACTAAATGCAGGCTTTTTCCTGCGTAGGCACGATTGATTTCATCTGCCATCTCACTGATTCTTTCTTCTACATCTTCCTTGGTAACCAAAACTTCAATATGTTCCGACATCAATCTGTCCTCCTCTTAATTGTACCTGTAAAATGTATTTTGTATTCTCATTAATTTTATAAAAACTGCTGATGCGGTAGCCCGGCACCCAGAGAACGTGATTTCCTTCGCACAAAAGCAGCATTTCCTCCCTGATGGTGCGCGGTATTTTTTCGTTTACCATGTAGTCCTGTATGCTTTTGCGGGAAAACCTGTCATCTATGGTGAGAAAGTCCCCTTTTTGACGGGTTCGCAGTACCAGCGATTTTTCTATTTTATCATAATCAAACCATTTCGTATACCGATTTTGCGGAATATTTATGCTTTTTTCACAATTTATTATGCTGAAAATCACGGAATTTCCGTCAGGCAGCAAAACTTCTCTTTCCTCTTCGCCGGGTTTGGGTAAATCCACGGAAACAGAAGTACCCGGCTGCATGGCAGCAGATGTCTGTATGCCGGTATTTTTACCGTCGCGGATAACCACGGAGCCATATTCTCTGCCGGCAATTAACCCATATGGCAGTAAGATTTCCCGGTTTCCCGGTCTTTGAAACAGAGAAAGCAGGTAGTCAACATGCACCGCTCCCATGTCTTTCCGGTGGGGCGTAAGCTGTTCCAGTGCGTAAAGCAGCATATTCTTCTGCAAGAATGAATGATAGCGGGAAAATTTTTCACAGTCAAAGCAGATATGTTTTTCTCCCGCAACGCCGCTCTCCTGTGCACAATCCAGCCATGCCTTTTTCGTTTCCTGTCCCGCAAAGTCGTTCATTTCCTGCAGCAAATCGGCTGTGCGGCAGATGTTACCAACCGCTCCGGGCGCTATCTGCTCTTCCGCATAGGGCAGAATATTATGGCGGATGCGGTTTCTGCAATAATCGTCCTCCCCGTTGGTGGCATCCTCGCACCATCCGATCTGCAGTTCTTTGAGATATGCCTCAATTTCCGTGCGGCTGACGTCAAGCAGCGGCCGAATGACCTCTATGCCGTCCCTGTCCTCACGGGTGGGGCGAATGCCCTCCAGTCCCACCGGGCCGGTGCCGCGGAATAAATGAAACAGTACTGTTTCCGCCCGGTCGTTTTTGTGATGTGCGACGGCGATTTTTAGGTGACCGCCGGCATTCCTGCTCAAAGTTTGTGCTTCCGGCACTGTGCGCATTTCCGTGCCCGCTGCTTCCGGTGTCTTACCTGCTTCCTTGGTTTCCGCTTCCGGTGCTCCGCACTTCGTAGAAGCATATTTCGTCAACACTTCCCGGAAGGCTTCATAGCGGATGTTTCTGCCGGCTTCTTCCGTGGAAATGCCTTCCCTGCGGGCAATCTGCTCCACATCTTTTTCATATAAAAAGAACGGCACCTGCAGGCCTTCGCACAGCTTCTGTACATAGGCGGCATCTTCACCGGCTTCGTTCCGGATTTTATGATTTACATGGACAACCATAAGCCGGAAGGGAATTTTTTTCTGTAATGCAGACAACACAAAGAGGAGGCACACCGAATCGGCTCCTCCTGAAACACCTGCCGCCACGGTATCCCCCGCGGACAGCATATGATATTTTTCAACATACGTGCTTACTTTATCCAAAAAATCGTTCATGCAGCCATTTTAGCACATTTCTTTCGATTATGTCATCCCTTTCCGGGGCAATTTACGGTAACTTCTTCCGTGCCGTCTTTGTTGTCCACATATCTACCGTTTTTTATACGTTTTATCCTCTGCTTCAGACGTTTTCCCAAATTCCGAAAACCAGTACGGTCATATCGTCCCGGATGTGTCCGCCGGTTTTGTGCAGCACAATCTGCAGCAGCGCCTCCGCCATTTCCCGCGGATTTTCCTGATGCAGGCCACCCAGAATGGTGCGTAAATCGTTTCCCATGCCATCCCCTTCCAGTGCATCCGTGATACCGTCCGATACCATAATAATGTAATCGCCGTCGCAGAGCTGGCGGGAAATGCTCTCCTGTTCCGACTCCTTCAAGGTTCCCAGCGGCAGTGTATTATTCTCGATTTTTTCCACCCGGTAATCCCTTTTCAGATAGGACGCCGCCGCTCCGATTTTTGTAAATTCGCAGACGCCGTTGTACAAATTCAAATCGCAGATATCCAGTGTGGACATGTTCTGTGCTTCTTCACCGGTCAAAAATGCCGTATTGATAAGTCTTGCCGCTGACTTCGGGTTATAACCGGCTTCAATCATCCGTTCCATTAAATCCAGAACTTCTTCGCTGTCGGCGCAGGCTTTTTCCCCGGAGCCCATACCATCCGAAAGAAGCATGGTCACATTGCCGGTTTCCGACTCCAGAATGGCATAATTGTCCCCGGAGCGGGTTTCATTTTCTTTTACCGCCTTGGCGGCACCCGTCAGCACTACAAACCCGGCTTCTTCCACAAACACAAAATTGCGCATGCAGTTATCAATGATGCTGGGGCTATTGATGGACGGCACCAGCCTTTCATTAAGCAGCACAGAAAGCATGTCCGCCGCTTCTTCCGCACTGACTCCCTCCCGCTTTTCCGCTGCCATGGTAATGCCTATACGGCTTTTGTCCTCGAGGTCTTCTATGTAATAGAGGTCCCTCACGGTAATGCCCTCTGCCTTAAACATCTGCACAACACGGTGTTCCCTCCGCACCGGAAACGGCCGGTAGGCAAAAACTTCCCCGGCTACCTGTTTCATGACGCCTGCCATTTCCCGCAGGTTGTCCGCCAAAAGATGCCGGTTGTTCTCTAAACGCGTATGATAATAAACACTTTGCCGGGACGGCATGTCCTTATCTTTTATAAGCTTGTCCCCGCCGTAAAGGCTCTGGGCTATGGCTCCGAAAGACTCGGCGTACCCAATCAGCCTCTGCCTGCCGTACTCCGACAGCAGATTTGTTTTTTCCCATCTCTCCCCAAGCAGCTTTCTCATAACTCCCTATGTACCTCTCTTTTTCTTTTTTGCCTATCCATTATAGAGGAAGCTGTTTTCACAATTTGTCAAAAGCGCACCCGCAAACCCTATTTTTGTGCGACAAAAAGCGCCCGTTCTCTGCGGGCGCATATTTGCATCATTTATTTCGTTTTCTCATTTCCTGTATCCGATTTTATTCGTCCTTGTCAATGAAAATCGTTTCATCGGGATAAACCAGTCCCAGCTTACTGTGGGCAATCTGCTCGACATATGCATTGGTTTTGGTGTAATCTTCAAATTCCTTGATTTCACGGGTCCGGATATTTTCTTCCTCAATCTGCTTCTCAAGACCGGCTATGGTTGCGTCATATTCCGCACCTTTTTCCTTCAGACTGATGCTTCGGACACCGACTGCCACCAAAATCATAACGACAACAAGGCTTACCAGAAACATACTCATGCGGTTCTGCCTGCGCTGGCGTTTCCTGCGATATGTATTTTTTCTCTTTCGCCTTTCTGTACTCATCCTGCATCCTTCCTCTATTGTTTCCTTATAGAAATTTTAAACAATTTCCACTGACTCGTCAACTTGTTTTTTAACCGCTCCCTGCCCGCCTGCATTTTTCGTCTGGCGGGAATTGTGGCTTTTCGCAACATTTTTTTTATCTGCTTTGCCACAAATCGAAAAGGTCTTGCAATAAAATGCAAAACCGACTGCAGACAAAAAGAAACCCATTTTACCAAAAACGGACTGATTGTTTTCTTATACAGAAACATGCCAAGAAGGGCTCCCAAAATAGCAAACCAGCGCAACGTGCCGTCGCTTTCCGCATGCATGAGGTAAAAAACCTTCATGGCACAATATATCCAGAATGACAGGTCCTCTACAGATACCCAAAATCCGTTATGGGTAATCACTCGCCTGCCGATACGCAGCAGGTCATATAGAAAGGTGATGTAAATGCCCATGATAACGGAATAAAACAAAAACAGATTTTCCTGTGCAGCAGGGCTTTCCATACATTCTCCTTACCTGAATAATCTGGTAAGCAGGGATTCGTTTTTTCCACTCTGTCCGGAAGTTTCCGAATATGTCAGACTGTCAATTTTGCCATCCACATCTACTTCCCCTTTGTCCAACATCAACCGGTTCACATGCAGTTCATCACCTTTTATCATCAGCATGCCCTGGTCGGTTTCCAGCAAAATTTCATGAATATCAAAGGAAAGCACATCGCAGACACCGTTGATGGTGCAGGTTCTGCGGTTTGTCATCATGATTTTATGTACCCGTTTGTTAACTGCATTCAAATCTTCCATAAAGACTCCCCCTGCTATACTTTCTATCAGTATATGACAGGGCAGCTTGTTTTATGTCTGTCTTTGCAGGTTTGCCGTTAACAGGTATAAGTCTGCTCCCGGTTTTTCCTTATTCCAGACAGGGGACTTTCCCCTTTTCTCTTTTCTTACAGATAACGGAACAGCTCCTTGGCTTCGTCCTTTCTTACAGATAGCGGAACAGCTCCTTGGCTTCGTCCTTTCTTACAGATAACGGAACAGCTCCTTGGCTTCATCCTTTTTCACAGTTTCCTGTACATCAAGTACCTCTACTTTTACTTCCTTGTTTCCGAAAGAAATGGTCAGGATGTCACCCTCTTTTACGTTAGCGGATGCCTTGGCGGGCTTGTCGTTAATCAATACTCTGCCGCTGTCGCAGGCTTCGTTTGCCACGGTGCGCCTTTTAATCAGGCGGGACACCTTCAAATATTTATCCAGTCTCATATTTTTTCTCCGTTTCTGTTTAATCACTTTCATTTAACCACTGCTTACTGTTACTCTTTGTGGGCAGTTCAATATCTGCTCACTGTTATTCTTTGTGGACAGTTCAATATCTGCTCACTATTATTCCTTGTAGGCAGTTTTATATCTGCTCACTGTAATTCTTTGTCCGTTATTTAATTTCCGTCCAGCTGAACGGTGTCTGTAACGCAACTTCATATTCTTGGATTTTCTGATTGTATTCGTCTTCCGTAATCACATTTTTGCCTTGATAATAAGTAATGACAGTCGTGTCACTATCTAAAGAACCAATTATGGAAAAATTCTCCACTATCTCCGCTCCGGTTCCGGCTGCATTCATCCGGTAAAAATCATTTCCGGACTCTGCAGCGCTGCCGCTATAAAATACCTCTATAATTCCGTTCTCATAAAGTGAAAAATTGGTGCGGTAGCCAAACTCAAAATTCGGGAAAACATGCACCGCTTTGCTGCCGTCATAAGTATACAAATCGTAATTCCAGGGATTTGACGCATCTTCACCACCGCCTATAATAAGCTCCTGTGTGCCGTTTCCGTCAATGTCATAAAGTGCATAATAAACTTTCTGTGCGTGGCGGATTTCTGAGCCGATGTCTTTCCCAAAGCTGTTTTCATAGGCAAGCAGGTCCTCTTTTTCCAATAAATCCTGATAGAAATTATTCTGCACCATGTCGCGGTACTCTGCAATAATATCGCCGTAAGTTCCCGCCGCTTCATCCTCTGTGTTGCCTGCAGTTCCGGCTCCTTCCGCCGCTCCGTCACTGTCATTGTTGCCTGCAATTCCGGCTCCTTCCGCTGCTCCGTCACTGTCATTGTTGCCTGCAGTTCCGGTTCCTTCCGCTGCTCCACCTGGCTGCATGGTTTCTTCTTTGGATATGGTTTCCCATAATTGTGTGTCCGGCTCTTTTTCCTGCCCGCAGGCTGTGGACAAAACACTCACCGCGAGTGCTGCTGCCGCTATGTAGCCGTATTTCCTAATCTTTCTTTTCATGATTTCCCCTTTTCTTAATATATAAATAAATTTTTGACTTATTTTGTACTTGCTCATTATGGAGTCAAATTGAAAACTGCTGCTTTGGTTTTACTTTTGACTTTATTCCTTGTTTTCCACTACTGAGTCAAACTGAAAGTCTCTCCTCTGGATTTTCTTTTGACTTTTCTTCCCTTTTTCCACTATGGAGTCAAGCCGAAAGTCTCTCCTCCGATTTTTCTTTTGACTTTTTTCCTTTTTTTCCACTATGGAGTCAAACTGAAAGTCTCTCCTCTGGATTTTCTTTTGACTTTT
>ERZ1026850.1710-NODE-1710-length-10953-cov-8.403469_pt1 | contig 10953 bp, 9 predicted proteins | sample MGYA00380155_ERZ1026850 | MGnify/ENA primary metagenome ERZ1026850 (study PRJEB33269, sample SAMEA4719791) | human gut metagenome | biome: human-associated habitat; feature: organic feature; material: feces | place: Cameroon | collected 2013-10 ... | reverse complement strand
GTCCAAGCCCTCGCCGCTGTTCTTTGACGCGCCTTCCGGGAGGTCAACGAGGGACGTGAGGTGCCTGTGACCCCGGCGGAGGCCGCCATCATCGGCGACTCCCTGACCTCCGACATGGCGGGCGGCAGGGGATACGGCATGAAGACCGTGTACTACCGCCGCCCCGGCGCTGCGCCTGTCAATGACAGTGTGGACGTGACGGTGGAGGAGCTCCGCGCCATCCCCGCGCTTCTGTAAAAAGAGCCATATAAGAAAGAGCCGTATGCCACGGGCATACGGCTCTTTCTTATATGTGGAGAAAAGACCGGGAGCCGTCAGCCCCCGGTCTCGATAGGAAATTTTACGCTCAGTAGCCGAAGATCATGGAGCGCTTGATGTCGGCCAGACAGTGTGCGCCGCACATGGCCATGGTGTCGGCCAGCTCGGCCTTCAGCTTGTCCACGTAGACCTGTACGCCCTCGGCGCCGCCGCCGTAGACCATGTTCACGAAGGGACGGCCGATCAGCACGGCGTCCGCGCCCAGCGCCAGCGCCTTGAACACATCCATGCCGGTGCGGATGCCGCCGTCCACCAGAATGGTCATCTGACCGCCCACCGCGTCGGCAATGGCGGGCAGCACCTCTGCCGTGGCGGGACATTGATCCAGCACGCGGCCGCCGTGGTTGCTGACCACGATGCCGCTGGCGCCGGCCTCCAGCGCCTTCTTCGCGCCGGCCACCGTCATGATGCCCTTGAGGATGAAGGGCTTCTCCACCTTCTCCGCGATCTGGCGCAGCTCCTTCACCGTCTTGCTGCCGGCGGGAGGCGTCAGGTTCTTCAGGAAGGGAAGACCCGCCGCGTCGATATCCATGGCGATGGCGATGGGATCGGCGGCCTTGACCAGCGCCATCTTCTCCTCCACCAGCGACATGCTCCAGGGCTTCACCGTGGGTACGCCGCAGCCGTGGTTTTTCTTCAGCGCCTCCGCTGCCGCCTCGATGACGGCGGGGTTGGTGCCGTCGCCGGTGAAGGCGGCGATCCCGGCGTCGGCGCAGGCGGACACCAGAATGTCGTTGTAGGTCAGGTCGTCGTACTTATCGCCGTAGTGCAGCTGCATAGCGCCCACGGGAGCGGCGAACACAGGCAGCACCACCTGCTTGCCGAAGAAGTTATAGGATGTGTCCACCGGCTTGTTCTCGCAGATGGTGTCCATGTTGACGCACAGCTCCTGCCACTTCTGGTAGTTGCGGATGAAGCCGGTGCCGATGCCCTTGGCGCCGGGGCCGGGCACGGTGTTCTTGCACGCAAGGCCGTTGCAGGTGGGGCAGGACTTGCAGTAGGGGCCCATGCAGGTGCGGGCGTTGTTCAGGATCTCCTGATATGTCATGAATATGTACCTCCGTTATTCAGCAATGCGTACCGACATTTTACTCTCTCGGCGGAAAAAAGCAACCCTGTTTTTACTTTAGTCGTGGTGAAAGCTGGTGACGATGGATTTTTCCTTCTCCGGCAGGCCGTATTGCGCCTTGCCCAGCGCGATGGACTTCATGAGAAACGCCATATTTCGTCCCAGCGTCCGCATGGTCTGGAGCCCCTCCAAGTCCTTACGGACCTCCTCCGGCGTGTTGCCGTACACCATGTTCCAGTACTGGCTGCTGGCGATGGGCATCCCGGCGATGGTGAAATACTTGTTCAGCACGTCGAAGCTGGCGGTGTTGCCGCCCCGGCGGCAGGATACCACTGCCGCGCCTACCTTCATGGTCATGTCGATGCCGGTGCTGTGAAACAGCCGGTCCATAAAGGAGATGGCGCCGCCGGCGGGGGAGGCGTAGTACACCGGTGCGCCGATGACCAGCGCATCAGCCTCGGCCAGCTTGGGCGCGGTCTCGTTCACCACATCGTCAAAGACGCATTTACCGGTCTCGCGGCACTTGCCGCAGGCGATGCAGCCGTGGGTGGTGCGGGCGCCGGCCTGTACGAGCTCCGTCTCGATGCCCTCGGCCTCCAGCGTCCGCGCCAGCTCGGACAGCGCCGTGTAGGTACAGCCCCGTTCGCGGGGACTTCCGTTGATGAGCAATGCTTTCATAGCCAGACCTCCTTGGTGATATTCTGGCCAGATTATAGCATATCTCCGGCAAAAAGCAACACAGTAAAGCAAAAAAGCACACCGCATCAATTTACCCCCGTCCAGCCCTTGCAATTTGGGAGGCGTTGCCCTATAATGTGCAAAAAACGACGGCCCGGAGGGGCCGGAAGGGAGAGACGGTATGCGTATCGTTGTAAAGGTGGGTACCTCCACGCTGGCCCACGCCACAGGGCGCTTGAATATCCAGCGGATGGAGCGGCTGTGCAAGGTGCTCAGCGACCTGAAGAACGCGGGGCATCAGATCATTCTGGTGTCCTCCGGCGCCATCGGCATGGGAGTGGGGAAGCTGAATCTGCCGGGGCGTCCCGCCGATATGCCCACCAAGCAGGCGGCAGCCGCCGTGGGACAGTGCGAACTGATGTATATCTACGACAAGCTGTTTACGGAGTATAACCACACCGTGGCACAGCTGCTTATCACCGCGCCGGACATTGCCGACGGCGCGCGGAAGGAGAATTTCCACAACACCCTGGGCCGTCTGCTGGAGCTGGGCGCGCTGCCTGTCCTCAACGAGAACGACACCGTCTCCACCGATGAGATCGTCATCGGCGACAACGACACCCTGTCCGCAGCGGTAGCGGCTACCATTTCCGCCGATCTGCTGGTGCTGCTTTCGGACATTGACGGCCTGTACGACCGCGATCCCCGCCGCCACGCCGACGCCCATCTGATCTCCGTAGTGGAGCGGGTGGACGACGACCTCTATACGCTGGCGGAGGATAGCAGCACCGGCCTCGGCACCGGCGGCATGGTCACCAAGCTCCGCGCCGCCGCCATCGCCACCGCCGCAGGCTGCGAAATGGTCATCGCCAACGGCGGCAAGCCGGAGGTGCTGTACGACATTGCCGAGGGCAGACCTGTGGGTACCAGATTTTTGACAGGGAGGGCTGTTATATGACCACCATAGAGCTTTTGAAACGGACGAAGGCGGCGTGGCCCGCACTGAGCGCCGCCGGTGAGGAGGAGAAAAACCGCCTCCTGCTGGCCAAGGCGGACGCGCTGGAGTCCCACATCCCCGCCATTCTCGACGCCAACGGGCAGGATATGGCGGACGCACAGGGACATATCTCCGCCGTCATGCTGGATCGTCTGCGGCTGGACGAGGGGCGCATCCGCGCCATGGCTGACGGCGTTCGCGCCGCCGCCGCGCTGCCCGATCACACCGGCCGCGTGCTGGATCAGTTCACCCGCCCCAACGGCATGACCATCACCAAGGTACAGGTGCCGCTGGGACTGGTGGCCATCATCTATGAGAGCCGTCCCAATGTCACCTCCGACGCGGCGGCGCTGGCCGTCAAGAGCGGCAACGTCTGTATGCTCCGCAGCGGGCGGGAGGCCTACCGCTCCTGCCGCGCCATCGTGGGCGCGCTGAAGGACGGCATCACCGCCGCCGGCGGCGATGCGGACATCGTCAACATCGTGGAGGATACCAGCCACCAGAGCGCCAACGACATCATGCAGGCCCGCGGGCTGGTGGATCTGCTGATCCCCCGGGGCGGCGCGGGACTGATCCGCGCCTGTGTGGAGAACGCCGCCGTCCCCTGCATCGAGACGGGTACCGGCATCTGCCATGTCTATGTGGACGCTGCCGCCGATCTGGAAAAGGCGGTGCGGATCATCACCAATGCCAAGACCAGCCGCCCCTCCGTCTGCAACGCCGAGGAGGTCTGCCTTGTCCATGCCGCCGTGGCGGACAAGTTCCTGCCTATGCTGCACCGGGCGCTGGTGGACGCGCGTATCGCCGCCGGGCAGCAGCCGGTGGAGCTGCGCCTTGACCGCCGCGCCGCCGCCGTTATCGACGGCACGCCTGCTGCGGATACGGACTTCGACACCGAGTTCCTCGATTATATTCTGGCTGTGGCGGTGGTGGACAGTCTGGACGATGCCATCGCCCACATCGCCGCCCACTCCACCCACCACAGCGACTGCATCGTAACGGAGGATGCCGCCGCCGCCCGGCAGTTCACCCGGCAGGTGGACAGCGCCGCCGTGTATGTCAACGTCTCCACCCGCTTTACCGACGGCGGCGAGTTCGGTCTGGGCTGCGAGATGGGCATCTCCACCCAGAAGCTCCACGCCCGCGGCCCCATGGGGCTGGATGAGCTGAGCACCTACAAATACGTCGTCACCGGCGACGGACAGATCCGCTGAAGAAAGGCTCCCGGCCAGTTCAACTGGCCGGGAGCCTTCTGCGCAGTGTTAAACGTTGGGAACATCGGTGAGGTGTGCCGTCCGCTCCTCCATGGGGATGTAATGCCCGTGGATGGTGACGGCGCGATACGCCGGACGCATGATGCGGCGGCAGGTGATCAGCTCCTCCATGCGGTTGGCGCACCAGCCCGCGATACGGGCGGAGGCAAACAGCGGCGTGAACACATCCGGCGGGATGCCCAGCATGGTGTATACCAAGCCGGAGTACATATCCACGTTGGCGCACAGCGGCGTGTCGTCGTGGCGGTGCTCCTGCACCAGCGGGATGCCCAGCTCCTCCACCTTCTGCAAAAGGGCGAAGTCCTCGGCATAGCCCTTGATCTCCGCCAGATGCTGGGCGTACTTCTTCAGCAGCACGGCGCGGGGGTCGGAGATGGTGTACACCGCGTGACCGAGGCCGTACAGCTTGCCGGAGTGGTCGCCGGCCTCCTTGTTCAGCAGCTTGTTCAGATAGTCCCGGATGGAGCCGTCATCATGGGGGTCTACGTTCTCCTTGATGTAGTGGAACATCTCCATGACCTTGGCGTTGGCGCCGCCGTGGAGCGGGCCCTTCAAAGAGCCGACGGCCCCGGCGATGGCGCTGTATGTGTCCGTTCCGCTGGAGGACATGGCGCGGCACACGAAGGTGGAGTTGTTGCCGCCGCCGTGCTCCGCGTGGACCATGAGCATCATGTCCAGCAGATGGGCCTCTTCTTCGGTATAGTTGGTGTCCGGCCGGATCATCCGCAGGAAGTTCTCCGCCGTGGACAGCTCCGGAACGGGGAAGTGGATGTGCAGGGAGTCCCCTTGGAAATAGTGGCGCTTCACCGCGTAGGAGTTGGCCACGATGGAGGGGAAGCAGCCGATGAGCTTCACAGACTGCAGCAGCAGATTGGCGATGGATGTATCGTCCGGGTCGGGGTCGTAGGAGTACAGACTCAGCACGCTGCGGGCCAGCTCATTCATCATATTCTCGCTGGGGTGACGCATGATCATGCCCTCGGTGAAGCCTTCCGGCAGCTTCCGCGCCTGACTCATGATCCGGTCGAACCGCGCCAGCTCATCCTTGGTGGGCAGGAAGCCCATCAGCAGCAGGTAGGCCACCTCCTCAAAGCCGAAGGTACCTGCCTTACGGTGTGCCTCCACGATGTCGTTCAGCTCAATGCCCCGGTAGTACAGGCGGCCGGGGGTAGGCACCCGCTGGCCGTCCTGCAGCAGGTAGCCCTGCACGCTGCCCACCTTGGTGACGCCTGCCAGCACGCCGGTGCCGTCGCTGTTTCGCAGACCCTTCTTGACCTCGCCGTGGTAGAATTCCTCTCCGATGGCGTATTCCTCTTGGATACGGCGGCTCAGCGGCCCTGTATAGCGTTCCAGAATACCGTTGTTTCTTTCGACCATGATGCATTCCTTTCCCCCGCACCGGGTGCGGGCCTTTTATCCTGTTGCTCCGATTATAGCGCGGTGGACAGTATTTTGCAAGTTAAAAAACAGTAAATTTCATAAATGACGGGAAACTTTCTTGGCAATACGAAGAATAGGGAAAATAAGACGGATAAAATGCAATAAAAAAATCGCATACTTTCATTTTGGGGCTTGCGATACGGGAAAAATCTGTTATACTGGTATGCATGGGATATACCTGTAAAAATTCTCCGAAAAGGAGCGTGACCATATGATCCAGTTACACCACGGCGGCGTCACCCTACACGGCGGCGTCCCCACCCCCGCCGAGGCTGCCGTACCGGCGGCGCGGGAAAAGACCATGGCCTATCAGATCCTCCGCCGCCACGATACCCCGGCGGGGGACGGCCTGCTGCACCTGACCTTTGACAGTCTCATCTCCCACGATATCACCTATGTGGGCGTGATCCAGACCGCCAAGGCCAGCGGCATGACGGAGTTCCCCGTACCCTATGTGCTGACCAACTGTCACAATAGCCTGTGCGCCGTGGGCGGCACCATCAACGAGGACGACCATGTGTTCGGCCTGTCCGCTGCCATCAAGTACGGCGGCGACTACGTCCCCGCCAATCAGGCGGTGATCCACCAGTACGCACGGGAGATGATGAGCGGCTGCGGCCGCATGATCCTGGGCTCTGACAGCCACACCCGCTACGGTGCGCTGGGTACCATGGGCGTGGGGGAGGGCGGCCCGGAGATCGTCAAGCAGCTGCTGAAAAACACCTACGACATCGCCGCGCCGGAGGTCATTCTGGTGTGGCTCACCGGCCAGCCGCCCCGCGGCGTCGGCCCCCACGATGTGGCCATCGCCCTGTGCGGCGCGGTGTACAAAAACGGCTTCGTGAAGAATAAGGTGCTGGAATTTGCCGGCCCCGCCGTGTCCCGCCTGCCCATGGACTACCGCATCGGTATCGACGTGATGACCACGGAAACCGCCTGTCTCAGCTCCATCTGGGAGACGGACGGCGCCGTGGCGGACTATCTGACCCTCCATGGACGCGAAGAGGCGTTCACCGCCCTGCACCTGCAGGACGGCGCGTACTACGACGGCATGATCACCATCGACCTTGACCGCATGGAGCCTATGGCCGCCCTGCCGTTCCACCCCTCCGAGGCGGTGACGCTCCGCGAGCTGCTCCGCGATCCCGGTGACCACCTGCGGGAGGTGGAGAAGCGCGCCGCCGCCCAGTTCGGCGGTAAGGCGGGCCTGCACCTGACGGATAAGCTGGTGGACGGCAAGCTGGTGGTGGATCAGGGCGTGATCGCCGGGTGTGCCGGCGGTATGTACGACAACATCGCCGAGGCCGCCGCCATTCTGGACGGCCACGACACCGGCAGCGGCTATTTCTCCCTGTCGGTGTATCCGCCCTCCGTCCCCGTCAATCTGGAGCTGATGGAAAACGGCGTCCAGCAGTCCCTGCTGGCCTCCGGCGCACTGTTCAAGCCCTGCTTCTGCGGCCCCTGCTTCGGCGCGGGGGATGTACCCGCCAACAATGGGCTGTCCATCCGCCACACCACCCGCAACTTCCCCAATCGGGAGGGCTCCAAGCCCGCCGACGGACAGCTGGCCGGTGTCATCCTCATGGACGCCCGCTCCATCGCCGCTACGGCGCGGAACCACGGCGCCCTCACCTCCGCCGCCGATGTGGACTACACGCCGCCTGCGCCGGTGCAGCGCCGGTTCGATCGTGCGGTGTATAACCGCCGGGTCCACTTCGGCTTCGGTAAGGCGCAGCCGGACGCGCCCCTGAAATACGGCCCCAATATTGCCGAGTGGCCCGCCATCCCCGCCCTGTCCGATGATCTTCTCATGCAGGTGGCCTCCGTCCTGCGGGACGAGGTGACCACCACCGACGAGCTGATCCCCTCCGGCGAGACGTCCTCCTACCGCTCCAACCCCATGAAGCTGGCGGAGTTTGCTCTGTCCCGCCGCGACCCGGACTATGTGCCGCGCGCCAAGGCCACGCAGACGCTGGAGACGGCCCGTGCCGCCGGTACGGTGCCGCCGGAGCTGCAAGCGGTGCTGGCGGCGCTGCACCTGCCGGAGAGCGCCCTGTCCCGTATGCACATCGGCTCTGTGCTCTTTGCCAACAAGCCCGGCGACGGCTCCGCCCGGGAGCAGGCGGCGTCCTGCCAGCGGGTGCTGGGGGGCTGCGCCAATATCTGCTACGACTTCGCCACCAAGCGCTACCGCTCCAACTGCGTCAACTGGGGTATGCTGCCCTTTACGCTGGCGGACGGCGCGCCCTTCGACGCCGTACCGGGGGATTTCATCTTCGTCCCCGCTGTCCGGGAGAAGGTGGCGCGCGGCGACCAGGAGTTCCCCGCCGTTCTCATCCATGCCGGACAGACGCAGGCGCTGACGCTGTACCTGAAGAACACCAACGCGGAGGAGCGGGAGCTGCTGCTCACCGGCTGCCTCATGAACCACTACGCTGCGCAGAACAGGAGGTAACGATGGAAAAGATCAAAATGCCTGTCCCTATCGCCGAGCTGGACGGCGATGAGATGACCCACATCCTGTGGGAAATAATAAAGGATCAGCTGATAACGCCCTTTGTGGAGCTGAACACCGAGTATTACGACCTGTCGCTGCCCAACCGGGACAAGACGGAGGATGCCGTGACCCGGCAGGCGGCGGAGGCCATCAAGCGCCTCCATGTGGGCGTGAAGTGCGCCACCATCACCCCCAACTACCAGCGGCAGGAGGAGTACGGCCTCAAGCAGCTGTGGAAGTCCCCCAACGCCACCATCCGTGCGGCGCTGGACGGCACGGTGTTCCGCGCCCCCATCCTCATCTCCCGCGTGAAGCCGGTGGTGACCTGCTGGAAAAAGCCCATCACCATCGCCCGCCACGCCTACGGCGACGTGTACAAGGCGGTGGAGTACCGCGTTCCCGGCCCCGGCAAGGCAGAGCTGGTGTTCACCGACGACCACGGCGCGGAGCTGAGCCGCCAGACGGTCTACGACTTCACCGGCCCCGGCGTTTTGCAGGCCATGCACAACCGGGACGACTCCATCCTGTCCTTCGCCCGCTGCTGCTTTGCCTACGCGCTGGACGTGAAGCAGGATGTCTGGTTCTCCTCCAAGGATACCATCTCCAAGGACTATGACCAGACGTTCAAGCTGCTGTTCCAGAAGGTGTTCGACGAGGAGTACCGCGCCGCCTTTGAGCAGGCGGGGCTGCATTACCGCTACGCCCTCATCGACGACGTGGCCGCCAAAGTCATCCGCTCCTCCGGCGGCATCATCTGGGCGTGCAAGAACTACGACGGCGACGTGATGAGCGATCTCATTGCCGCCGCCTCCGGCTCGCTGCCCATGATGACCAGCGTGCTGGTGTCGCCGGACGGCAATTTCGAGTACGAGGCTGCCCACGGCACGGTCACTGACCATTTCTACCGCTGGCGCAAGGGAGAAAAGGTGTCCACCAACCCGCTGGCGACGATGGCCGCATGGTCCGGCGCCCTGAAAAAGCGGGGCGAGCTGGACGGCAGCGCCGCGCTGGTGCATTTTGCCGATTGTCTCTATCAGGCGGGACTGGACGTGTTCGAGGAGGGGTATCTCTCCGAGGATCTGGCGCCCCTGTGCGACCCGGCGGAGCTGAAGGAGATGCCGGACAACGACCGGCTCATCGCCCTTATCCGTCGGCGGCTGGAGACGCTGCTGGCAGGATAAGAGGTTGGCGGTATCCCATACAGACAAAACAAGACCTCCGGCATTGCGCCGGAGGTCTTGTTTTGTCTTGAAATGCCGGATAAGCAGCTGTCGGAGGACTGCCGCGCAGGGCAGGGGGGACTTACGAGGCGGGAGTGATCTTTGTGCCGGAAACCGTCACGTTCCACGCCTCCTGTACGGCGCGGACCGGCTCCGCCTGTATCGCTTCGGCGAACACCTCAAGCACCTGATACACAGTCTTACCATCCGCCAGCTCTACCGTACCCAGTGTAATGGGGTCGCACAGGATCTCGGTTTTCTCACCGGGCTCTACCGGGGTGGGGTAGTAGTAGGTGTGATCCGCCCCGGCGATCCACCCGTTTCGCAGGGTGAGCGCGGGATATTGGGAGGAGACTCTTCCTGCAATCTCGCCGTTATCATACACATAGTAGGACACGAGCCGTATGCGGAGATATGCCGCCGCGTTGCCGGTGTTTTTCACACAGACGTTGCTCTTTACACCGGAGAAAAGTGATTCCTCGACCTTGCAGGTGACCTCCGCCGGTACAAAGGTGTTGGTCTTCTCCGCTTTTTTGAACATGAAGGAGAGGGTCACGCCCACCGCGGCGGCGGCGCACAGAGCAAGCGCCGCGATCAGCCAAAGCCGTATTCTCTTGGACATATCGCGTCACCTCTTTCCGTTGACTTTCCGCTCACTGTTGCCATTGAGCCACTTGTCCTTGGTGGGTGTGTTGGTAAAGGCAACTGTTTGGTTGCTCTTTTCAGTGACCGTCACCGTTTGACTTGTGTCCGCATACCGCCACGACCAGCCGTTTTGCTGCTCAATTGTATAGGTGAAGCAAAACATATTCTTGATGGTCACGCTGCCGTTTCCCTTTATGGAGACAAACAGTTCGAAGGAGGGGTCTTCTCTTGTCGTGATGCGGTACACAAAGATGCGGTCGCCGTTCCCCTCGTCGTCAGATGCATTGCTGCGGGTGATGGTCAGATCACCGAGCACGGGGACGAACTTCGCATAGAAGGTGTTGTCCTTCGGCATGGCCTCAAGCTCGCTCTTATTAGGAACAAGCCGATTTGTCGTTGAATACACGGTTCCCTCAACGATGGTAACGGGCTTTGTGCAGTTTTCGTCCAGATACCATCCATCAAACCGGTAACCGGGCTTTTCCGTTGGCGTTGAACCCGTGAACGGGGTATCGCCTTCAACGACCTCCTTGCTTGGGCTGACCGTTCCGCCGCCCTGTGTCCATACCTGATAATCCACACTGTATTGCACGGGCTGGTAGAAGAAGAAAATGTTGTTCTGCTTCTCGTCTGACCGCAGCAGGAGCGTCTGCTGTTTGTCGGATACGCAGCTCCAGCCTTCTATATCGATGGCGTTTCCCGTAACTGTCTGACCGAATTTGCCGATATTCGTTTTGATGTGAGCCAGTACGCCGCTTGTGTGCGCCGGATCGTCGGCATCATATACCAGATTGTTCAAATCCGTGGTAGGGGTA
>ERZ1026850.1707-NODE-1707-length-10980-cov-3.034233_pt1 | contig 10980 bp, 14 predicted proteins | sample MGYA00380155_ERZ1026850 | MGnify/ENA primary metagenome ERZ1026850 (study PRJEB33269, sample SAMEA4719791) | human gut metagenome | biome: human-associated habitat; feature: organic feature; material: feces | place: Cameroon | collected 2013-10 ... | reverse complement strand
GGATCTTGGTGCCTGCCGTGTGCAGGCTGCTCGTCGCCGGGACGACGCGAATGGTGTATTCCTCAAAGTCCACGTCGCAGACGAAGGAGAACGCCGCCGCATCGTAGCCCGTGACCTTCGAGATGCGGCTCTTGTCGGGGCCGGTGATGGTCACGGCAGGAATCGACGTGTTGAGCGTGATCGTGTCGCTGACTGCCGCCGATTCGTTGCCGACGTCGTCGCGCACCTTGACATAGATCGTCTTGAGGCCGTCGCCGTCGGGCAGCGTGATGGATTTTGTCGCGGCGAACGTCTCCCACGACGCATCTGCTTCCTTTGCCGCCGCCTTTGTGCCCCAGATCTTCATCTGGTAGCCCGTCGTCGACGTGTCCGAGACGGAGATCTTCGCCGTCACGGTCGCGCTGGTCGCGTACTGTGCGCCGTCGTTGAGCGTCAGCGATAGGCCGGCAGGCGCCAGCGTATCAAGTGTCAGATTAAAAAAACTTGCCATCTGGATTTATCCCCTTTCTTCGCTTGTGAGTTCAATGTATAAAAAGCCGCCCGGTCTTTCGTAAATGGTTTCCGTGCCCAGGTGGGCGGATTTGATACCCATGGAGCCGATGAACAGCTCCAGAATGCGTTTGAGTCCAACTGCCAGCATGTTACCCCTCCAACAGATACAGTGTCCGCGCGTCCTTTTTGTCCAGCGCGTCATATTCGGATTTTGTCATCACGAGGATCGCGTCGATCTGCGCCGACTGGATGCCCCCGCCGCCGGAGCCGCCGCCGGACTGCCGGGCCTCGTTGATTGCCTGGACGAGGTTGTTCTTGTTGTAGGTCTTGAGATCGTCCAGGTCGCCGATCTGCTTCTGCAGCTGCGCCCAGACGGGCAGGGACGGGTCGGCCGAGGCGTCGCCGGACGGATCCGCGCCGGGCTGGATCTTGCCGAGGCTCACCCAGACGGTCGGCAGGACGACGCCGCTTTCGTCCGCGCCATAGACGCCCACGCGGGCGTGGCGGCCCGGGAGGGCGAGAACTTCGTGCGGGACGGGAACGGTATCCCCGTCCCAGTTCGCCGCCAGAACGTCTACGGTGGTCTTGCCGTTCGAGAAGACGGCGGTCTTCGTCAGCCCGCCCCACTCGGGCGAGAAGACGAACTGCACCGTCACGGCTTTGCTCATCCCCGCCGTCAGAAGCTCCGGCGGCGACGCCAGATGCGCGCACGCGCGGGAGCAGTGGATGGTGATCATGCGTTATCAGCTCCTTCGAAGGTCACGAACGGCTCAAGGCACTTGATATCCCCGGCGGAAAGCCGGATATCGAGGTCGAGCGGAAGCGTGATGTGCGGCAGCTCTGGGAGCGTGTCGGCGTCCAGCTCGTTCAGCTCCGCCTGCGGCCGCCCGCTCATGAGCTGGTTGCCGTAAAATTCGAGCGTGGGGTTGAGCTTTGTCGCCAGCATGGCGAGCTGGTAGGCCTGCCGGAGCGGCAGATCCTGTTCGATGAGCTTCTGCAGCGGCTTGGCTGCGAGCGCGATGTCGTAAAGTTTCATGATGCCCTCCTTAATTGATGGCTGTGCCGTTTACTGTCAGCTTCCCAGATGAGTTGCACGCAAGGGTGCAGGAGCGGTACGAGCTGTAGTACAGCACGATCTCGTCTCCCCTGACTGTCACGGGGTAGCTCGATGTCCCTATCTCAAATCCGGCCGAGGACGGCGTCAGGGTTTTTGTTTTCAGCTCCAGCGAATTGTACCCGCTCTTGAGTCCTGCGGCGGATACCGTGCCCCACTTCGCGGCGTAGGCCGTCGATCCGTTTTTCAGGAGCACCTGGCCGTCGGTGCCGCCGCTCGGAAGCGTGCCGTCGACGTCGCCCCACGTGCAAGCGTAGTTGGTGGCGCTGGATTTTTTCAGCACCTGACCGGATGTGCCGCCGGTCGGGAGCGCACCGGTGATGCTGCCCCACTTGGCGGCGTAGTTGCTTGCGCCGTTTTTGAGCAGGACCTGACCATCGGTGCCGCCGGTCGGCAGGATGCCGTCGGGGCTGCCCCAGGTGACGGCGTAGTCGGTGGCGCTGGATTTTTTGAGCACCTGGCCCGTCGTTCCGCCGGACGGCAGAGCACCGTTGATGTCGCCCCATTCGACGGCGTAGTCGGCGTTGCCTGACTTTTTGAGGATCTGGCCGCTCGTTCCTCCGGTCGGCAGGAGGCCGGTGATGCTGCCCCATGTGAGCGCGTAGTCGTTGTCGGACGATTTTTTGAGTACCTGCCCGGCCGTACCGCCGGGCGGGATCTTCGCCGGCGCGTCCGCGCCGGGGTTGCCGATCGGGAACATGACGACCTTGCTGCCGGACAGCTCGAGGACGGCCACGCGCTGCCCGGCGGCGAAGTTGATGCCGGTGTTGCATTTAAAATGCTTCTCGGTCGGCTCCTCCGCGCCGTCAGGCGTGAGGGTCAGGCCGTCTTCCTCGACCGTCGCAATGACGGCCAGCTGGAATGGCTGCTGCTGTTCTTCGGTCTGCTGCTCTTCGGGTTCTTCGGTGTACAGGCTGTCGACGCCTTCCATTTATGCGATCACCGTCCTTTTTGCAGAGTGTGTCATGAGACTTCCGGCTGACAGCTGCATCTGCCAGCCGGTCTCGAGGTAAATGCCGCCGATGTCGTCGTGCGTGAGCGCGAGGACGTCACCGATGCCGTGGCCGGGGTCATTGAGGGTATAAAACGTGATGGCCCGGGCGGACAGGAGCGACTCGTTGCGCATGCGGTCGGCGTAGGCCTGCAGCTCCTCCTGCGAGGCGATGTTGTCGACCTTGGTGAGCGAGGCGATGCGCATGTTCCGCCGGAAGGTGGACTTGCGCGACTGTGGATTGTCGTTGACGGCCGTTGCGACCATGGGCTGCTCCAGATCCGGGTTGGAGCAGACGCAAATGAAGACGTTCGGCGCGTCGAAGATGTCTTCCTCATCGGAAAAGTTCGGCCCCGGATGCCGGTCCGGCAGGAAGAGGTCCGTCGTGCCGTAGGACCAGTCGATGTTCTGCGCGCTCGGCTCCTGATAGGGCTCGAGACGGGCGACGCCGGAGGCGTCGAACCAGAGGCTGTTATAGTTGATCTCGGCCAGCAGGTCGTTGACGATGGTCAGGTAGCTCGTGCCGATGTCCCAATCCTCGCGGTCGGTCTGCAGCGTCGTGTCCGACGGCGTCGCAATGACGAGCGCGACGCCGCAGGCGGTGAGCAGCTTGCGAATCTCGGTGAGATAGGACGCACCGGCGGACAGGTGCAGGATGGTCTCGGTTCGGTTGCTGTAGACGCGCCAGCAGCGGTCGTAGGCTTCGACCTCGACGCGCTTCTGATTGGCCGCGCCCTTGATGCTCGGGGTCGCGGCCTGATAGATACCAAGGGGCGTCTCCTGCCCGTCGATGGTCATGACGGGCTGCAGCTCGTCGGAGAGGTAGTCGACCGCGTCGTTGACGAGGAAGGTGCCCTTGATGCTGGTGTGGATCGTCGCGTCGCGGCTGGCGATGATCTGCGGGGCGCTGCCGGTGTCCCATTGGAGGTGGGTGATGGGTGCGCCGTTTCTGAGCACGTCGACGCGGAAGCGGACGTCACGGGTCAAGGGTGATCGCCTCCTCCCGGTTGGTGTGCGAGATGGTGAAGGAATAGCGGCGCATGAACTCGTCGCAGTTGCTCTCGAGCGACGGGAGCGAGCCGATGACCATGTTGCCGTAGCGGTCCTTGAGGCAGACGAGGCGGCCGACCAGGGCCTCCAGCGCGATTGCGGCGGCCCGCTGCGCATGCGGCCAGGCGCAGGCGACGGACAGGGCGCGGTCGCGCTGCTCGCTACGCTCCTCGATGGGATAGGCCAGACCGGCCAGATGGACCGTGGAGACCCCGGCCGAGAAACTGGTGCGGTTGGTGCGCAGCTGCGTCTCGGACAGGCGCATCTCGAGCCAGACGCCGGTCTCCAGGTCGCAGATCATGTTGGTCTCGGGCAGCACTTCGACAGTGTCGGAATTGGACACGCCGTAGTTGTCGCTGTCTGCGTAGCAGCCGCGGACGCGGTAGGTGACGCTGCCGATGCTGGTGTGGTCGACGTACTGCTTCTGGACGGTGCGGGCGATGGCCGCGCCGTCCCGCTCGACGATGTAAAAATCGTAGCTTCCGGCGGTCTGCCAGGTGAGCGCGGCCTCATGGTCGGCGGTGACGGTCAGGGTGATGGCCTCGCCCTCGGTGTGCGAGATGGGCAGCGCGGCCGCGGACCACTCGGACCACATGCCGTACTTGTTCTGCACGCGGACGCGGACGGTGTAGCTGCCGTCGGCGAGGTAGACCGGCGAGCGCCAGGCCTTCTCCGCGCCGTAGACCGTGCCGGAGGCGTAGCCGCTCGAGAGCGTCAGCTGATAGGCCTCCTGCTCGGAGGTCTGCCAGGTGATGCGCGGGCGCGGGCCGGTGGACTGGATGACGATGGACGGGGCCGATGGGGCGTTGATGGCGATAAACTCGGCCTTTTCGCTCCACGCCGAGGCCGTGCCGTCGGTGTTGTAGGTGCGCACGCGCCAGTATTTTGTTCCGCTTGTGAATTTGTTCGCCGGAACGTCGTAGTACTGATTTTCTCCGGTGACGGTCGCGAGCATGTTCCAGGTCGTGCCGTCGGCGGACCACTGCAGGTCCGCCTTGCTCTGCGGCGTGCCGGTGGAAATGATGTGCTGCCACGAGAAGCGGTTGGCGATGGTGGCGTCGATGACAATTCCGGAAGGGGAAACAGGCTTGGCCGTCGGGGTGACGTCCGTGGTCGTGATCTCCTGCCATGCGGAAGTCGTCTCCGTCCCGCTGTTTGCCGTCACCTTTACGCGCCACTCGATCGTCCCGGACGGGAATGTATTTGCAGGGACTGTGCAGGCGGTCGTCGCGCCGGAGACGCTGATCGTGTTTGATGTGCTCGCATTTTTTACGCGCCACTCGAAGACTGCGGAGGTTTGCTTTATCTCTGCGAAACAGACCTGCGAGTCGGCGGTGTCATCGTCACAACGCCATGTAAACGTATTTTTTTCAAATCTGTTCACGAAAGCACCGGCTGTCGGAGCGAAACTATTTGCTGTTATCCCTACAATGTCGTCCGAATACTCGCACACCAGCGATGGCTTCCGTGTTGACTTTGCGCCGAATATAATCGCCTCGCTTGTCCCTGATTCCCCTCCTCGAAGCGCGACCACAAAGCCGTTTCTTATTCCTTGCTGCAGTTCTTCTTTTTTTGATTTGTAATTTTTCAGGTCAAAAACTGCATTGAGCTGTACGATTTCATTCAGAGCCGTCCAGTTTCCGTTCGCTTGCTCCGAGATTCCTGTGAAGGTCTGGTATATCTCAGGCCTTGTCGCATACGTCATTGTGTCCGCGTCAAATTGACTTGCCAACGCATTTACATATGTCCAAATCTCCTTGTATGTAGCTCCGCTTTCTGCTGTTGGCTGTGCATAAAATGCAAGCGTTACTTTTGTTACCCGTTTGAACTTGTATGCGTCGCCCGGCACAGGGAAGTTGATATATACGTTATCCCCTCGCTTAACGTTTCCCGCGTCTCCTGTAAACGGCTCTACGAAGAATTTGTACTGTGTAAGATTCGAATAGTTCGTGTTCGGGTGGTTCTTTGCAACTGCCGTCGACCCACTCGCCGGTACTGTAAAGGTTGGCATTTACTTCGCCCCCATTCTGGTTGTGATGCGTGCGTTTTTGGCGATGCGGAGGATGGTGTCGAGGTCTTCGACGTGGTCGACGTAGACGGTGGTATTGTAGGTGTCGCCGGAGGTGTAGCGGGTCTCGCTGGCCGTCTGGATGCGCGAGCCGGAGGGGAGATATATCCGCTCTAGGCCGTTCTCGTTGACCCGCGTCCAGCCGCCGGACCAGTTGTCCGTGCCGGCAGCGTTGCCGCCCAGATACCGCCTGCGCCATTCGTCCTCGGTGATACCGAGGGTCGACGAGTCGCCGCGGGCGACGGCCTCTTCGTAGGCCTTGGAGAGGTCGGACGCGCTCTGGCCCCACTGCTGCTCGTTGTAGCTGTCGAGCAGGTTCTGGTAGTTGTTTCCGTTGCCGCTGCTGTAGCCGAAGCCCAGCGCATGCTTCATCTGGCCCCAGCCCTCGCTAATGTGGCCGGTGCCGAAGTTGATGACGCCTTTGAGCAGCTCCGCCGCGTCGGCCATGAGAGCCATGACCTTTGCCAGCGGCTGCAGCGCCTTGGTCAGCGCCGGGACGCGGTTGTTGGACAGGTCGGACATGGGATTGAGGATATCACCGACGGTCTCAAGCAGCATGCCGAAGGCGTCGACGATGCCGGAGTCCTTGATGGCCTTCCCGAGATCCTTCACGCCCTGTGTCGCGTCTCCGTAAAATTCCTCTAGGTACGGCGCAAACTCGACGGCCAGCTGGTTTTTGACGCCCTCCTGTGTCTTCTGCAGGCGCTGGTATGCGTCGTCGACCGCTCCGAGTGCGGAAAGCGCCTCGTCGTCGAGCACGTAGCCGACGTTGTGTGCCTCGTCTGCGTAGGCCTTGAGGGTTTTCGATCCCTGGATGATCAGCGGATTCAGATCCTGCGCGGAGCGTCCGAAAATGTCCATGGACATTGCGTCCCGCTCGGTTTCGTTTTTCACCTTTCCGAGCGCGTCGATCGTCTCATAAAAAACGTCATTCGCGCTGCGCATGCTGCCGTCGGCATTGGTCACGGAGACGCCCAGTTCCTCAAAGGATGCCTTCGCATTGCCCGTGCCGTTCATCGTGTCCTGCATGTTGTTGGTCAGCTTACGGAGGCTGCCCTGCAGGGTATCGACGGATACGTCGATCAGCTCGGTTGCGTAGGAAAACTCCTGCAGCTGCTGTGTCGATTGCCCGGTCTGCATGGAAAGCGTGATGATGTTGTCGGCAAAAGACGCAGATTCCTTCGTCATGGAGATCATGGCCTTTTCGACTTTTACGATCGCCGCCGCGACGGCAGCAAAGCCGCCCGCCAGCGCCAGCGACTGCGCATCGAGGCTGCCCATGGCGTTCATGGAGGACTTCATGCCGTCCGGCAGCTGGATTCCGAGCTTGGACGTCAGGCCGTTTACCACGTCGCCGAGGTTGCCCATCTCCTTGCCGGATTCGGCGATCTTCTGCTTGTTCTCGTCAAATTGGTTGTTGAGATTGTTCAGCTCAGCCTCGGCGTTGTTGAGGCTGGTCTGCCACTGCATGGTGCGCTTGTCTGCCTCGCCGTATTTCTCGGCGGACTGCTGCAGGGCGGCACGCAGATACTCGATCTTTTCTGTCTGCGTGGATATCTTGCGCTCGAGCACGTCGTTTTTGGCGTTTAGGGCCTCTACGCTGTCCGCGTTCTGCGCGTAGGCAGAGGATACCTTGCGCATTTCCGAGTCCAGCCCCTTCATGCCGCTGCCGATCTCGGAAATGGCCTGTTTGTATTCTTTTTCGCCCGAAAGCGTAAATCTTGTGTTGATATTTGGCATATTACGTGCCTCCGTTGATGTAGGCCGAGAGGCTCTGCGGCTCTTCCGGCTTTTTGGGCGGCTCCAGTGCGTCAAGCAGGAGCGTCAGGCGGCGCGGGGACATGGTCTTCCAGAAATCCCGCTCTGGCAGGTGCAGCCGGAAGAGCCAGATTGCGAGGAAGCCGGGGAAATCAAAGCCCAGCTGCTTCGCTTTCCCCGGCGGTGTCAGTTTTTTTCGTCTTCCTGCGGTTTCGTTTCTGCCCCCGCGTTCTTCAATACTTCGGCCCGAACCAGCGGATAGATCAGCTTTCCGGCCTCCACGGTCTGCGCGAGCGTGAGCTTTCGGCCCAGCTGCTTCTGCGTAAATACCAGCGGCAGTCCGTTCTCATCGGTGATCCCCTGTGAATCCGCTGCGTCCGTCAGCATACCGGCGAGAAACGCCAGCGTACTTTTGATCCCATGGATCCGATCCAGCGCCTGCACGAGGTTTCCATCGTATTCGTCCTGCACGTATGCGATGGCGTTCATGTTGCAGGTCAGCCGGTACACCCGGCCTTCAAATTCATAATCTACGGTTTCGGGCTTTGTCGTTTCCATCATGTCTCACCCAGCTTTCCTTTGATCCAGGCAACGGCCTCCGCCGCGGTGTTGACGGTCTCGGTCTCGAGCAGCAGCTCGTCGGTCGAATCGTCTGCGAGGAATTCGCCGGTCGTGGTTGGCGTGTTGAACTGGATGTTCTCGCCCTTGGTCTGATAGCTCATCGAGGGCGGGCCGAACAGCGCTTTCGGCACCCAGATGCAGGTGTATTTGGTCACGCCGTCGATCTTATCCGGCGCGTAAAAGCCGACGCCGACATAGTTTGCGATGTCTTTTGCCGAGAATTTCAGATTTTCCTTGCTCGTATCGGATGTGCAGCCGTAGAGCATGGCCTGTGCGGCCCTTTTGATGTACTTGACAGCCAGCGAGATCGTGCCGCCGGTGGCAAGCTTGATATACTCGGCAAGCTTGGATTCCGCGTACAGGCGGCCCTCGGCGAACTTGAGTTCCAGCTGCGCGCTCATGGCGTCGCCGACGTCGGTCGGCTCTGTGTAGGTCACGGTACCGGACGTGTTTTTATACTTTCCCGCCCGGATGCCGCGTAAGTCAAAACTAGGCATTTACAATAGGCCCCTTTCTTTCAGCTTTTGTGTAAGGATCTTTTCGAGCTCCGCGTTTACGCGCTTCTTCGCGTTCCTGACGCCCTTTGTCCAAAAATAAGTTCCTGTGATCTCCCCGTACTCCTTCGCGCGGCCGTAATTCAAAACAAAAAGCACGGTCGCTCTGCGCGTTCCGTGCTCGTTTTTGCCGACTGCGGTGATGGAGATGTACGGGTCTCCGTTTTTGTCGCGTTTGATGGTTTTGCGGTATTTCACGCTGGATGCATATGCCTCGGTCTGAAACCCGCTCGCCTTTACCATTTTTTGCAGCTCCTCGACGATGATATCCCCGGCGGCGTACAGGAGCTCCTGCTGCATGTCCTCATCAAAGACATTCGCTTTTTGGAGCGTGGCCATGAGCTCGTCGACACCGGTGATGGAGATGTTAGCCATAGGCTGCGCCCTCCGTCTCGGCGATGAGCGCGATCTGCGTGCGGCCCGTCTCCTTGTCGTAGGTCTCCATGTCGACGGTAGCAATGTAGCCTGCGGCCTCCAGCGCGGCTTTTACGCGCTTTAAAAGCCCGGCGGCAAAGCCCTCGGCAAAGATGGAAACGGCGTACTGCACGCCGGTCTCGGCCTCTCCGCCCTCGGCGTAGAGCTGCCCGGACTGGCCGAGCAGCTGATAGGTGATGTAGGTCTCTTCCGCGCCCTTGTACGGCGGATGGCAGACCGGGACGTCCATGTCTGCCAGCGCCTCATAGATCATCATGCGCCGTCCCTCCGTTTGCAGGTCAGCTCTACCTCTTCCGTCTCCGCGCCGTAGCTGCGGACGACGTCAAAGACGTCGGAGCCGCAGACGAGCTGCTGCTCGCCGCCATACTCCGCGCTGTGCATGCGGAAGATCGCGTCGGTGCGCTTGCCCGCCTGTGCGGCCTGGTAATACTCTGCGCGGTTGACGGACTTGCGGGCAGCCCAGACGGTGGTTTCTCGCTCGAGCTTTTCCGCCGTCTGGCCGTTCACGATGGGGTATGACAGCAGGCGCAGCGTGATCTGGGTATCAAAGATCACAGCACGCGCCCCCTCCCTCGGCGCCCGGCGAATAGTCGTCGGACAGTCCCATCGCGTCGCGCAGCTCCTCAAAGCACGTCTTCCATTCGTCGCCGCGGCCACAGAAGTCGTGCTGCCAGCGGACAAAGGCGCGGACGGCGTCCTTGACCAGCGGATCTTCGTCCGCTCCCTCTGCGCCCGCAAGGTGCAGGCGCAGGAGGCAGGCGTCGATCTCGTCGGCGAGCTCGTCGTCAAGGGCGTTTGTGATCAGCCGCAGGGCGGTTTTTGCAACGTTGATCAAAGCCATTGGTTATCCCTCCCTGTTGGCCGCGCGCCGTCAGGCCTTCTTCTTGGTCAGCGTGACGAGGCTGTTCTTGTCAACGACCTTGCCGTCGACGAGTGCCAGCGCGACGGTGACCTCGTCGTCGGTCGCGTTGTCGGTGTACTTGCGGAAGGTCATGCCCAGATTTTCGTTCCAGAGGTAGTCCTTGAAATCAAAGATAAAAGCAAAGACCGTGTCCGCGGTCACGCTCGCCGCGAAGGACGGCAGATAATCGCCGACGAGGACGACCTCGCGGCCAAAGAGCGAGTAGACCGGCTTGCCGCTGAGTCCATAGTTGACGCGGGCGACGGGCTGCTTCTTGTCGTCCACCATGCCGACGATCTGCTCAAAGAACGTCTTCTTCGTCATGCACCAGACGGCGTCTGCATCATAGGCCTGCGGCAGGAGTGCTTCGGCCTTGACCAGATCGGTGTACGCCAGCGCGGTCGTCGCGGCGGCGATGTCGATGTTCTGGCCGGTCACGACGGTCTCCTTGGTGATGCCCTTTGGCTGGCCGGAGCCGGAGCCGCTGATAATGGCCTGTTCCTCGGCCTTGACCATGGCCTCGGCGACGTTGGCGACAAACTGCGACTCAAACATCGGATAGGTCACGATGGAGACCTCAAGCGACATGGAGATCGCGCAGCGCAGCTTGTGGTAGGCAAACGTGATGGAGCCGAGCGCCTTTTTCTGCTTGTCGGAGCCTGTGCCCTCGGCCACCCAGGAGGCCGTCGGCTTGGCGGAGCTGGTCGGGACGGTCACGCCGCCCTTGTAGGACGTGTGCGTCACGCGCGGCAGGATCATGCCGGTCGCTTCGATTTTTTCGTAGATTTTCTGCAGCGTCGTGGTCGGGATGGCTGCGCCGACGTCGGATGTCTTGGTGTTCGCGTCCGCGTTGGTCAGCTCCGCGGGGATCTTCTTGCCGGTCAGGACGTAGTTCATAAAGGCCCGCTTGTACTCGTCGGTGTCGTACCGGTCGAGCACGTCCGGAGTCTTCGCGCCGCCGGACAGAACGATACTTTCTGCCGTAGCGACTGGCGG
>ERZ1026850.1705-NODE-1705-length-10984-cov-5.740598_pt1 | contig 10984 bp, 6 predicted proteins | sample MGYA00380155_ERZ1026850 | MGnify/ENA primary metagenome ERZ1026850 (study PRJEB33269, sample SAMEA4719791) | human gut metagenome | biome: human-associated habitat; feature: organic feature; material: feces | place: Cameroon | collected 2013-10 ... | reverse complement strand
GGAAGAAGCCCAAGACAAGGGTAAAGAATCTCATACGATGCGGCATCAAGCCATATTGGGCAAGAATCTATGGCAATAGCAGCAAGGGATATTGGGCAAATGCGGAAGGTATAATGCACCACGCTGCGTCCAACGATAAACTCCGCGTTGCCGGCTATCCTTGTCTGATGGACTACTATGTCAGATTGCACGTAAGATAAAGAACCGCCGTATGCGGAACCGCACGTACGGTGGTGTGAGAGGTCGGAAAACGAAAGTAGGAAGAAAACTACTTCGTTTTCCTCCTACTCGATTGTCCGGCGGAAACATCTCATGAATGCGTTACGTCCGAAAAATGCCGCGTTTTTCGACCAGACTGAGTTGGCAAACCGCTAAGCCATGATTATCAGGCCGTCGTAGGCCGGCTGGATATCCATGTCTGGAGCCAGTTCGCGCAGTTGGGCTGCGAAATCCATGTAGACAGGAAAATTATGCGACAGGTGAGTCAGCCACGTATGCTTCGCTCCGATTTTTCTGGCAACGTCAATTGCTTGATACAGAGAAAAATGCGAATGGTGAGGCTTGTAGCCGACAGTGTTCAGGGTTACATGCTCCAGGCCCTGCAGTTTTTTCAGTTCCCGGTCCGGCAGAAGGCTCATGTCCGTGATATAGGCAATGTCGCCGAAACGGAAACCCAGCACCGGCATCTTGTCATGCATGCCCCTTATCGGGATGATTTCCACGCCGCGCCCGGTAGGGGAGACCAAGCCTCCCTTGAAAGACGGATCTTCAGCAGTTTCGGCCGGTGAAGCATTCCGGTCATTCGTCGGAATCAGCTCGCCGTCAGCAGTTTGCCAGCAATATCCCCTGTCGTGGACCCAGACCAGTTTGCGGTCCTCGTCACCAGGCTCCACGAAGAAAGGCCTCTCGTCTATCAGATGGATGTTCCACTCTGGCGCTCCAGGATACTTGTTCTCCTCGAAAACGTATGCGAAACTCTTTTTGAGCGACTCCAGCACAGGCTCCTCACAATAAATCTCAGCCGCCCGCTGGTCGATATAGTTCAATGACCTTACGTCATCCAGCCCTCCCGTGTGATCCCTATGGTCATGAGTCAGGAGTATTGCATCCAGATGAGAAATGTCATGAGCAAGCATCTGCATCCTGAAATCCGGACCGGCGTCCACCAAGATGGACTGCCCGCCGTACTCCACGAATGCTGCTGAACGGAAACGCTTGTCTTTCAAGTCATTGCTGCGGCAAACCGGACATTTGCAGCCGATAATGGGGATGCCTTGCGACGTGCCGGTACCCAGAAAAGTCAGACGGGTCTTCATAATGTGACCTCCACGATTTGCCCGGCCAGCTTCTCGTCCCATGGCCTCTCCACCTTGATATAATTCCCGGTGTAGCCGCTCATCATGCCCCCGTTGTTGCTCTCCTCGAACAACACGCGTTCCTTTACGCCTTTCTGCGATGCGATGAACTCCTCGTTGAGCGACTTGCAGAGTTCTTCCAGCATTGCCACACGCTTCGTCTTGACGCAGTCCTGAACCTGGTCCTTGCGGGCAGCGGACCTTGTGCCTGCCCTCCGTGAATATGGGAAGATATGGATGAATGCCGGCTTTATCCTGTCTTTCAGGAAGTTATACGTTTCCATGAACAGCTCGTCCGTCTCTCCGGGAAGTCCGGCGATGACGTCGATTCCGAAAAACACATCCGGCCTGCCGGACCCGTCTCCAGGTTTCGGATTCATCTTCTCGCGTATGTAATCTATCTTGGACGCGAAAAATTCCGTGGAATATTTCCTGCCGACATCCTTCAGCAAGGTATCGCTGCCGCTCTGGAGCGGAATGTGGAAATGCGGCTGGAATTTGGTCCCGGAAGCTATCCAATCCACGATTTCATCAGTCAAAAGGTTCGGTTCAATAGATGAAATGCGGTATCTTTCAATGCCTTCCACCTCGTTCAGTGCCTTCAGCAGATCCAGAAAACTTTCCCCGCTCTTCCTTCCGAAGTCACCGGTATTGACACCAGTCAGCACGATTTCACGCACTCCCGACGCGGCTATTCTCTTCGCTTCCTCCACGGCTTCCGCAATGGAAATGCTCCTGCTCCTGCCCCTGGCGAAAGGTACGGTGCAATATGCGCAGAAATTGTCGCACCCGTCCTGGACTTTCAGGAATGACCTGGTGCGCTCCTCGCCGCTTGAATAGGCAGCGAACGTGACGGCATCATTGACATCAGCATTGTCCCGGATGACATTGCGCCCGTCGATGAACTCCAGCGTGGTCTTTACCAGCGACCCTTTTTCATTGGCCCCGAACACGAGGCCCACACCTTCGAGAGACTCGACCTCGGCTCTTTTCAGCTGCGCGTAACAGCCTGTGACAATGACGGTCGCATCCGGAGCAGTGCGGTGGATCTTCCGTATGATATTGCGCGACTTGCGGTCGGCATGTTCTGTTACGGAACAGGTGTTGATGATGTACAGGTCGGCCTTTTCCGACCATGGAACCGACTCGTAGCCCTCTTTCATGAAGCCACGTTCGTAAGTCGAAGTCTCAGCGTAATTGAGCTTGCAGCCCAGCGTTATGTAAGATGCTTTTTTAGTCATATCAATGTGCGAGAATGAGGAATACGCATGGGCGCTTCCCGATGAAATCCTTACGTCCGGCAATCTCCCGTTTCCATCCGTCTATCGTCTTGGTGCGGATGTATGCGTCCGGCATGGTAATGTTCGCTGCAATGCATAACTCCGTGCAGCCCTGACAGTTGGCCAGGATATCAGCCAGCAGCGAGTCGTTCCTGTAAGGCGTCTCGATGAATATCTTCGTCTGCCTTTCCGATGCGGAATGACGTTCGATGCTTTTCAATGCCTGTCTGCGTTCATCCGTTTTCGCGGGTATGTAGCCGAGGAATGCAAATGACTGTCCGTTCAGACCTGAGGCCATGAGTGCAAGCATCAGCGATGACGGTCCTGAGCACGGCACCACCTCGATACCATGTTTATGGCACAGGCTTACAAGTTGCGCACCGGGATCGGCGACGGCCGGAAGTCCGGCTTCCGTTATGAGTCCGACATCGTTGCCGTCATTGAAAAGAGGCAGCAGCGCCTCCACTTCTTCCGGTTTGGTATGCTCGTTAAGCTCATGAAACTCAAGCTCTTGTATATGTCCTTTCAGTCCGGCTGCGGAGAGATACCGTCTGGCAGTCCTCGTCGCCTCCACCACGTAGGTGTGAAGCTTCGGCAGCATTGACAATACTCCTTCCGGGATGACTTCTTTCGGGTCGTTTTCCCCGAGCGGCGAGGGAATCAGGAACAGCCTGCCCCGTCTATCTGCGTTTTCCATTTTTCTTTTCGTTTTTATCCGCATTGATCTTTATCCGCACTTTCCGTTCATTCATGAGAGCCTGCTGGCGTTCGGCCTCCAGCTCCTGTTTTTTGCGTCTGCTTCTGAAAAGGTTGCGTATGAATTCACCGATGCGGTCATATTCTTTCTGATAAGTGATACCGATGCCGTTTCTCTGGGAATTGTCCAGATAATTGGTGTACTGGTCTGCCGAATGCGAGAAAAGGTTCAGTCTCAATGCCCCCGGGCGGTCCAGTTTCACGTCGATGTCAAGGTCTCCCACGACCTCGCTTCCTGACGAAGTGGAGTTGTACTGCCTGTTGCCGATGGTGCCGTTCACCATCACGCGGTTGTTGAACAAGGCGGTGGACAATGCCACGTCGAAGATATCCGTTCCGCCTGCACTTTGCTGATAATCAAGCCCGAAGTCGACTGGTATGTTCAGTTTCTGCAAGATGTTGTTAAGCTGCCCCGCCATGATTTCCGAAACATTGGAATACAGCATTGACGAAGACGTGTTGGTGATGCCGGACTGCTCGTCAGGCAGGAAACTGTTCGAAAGCAACAGGGCCAGAAGCTGTTTCTGAATCTTGTCCTGCGTGTTCAATGCACTTTCCACGCGGCTTTGTGTCGTCGGATCCAGGTCAGGGATGTTGATGGAGAAATCCAGTCTCGGATTGCTCAGCTTGTCCGTGATGGCAATTCCGCATTCGACTGTCCTTCTGGCGGTGGACGTGGTGTCGGAAATCAGTGTCCCGACTGAAGCCTTGGTCTTGTATAACGCATTGATATCCAAGTTGCTGTCCATAATGTCTCCGTTGAACCTGATGGAACTTCCGTCCTGTATGGAGAAATCCCTTTTCGCTATTCCCAGCGCCACGAAATGGTAAGTTCCGTTGGAAATGATATAGTTGCCGTTGATGGTGAAGAGTCCGATGCCAGGTCTTACTTCCACGTCGATCAGTCCGTTTCCGTTGCCGGTAAGCACGTTTCCTGCGGCCTTGTCGATTTCCAGGCTGGCGGTAATGTCCGGCGTGGCATTGATTCTCAGCTTGATGCCCAAGTCATTGGCCTTCTTTTCCTTCTCCTTCAGTTTCCGCATCATTTCGTCGTAAGGGTCAATGCGGATTTCCCTGTATGGCTCCTTGAATGTCAGCAAGTTGGACTTTCCGGCTGATGAAGAGGTGTTCATCGGAATGTGGAATTCTCCTTTCTTCGCCGTGCGTGCATCCGCTGACAGCAATATGGAATTCAGCGGTCCCGTTATGGTCAGGTCTCCAGTCGCGGAAACATTGCCATAGAACATAGGATTGTCATTTTCTCCGAGATTCAGCACCTCCATCTGGCGGAACTTGATGTCCGTGTCGAAACTCATGTCACGGAAATGGTCCCACAAGATGCTGCCGCTCACCGTGCCCTTCTCATTGAACCTGTCGGTTATCGTGACATTTTCGAACCTCGCACCCTTGCTGTCGAGCGTCACCGGACCGTCGGCGGTATATTCCACGTTCGTGAAGTCCACCCGCAGCTTCGTACGGTTGAACCTCAGTTCCTTGCTGCTTATTTCAATGTTGTCCAGCGGTCCGTTGAATGCGATGTCTCCGGAAAGGCTGCCGTCAATGTTGCTGAACAATGATTTCAGGAACGGCAGGGCATAACCTGCATCCAGTCCGTTGAGCGACAGGTTGCCGTCCAATGTCTTCTGCTTGGGGAAGAAATGTCCCGAAGCATCCAGCGTCTGTACCCCGTCCAATGAATTGCGGCACAGGAAATTGAACTTTTTGCCTTCGTCATCCCATACGCAAGCGACCTTCACGGTACCGGCCCGGTGGCCTCCGAACATGGTGGAGTCGCTCTGGAGACGCATGAGAACTCCCGCCTGGTCGTCCGTGCGTGATATCAGCATCGCCTGTCCGGTCATCCGGCCTTCCAGTCCCAATTCCTGGTTCGAGAAAGCATTGACCATGGAAATGTCGAATTTCTCCATGTTCAGCCTGAGGGTGTCGCTCTCCGTGGCGGAGTACCCGCCGTTCAGCCTTATCTCCTGGTCGTCTCCCGTGAGCCGCAGGTCTCCGATTTGTGCTCCTCCGCTGTGGAAATCCATCTTGGACGATGTGATTTTCCACAGTCTGGATTTCAGATAGATATATGACGGGTCGAAATTGGTGCTAATTGCCAATGAATCATTGTCATCGCGATATATGCGTCCCCTTAGGATCAGGTCGCCGCGGTTCTGGAGCTCGGTAGCATTGTCATAACTGAATCTTGCCCCGATGGAATCCTTCTTCGCATAAACATTGACCTTGCCCGACTTCACGAGCATCGGCGCGAACTTCATTTCGTCCGCTTTCAATGTGCCTTCAATGCTGCCGTCAGGATTTCCCAGTTTCAGGTCAATGCCTTTCAAGTATTTGTCCTTGAATGCAATACGTCCGGATGTCAGGCTCGCTTTAAGGTTGCCGTCTCGCGCGATGCTGAGGTTCAATGCCGTGCTGTCGGCGATGTAGACGCCAGGTGCGAAGAACGACATGATGTCCTTGGTGTCATGGAAACGTATGGATGCATCGTATTTGTTCCTGTCCCAATTCCCGCTTCCCAGGCGCAATGAAGGCAGGGAGCCGCTTGTCGCGACTGTCTTGATGTCATTGATGAAACTCTTGAAGAACCGGGTGCCGGAATATGTGCCGTCCGCGAATCCGGACTTGAATTTCACGCGGTTCAGGTCATTGTTCGCGTATGACGAAATCTCGATGTCGCCGACATTGTGTCTGCCGTGCTCGTCTTCGAGGACAATGCCGTTCACGTTGATGTTGCCCAGAATCTCTTCGCCGCTTACGCGCGTGAAGTTTGCCTGCGTCGTCAGACTGATTCTGGAAGTGCCTCGCTTGTCAATGTTCAAGGCATGCAGATCTGCGTATCCGAGATTTGCATAGAACTGATACAGAGCGTTTTGTGTCTTTGATGACAATGAGAATATTCCCTGGAAGAGGAAGTTCAGGTTCGGGTCGCTGCATACGATACGTCCGTTGAACGCATCCTGACTGAATGTTCCGGCGGCGGCAATTCCCGTATATCCGTAGTCCAGCACCTCCAGATGGTCCACCTTGAGGGAGTCGATGGTCATTTCCGGGCCGTTTTTGCCGAGCGTGGCGGAAAGACCGGAATGCATGGTGCATTTCCCTACGGGGATGTTGTCAACTATCTTGTTGATTTCCAGGCCTTCAGTGGAAATCTGTCCTCCGATTTCCATCGGTCTGTACTTGTCAATGATGTTTCTGATTCCGATGTCGGCGGTGACTTTTCCGAAGCCGCTGTGAATGGAACCGCGTACCGAAAGCCTGTTCAGCGGTCCTCTCATGCGTCCGGTGAACGTGGCCGTCTCGCCTTTACATAAGTTGCTGATTTTCAATGCGGCGTCAGGTGCCCAGCCCTTGATGAAGCGCTCCAGGCCTCGGGATGAGAAACGGATTTTCCTGACATCCGCTTCCAGCAGCATGCCCTGTGAATCCGGCAGGCCGATGATGGAACCGCTGAAATCGCCGGAAATGCCGCGTCCATGGGCATTGTCCCATTTGGTGAAACCTTCGACGTCCGCGGACTCGAATTTTATGTTTTTCAGGTGCAGGTCATTGATATAGCCTTCGACTTGCCCGTTCAGGTTTGCCGTCATGCGGAACCGTTTGAGCGCTGGCGCGAAGTATCTCAATGTGTTCATGCTCACCATGCTCGGGCGGATGTCGCCCTGGAGCCGTACTGCATTTATGAAGTCTGACCAGGCATCCGTGTCCTTGTATGTCATTTTCAGGCTAGGGATGTCAATGTTCGACCAGTTGTCTATTATGCGGAGATTGTCGACGATGGTCTTGCCGTTGCCGACCTTGGCGCTTCCCGACATGAGATGGCAGACGAATCCGCTTTTTTCCCTGAACGACATCTTGTTGCAGGTGCCTGACATCACGCCTCCTTTCAGCCTTAAATTTCTGCCTTTCAGTTTGATGTCTTCCACGTCGAGGTCGAACCAGTTCATTTCGTCACTGGCGTATTTCGTGGCGTCTTTACGGAAGTTCCTCATTCTGAATGCCATGCCGTCCAGCTCTACATCCGTGATGGAGAAAATTTCCTTGTCGTTTTTCTTCTTCTCCTTGTCGCCATTGCCGAGCCGGAAAATCCGTTTCAGGTTGATGGTGCCCGAAGTGTCAGCTGCCGTGCTGTCTCCCGGCTCGATTACCAGGAAGAAAAGTCCGTCGGTCACTTTCGCGGAAGAGAGGCCGATGCTGCCGTCGCTTATCAATGTCTTTATGCCGAAAGTGGCGGAAACGTACCTCGCGCGGAAAAGCGTGTCTGTCGCCATCATGCCTGCCGTGTCCCTGTAAGGGTGATTGTCAATAACGGCCAAATCTTTGATTACTACGGCTTTGAATGGGTCGATATGGATTTTGCCGATGCTTATTCTTCCGTCAATCCTGTTTTCCAGGGAGTGAAGCGCCTTTTCCGCAAGGAAGGTCTGTACTTTAGGGGATTGCACGGCAATAAGCGCAGCGGCAATGAGTGCCGTCACGACAACTATCAGCAGATATAATATTTTTACTGTCTTCCTGATATCGACCTGCCTTTTTTCCTTTTACTTTATCTTACAAACTTACGCAAAATATCTCTAAATTATATTACCTTTGCGGTTCAGATTGGAGTTTTTTGAAAGACACATGGAACATTCAGACATCATTCTCGGAATAGAGTCATCGTGCGATGACACTTCCGCAGCTGTTATACGGGACGGATATCTTCTGTCCAATGTCATTGCCAGCCAGCAGGTTCACAAGGATTATGGCGGGGTCGTGCCGGAACTTGCATCCAGGGCGCATGAGCAGAACATTGTTCCTGTTGTCAGCCAGGCGCTGGAGAAGGCGGGCGTGAAGCCTGAGGATCTCACGGCGATCGCATTTACCAGAGGACCGGGTCTTCTCGGTTCGCTCCTGGTCGGAACTTCTTTCGCCAAGGCTCTCGGCGTTTCTCTCGGGATACCTGTAATCATGGTCAATCATCTTCAGGGTCATATACTTGCGGATTTCGTGAAGCAGTATGACAAGGAGAATCATCATCCGGAGTTCCCGTATCTCTGCCTTCTGGTTTCGGGAGGAAATTCTCAGATCGTAAAGGTGAACGGACCTCTGGATTATGAGATTCTGGGCCAGACGATAGATGATGCCGTGGGCGAGGCTTTCGACAAGTGTTCGAAAATGATGGGCCTCGGATATCCGGGCGGACCTGTGATAGACAAGCTCGCGAAACTCGGCAACCCCGACCGTTTCAAGTTCGCCAAGCCGCATATTCCGGGACTGGACTACAGTTTCAGCGGTATCAAGACATCCCTGCTTTATTTCGTGCGGGATGAGATGGCAAAGGATCCGGAGTTCATGGAGAAGAACAAGGAAGATATCTGTGCAAGTTTCCAGAAAGCATTGATAGACATATTGTTGGATAAGTTGATAAAGGCTGCCAAGCAGACCGGTATCAAGGAGATAACGATCGGAGGCGGCGTGTCTGCGAACAGCGGATTGCGCAACCGTATCGAGGAGGAGGGCAAGAAGCGTGGCTGGAACACGTATCTGCCTGAGTTCAAGTTCACCACGGACAATGCCGCCATGATTGCCATAGCCGGCTACTATCACTACCTGGCCGGTGAACGCACCCCGCTCGATGTCGCCCCCGTCTCCCGCATTGCGGATTTTTAGTGGTTCGTATTTAGAGCCCGCGAGGGCGAGAGTAAGTCCCTTCCCCGAGGGGAGGGATTTAGGGAGAGGGTAACGTGTTAAAAGTGCGGTGGGTTGGGACCTTCGAACAAGTGACACCCTCGTTATTTTGAGAAACTCAGTAAGTTAAGTAATATATAATATATGATAGAATTTGAAGTGTCCTGCAGGATGGGACGTGAACCAAGATTGGATGATATCAGGATGGCAGCGGCCGAAGCCCTGCACCTCAGACCTAACGCCGTGATCAATGTCATTGACCCGACCAAGTCATACCAGCCGACAATGGTCAACGCTGATGCACATTGTCATATCGTGCATCGTTCCATCGATGCCAGGGGTGATGTCACGATGCGCTATAGAGTGGAGGCTTACAAGAAGGATGAGCCTTATGAGGAATATAAACTTCCTGAGTATCAGGATGTTCATAATGCTGAACCTGTCATTGTGGTAGGATCTGGTCCTGCCGGAATGTTCGCTGCATTGAAACTCCTGACATTGGGGCTCAAGCCTGTCGTGCTGGAGCGCGGAAAGGATGTAAGCGGAAGAAAACCGGACATTGCGAAGCTTTCACGCACGGGTGTCGTGAACCCTGATTCCAACTATTGCTATGGCGAGGGCGGAGCAGGCACATTCTCTGACGGCAAGCTCTTTACACGTTCTTCCAAGCGTGGCGACAACCGCGAGGTCCTCTATCAGTTCGTGAATTTCGGCGCAGACCCGTCCATTATCGTGGATGCGCATCCGCATATCGGAACCGACAAGCTTCCGAGACTTGTCAGCAATATCCGCGAATGTATCATTGAACATGGCGGAGAATATCATTTCCAGAACAGGGTTTCTGATATCGAAAGGGCTGAAGACGGCGTCATCACCGTTACTGCCATCGATGAAAAGAATGACAATAAGACATTGACATACAAGGCGAAAGCCGTTATTTTGGCGACCGGTCATTCTGCCCGCGACGTTTACGAAATGCTCCAGGGCAAGGGCTGCGAACTTCAGGCAAAGGGCTTTGCAATGGGTGTCCGTGTGGAGCATCCGCAGTCGCTTATCAACAAGATCCGTTATCGCGGCCAGTGGGAGCCTGGCTTCCCGGCTGCCGAGTATTCATTCGTGGAGCAGGTTGACGACAGGGGAGTGTTCTCCTTCTGCATGTGCCCTGGCGGAATTCTCGTGCCTTCTTCCACCGAGGACGGCTATACGGTGCTCAACGGCATGTCCAATTCTGCGCGCAATTCCAAGTGGGCCAATGCCGGTGTCGTAGTGTCTATCGAACCGGATGATGTCCCGGAAGAGTATAAGAAGGATGGTGTTTTCTCTCTCCTGAATTTCCAGCACGATGTGGAGAAGAAGATGTTCGACTATGCTGCAGAACATGCCGAGGCAGATGAAAACGGCGTGGTGAACAAGCTTTGCGCTCCTGCTCAGCGTATGGTGGATTTCTGTGAGGAGCAGCTGTCCGAGGACCTTCCTGAGACCTCATATCGTCCAGGCGTAGTGTCAGCTCCGTTGTACGAGCTTCTTCCTGAATGTGTGTCATCCCGTCTCCAGAAGGCATTCCCTCTGATCAACAACAAGATGCGCGGTTATTACACCGAGGATGCCCTCCTGCTCGGCGTGGAGTCCCGTACTTCATCTCCGGTACGCATCGTCCGGGGCGATGATTTCCAATGCCCTCAGGTTCCCGGCCTCTTCCCATGTGGTGAAGGCGCAGGTTACTCCGGCGGTATCGTATCATCGGCCATCGACGGTATCAATTGCGCGGTAGCTGCTGCGAAGTTGTTTTAATGTTTAATGCGAGTTTCGCGAGTGCTGTCATTATAATGACGTTTATAATAGTGCGGGAGTTTCAGGCCCTCGCGCTTTTACTACGTTACCCCCCCCCTAAATCCCTCCCCT
>ERZ1026850.1702-NODE-1702-length-10989-cov-7.139930_pt1 | contig 10989 bp, 10 predicted proteins | sample MGYA00380155_ERZ1026850 | MGnify/ENA primary metagenome ERZ1026850 (study PRJEB33269, sample SAMEA4719791) | human gut metagenome | biome: human-associated habitat; feature: organic feature; material: feces | place: Cameroon | collected 2013-10 ... | reverse complement strand
TTTATTTTCATTTTCAGCTACGTGGGTCTGCCCGCGGAATTCGCCATGGGCCGCCACGCGGCGACGGGCACACTCGGCGCGTATGAAAAGGCATGGTCGACGCGCGGCAAGGGCGCAGGCAAGGCCGGAGGCCTTCTTGGCTGGCTGCCGCTCGCGGGCTCGCTGTGCATTGCGTTCGGCTACGCGGTCATCGTCACGTACATCTTAAAGGCGCTGGTGGATTCGCTCGTCGGCACGCTGATGACGGCGGACACCGCGTCGTGGTTCGGCACGTTCTCCTCCACACCGTATTCCGTCATTCCGTACCACATCATCGTGGTCGTGGGGACGCTGCTGACGCTCTATTTGGGCGCGCACAGCATTGAAAAGACCAATAAGGTCATGATGCCGCTGTTTTTCATCATCTTCCTGATCCTCGCGGTGCGCGTGGCGATGCTGCCGGGCGTAAGCGAGGGCTACCGCTTCATGTTCACTCCGCGCTGGGAGGCGCTCAAGGACCCGATGATCTGGATCTGGGCGATGGGACAGGCGTTCTTCTCCCTCTCCGTCACGGGCAGCGGCATGATCGTGTACGGCGCGTACCTCTCGAAGGACGAGGACGTCGTCGGCGTCGCGCAGCACACGGCGCTGTTTGACACGATCGCCGCCGTCGTTGCGGCGCTCGTCATCATCCCCGCATGCTTCTCCTACGGGCTGGACGTCGGCGCGGGCCCGAGCCTGCTGTTCGTTACGCTGCCGACCATTTTACAGGATATCCCGATGGGGCGGCTGTTCGCCATCATCCTCTACCTTGCGATGATCTTCGCGGGCGTGAGCTCGCTGCAGAACATGTTCGAGGCCGTGGCGGAATCGCTGCTGCACAAGTTCCCCAAGCTCAGCCGCACGGCGGTGCTGGCGATCCTGTGTGTGCTGTGCCTCGGCATCGGCATTTTCATGGAGCCCATCAGCAAGTGGGGCCCGTGGATGGACCTTGTTTCCATCTATATTATCCCCATCGGCGCGACGCTCGGCGCGATCTCGTGGTTCTACGTGATGAAAAAGGACGAGCTGCTCGCCGCCGTGAACACCGGCAGCAAGAAAGAGCGCGGTGCGCTGTGGTACAACGTGGGCCGCTTCATCTACGTGCCGCTCGCGGTCATCCTGTGCTGCGTGGCACTGTTCATGCACGTGGCATTCTGAGTTCCCCCTGAACAAAAAGAGAGTAATATGAAAACAGGCAAGAAAGTGAGCATTACCATACTTTCAGTGCTGATATTGGCCTTGTGCGCCGTGGGGATCATCCGGAGCACGACCTTTCCGCTGGACGTAGCGACGCTGCCGGACCATATCTGTGATTTTTACAATATCGGCAGGCTCCAGCCCCTCTCGCCGAGTATTCGGGTGTACGACAGTGTTGAACTCGAAAATACTGTGTGGTATCTCATAGAGATCGGCGAGGACATAGATCTGGGCTATGTCAAGCTGGAACGGAATATCCTTGGCCGCTACAAGATTGTGCGCCTCGGCTACGGCGGCGGGAGCTTCCATGACGGCGTTGTGCGCAGTGGGGAGAAAGCCTACTACCTCTTTGGCGGGCGCGATGTGACCGGCCGCATCGCAAAAATCACTATGACGCAGAACGGCGAGACCTGCACGATGGAAAATGCGGAGGGAAAGACGCATTTCCTGTTCTGCACAGAGCTTTCTCCACAGCTCGGCGATTATGACTTCGACCGCAGCACGCTGCGGTTTTACGACAAAGACGGGAACGACATCACCGCGGAGTACAATTAAAACGGTGGTGGAATCAGGTAAAATCGACATGTAAAGGAAGTGCCTATCGTAAGGGCACTTCCTTTACAAATAAACTTGTTGACAAATCAACATTAATGCGCTATGATAGACGGGCCTGTTGATTTGTCAACAAATAGAAAAAAGGAGAATTAGCAATGGAGGAGCGCTTTGAGACCTTTACCGTCCTGATTGCGCGTATCAGCCGCAGCATCAAGCGCATCAAGGCGGACGAAATGGCGGACTTCGAACTGAAAGGGCCGCATGTGTCCTGCCTCTACTACCTCTCCCAGCGAGACGGCATGACAGCCGCCGAGCTCTGCGAGCGCTGCGATGAGGACAAGGCGGCCATCTCCCGCTCGCTGGACGACCTCGAGAAAAACGGTTACATCACCTGTGCAAGCGGCGCGGGCAAGCGCTATAAGAGCCCACTGCGCCTGACGGAGCGGGGCAAGGCGGTCGGCCGTGCGATCGGGGAGAAGATCATGCGCATCGTCGAGGCGGCATCTGAGGGCCTGAGCGAGGCCGAGCGGCAGACGATGTACCGCGCGCTCGCGCTCGTGAGCGAGAATTTGGAACGGATTTATACCCATAAGAAGACCGCGGGCGACAGAGCCGCCCGCGACGAACAATAACGGAGGAAAAGCATGAGTGTTCAGATCATTGTGGATTCGACGGTCGACATGCCCGAGCGCATGAAGGACCGTTTTCGCATCGTGCCGCTCACGGTGCATTTTGGCGCGGAGGAGTTCATCGACGGCGTGACCATCGACAAGCACCGCTTTTATGAGCGGCTTGTCGAGAGCGACGAGCTGCCGACGACCAGTCAGGCGTCGCCCGCGGCATTCGACGCGATCTTCTCCGACGTTGCGTCGGTGGGCGACAGCGCGGTCGTTGTGACGCTCGCGTCGAAGTTCTCCGGCACGTATCAGAGCGCGTGCATCGCCGCGGCGGAGTACGACAACATCTACGTTGTGGACAGCAAGAGCGCGGCTATCGGCTCTGGCATCCTCGCCGAGTACGCGCTCGAGTGCGCGGACAAGGGCATGGACGCGAAGACCATCGCCGAAACGCTGGAGAAAAAGCGCGACGAAATTTGCCTCATCGCGCTGCTCGACACGCTCGAATACCTCAAAAAGGGCGGGCGTATCTCGAAGACTGTCGCCTTTGCGGGCGGACTTCTCAACATCAAGCCGGTCATCACCGTCGTCGACGGCGAAATTCAGGTTATCGGCAAGGCGAGAGGGTCGAAGCAGGGCAACAACCTGCTCGTGCAGAAAATTCACGAGAGCGGCGGCATCGACTTCGACGAGCCGATCATCCTCGGATACAGCGGGCTGAGCGATTCGTATCTCAAAAAATATGTTGAGGACAGCCGCGACATCTGGCAGGACAAGGCGGACTCGCTCGACTCCACGCTCATTTGCAGCGTGATCGGCACGCACACTGGCCCCGGCGTGGTGGCGGTCGCATTCTTCAAAAAGGGCTGAGCCTCTATAAAAATCAGAAACAGCAGGAAGCCGGCGTATCGCACCGGCTTCCTGCTGTTTTTTCTTAAATATCCTCTTTGAGTCAGCGATTAAAAATAGCAACGGCGCTTTCAAACGACACCGGTACTCGCTGTACCTTGACAACAGACGGCACGGCGAATTATAGTGATTCTATAAAGGTATATTGATATTCAGCGGCTATGTCTTGCGTGAAAGCGGTGCTTTGCGCTGGTATCGGTTTGCCCGTGAAACAGGTTGAATGGGAAAAGGAGAATGCGGCATGCAGTGGACGGACGAGAGCATTGCGTTTTTGCGTGATGCGCCGGCGATGAACCGCTATTATGAGACCATCGCGGAGAAGATCACGCCGCAGCTCCAAGAAAACGCGCACGTCTGCGACGCGGGCTGCGGCATCGGCGAGCTGAGCCTTGCTCTGAAGCCGTACTGCCGCCATGTCACGGCGGTGGACGCCGACGAGCTGGCCATCAAAACGCTGGAAGCTCACCTGATAAAAGGCGTCACCGCGCGCTGCGGCGATATGGAGACGCTTGCACCGGAGAAGCCCTACGACGCGATGGTGTTCTGTCTCTTTGGCCGCACGCAGGATACATTACGCATCGCGAAAAAGCAGTGCCGCGGAAAAAGGCGCTGTGCCTGTTCACCATTGAGACGGCGGCTATTTCGAAGGAGGAAGCAGTATGAAACGCCATCTTTTGATCTGCGGGGAGCGCGGCGTCGGCAAGTCGACGCTGATCCGCCGCCTGCTGGAGCATAGCACGCGGGAGGTCGGCGGCTTTGTGACAAAGCGGCTGCCGGTCGCGGATGAGAACGGCTTTTTTCCGATTTACCTCTATCCCGCATCGCAGAAAGAGGACGAGCGGCACAATGAAGCGGCGAATCTTGTTGGGACGTGCGACAGCCGCTCGAGCATCCGCCATCCGGAGGTGTTCGACACGCTCGGCGCGCAGCTCATCGAGTCCGCGCCGGAAGGCGGCATCATTTTGATGGACGAGCTCGGCTTTCTCGAAAATGACGCCAGGGCGTTCCAGTCTACGGTGATGCGCGCGCTGGACGGCGAGACGCCGGTGCTGGCCGCGGTCAAGCCGAAGGACACACCATTCCTGCGCGCCGTGCGCGGGCATGAGAACGCGGAGCTTGTCTTCATTGACGAGCAGAACCGTGACGCGCTTCTTGAAAAGCTCCTGCCGCACATTTTGCGGTGGAATGAAGCTTGAAGCAGCAAGCTCGCCGTGTAATAGAGAAGAAGTTTTCAAGCGAACACTTGTTTGACTATCAAAACCGTGCTATAATACCGCCATTGAGAAATTTGCAGAGGGGAGGGGACAGCGCATGGAGCATCTGCTTGCGGGACTGAACCGCGCGCAGCACGAGGCCGTCACGGCGACGGAGGGGCATGTCCGCGTCATCGCGGGCGCGGGCTCGGGTAAGACGCGTGCGCTGTCGCACCGCTTTGCGTATCTTGTCAACGAGCTCGGCATCCTGCCGGGGAACATCCTGTGCGTGACGTTTACGAACAAGTCAGCCAACGAGATGCGCCAGCGTATCCACGCCTTGACCGGCGACAACGACACGGGCTATATCAACACGTTCCACGGCTTCTGTGTCTCCGTTTTGCAGGAGGACAGCCACGCCGTGCAGTACCCGAAGAGCTTTCTGGTGCTGGATAATTCCGACATCGACGCGATGCTCGGCATCATCTACGAAGAGCGCGGCCTCACACTGCGCGACATGACCTATTCTGCCGCACGGGACATGATCGAGATCCGAAAGCTCTTCAAGGAGCCGGAGTATTACAAGGACATGATCACGATGTCGCTCGACACGCTGCGCGAAAAGTACGAGCGCGCCGACACGGCGGGGGACATCATCTTCTACGGCTATCTCTATCAGGAGAAAAAGTGCTTCGGCCTCGACTACAACGACCTCATCAAGTTCTCGCTCTATATTTTCGAGCAGCACGAGGACATCAGGCTCAAGTGGCAGCAGCGGCTCGAATACATCATGATCGACGAGTTTCAGGATATCGACGCGCTGCAATATGAGCTGATGGAGGTGCTGTGCGGCTATCACGGCAACCTCTTCATCGTGGGCGACCCGGACCAGACGATCTACACCTGGCGCGGCGCGAACGTCAAGTATCTGCTGGATTTCGACAAGGTTTTTCCAAATGTGCAGACCATCATGATGATGGAAAACTACCGTTCCACGCCGGAGATTTTGGCGGCGGCGAACTCGCTGATCGCAAAAAACGGCCACCGCATCAAAAAGAACCTGCTCCCGACGAAGCCCTCGGGCGAGAAGGTCGTCTGCCACTTTGCCGACACGCAGGAGGCGGAGGCGCAGTGGATGGCGGGCGAGATGAAGCGGCTGCATGATCGCGGCGTGCCGCTGCGGGATATGACCGTCCTTTACCGCGCGCACTATGTGACGCGCGCGGTGGAAGAGGCGTTGATGCACGAAAAAATTCCCTATACGATCTACTCCGGCGTGCAGTTTTTCGACCGCATGGAGATCAAGGACGCACTTTCATATTTGCGGATGATCGCCTATCAGGACGATCTGTCGTTCCGGCGCATTGCCAACGCGCCGAAGCGGAACCTCGGCAAGCGGCGCATGGCCTTTTTACAGGAGACGGCGGAAAAAGAGGGGACGAGCCTCTATGTAACGCTCAAAAACCACCTCGAAGACAGCGTGTTCAGCGGCACGAAGGCAAAGCAGTTCGTCGATCTGATCGAGCGCTTTTCGCACTCGTATCAGGGTCGGCCCATCTCTGAGGTGCTCTCGGATATTCTGGACAAGAGCGGGTATGAAAAGGCGCTGCGCACCGAGGGCAGTCAGGAGCGGCTGGACGATCTGGCCGAGCTCAAGCAGTCCATCTACGAATATGAGACGAGCTGCGGCGAGGAGAGCACGATGGAGCATTACCTCGCCCACATCGCGCTTTTCAGCAACGGCGATGTCGCCGAGCAGGGCGACAAGGTGAAGCTGATGACCGTCCACGCGGCGAAGGGCCTCGAATTCCCGTATGTGTTCCTCTGCGGCATGAACGAGGGCATTTTCCCCTCGCGCAAGGTGCGAACGCTCCCCGGCATGGAGGAGGAGCGGCGGCTCGCTTTCGTTGCGCTGACGCGCGCGGAGAAGGGGCTTTACCTCTCCGAGGCCGACGGGTGGAATTTTGACGGCTCGCCGCGCTATCCCTCGCGCTTTCTGCTGGATATCGACCGCGAGCTTCTGTCGTTCACGCACGAGGTCGACGAGACGCTTCTGCGTGAAGCGGCGGATGACGTCGCGCGGCGAGACAAGTATCTGCGCGAGGACGACGGCGACGGCACGCTGCCCATCGGGCAGCGCGTGCGCCACGCGGTGTTCGGCGAGGGAACGGTGCTGGACGTGGACCTGAACAAGGGCGCGCACGTCATCCAGTTTGACGGCATGGGAACGCCGCGCAGCATTTCGCTGCGCGCGAAGCTCGAAAAGATCGGGCCATAAATCGGTTGACAGATTTATTTTGGAGGGATTTCATTTTGGCGCACAGCCCTGGGTCTATCCGCAGCCCGTGCTCATCATCGCAATGTATTTGAGCAGCGGCCACAAGACCGTGAAGAACATCTTAAAGCGCGGTGCGTTCACCGTGAGCATGGGCGACGCAGAGCATGCGGCGGCCTGCGACTATGTGGGCATCGAGTCCGGCAACAGCGTGCCCGACAAGGTGGCGCGCGGGCTTCCACGTGACGAAGAGCGAGCATGTGGACGCGCCGGTGATCGACGAGCTCCCGCTCGCGCTCGAGTGCAAGCTCGTGAGCTGCGACGAGGAGACAAGACTCCTGACCGGCGAGATCGTGAACGTCAGCGTGGACGAGCGCGCGCTCGACGAAAACGGCAAGCTCGCTGTCGAAAAGCTGCACGTCATCACCTTTGACTACGCCAACCACGGCTATTATGTCTTGGGCGAGAAGGTCGCCAGCGCGTTCGAGGACGGCAAAAAATTCAAGTAGATCCGGCGAAACAGAAAGCGCCGCGTCCCGTATTTTCTTCGGGACGCGGCGCTTTTTTGCCGTTTCGGTCAGGATTTCGACTTTGTTTGTGCAAAACCGACGCATTAGTGTTAAAATCTCGTTAAAAACCGTCCCTTTTACTACTGGCACGGGCGCGGGGCAGATGGTATAGTAAACAGGCATGTGTTTTTTAGGAGGATCAATATGTTTTCTGCCTTTTTTCGCAGCCTGAAGCAGGAATTTGCAGGCTACAACTCGAAAAAGCTGCTCGCCGACATGATGGCGGGCCTGACGGTCTGCGCTGTCGCGCTGCCGCTGGCATTGGCGTTCGGCGTTTCATCCGGCGCGAGCGCGGCGTCCGGGCTTGTCACGGCCATCATCGCGGGCGTGGTCATCGCCATTCTCGGCGGCGCGTCGTACCAGATCTCGGGCCCGACGGGCGCGATGAGCGCGGTGCTCGTCGGCATCGTCGCGGAATACGGCCTGCAGGGCGTGTTTTTTGCCTGCTTTGCCGCGGGCGTTCTGCTGCTGCTTGCGGGCGTCTTCAAGCTGGGTCGCTTAATTAGCTTCATCCCGATGCCCGTCATCATGGGCTTCACATCGGGCATTGCCATCATCATTGCGATGGGGCAGATCGACAACTTCTTCGGCACGGTGTCGGAGGGCGGCTCGAATTTGGAAAAGATCGCGTCCTATGGCCGTCTTGGCTTCCATCCGAACATGCAGGCGGTGCTCATCGGCCTTCTCGTCGTGCTGGTGATGGCCTTCTGGCCGAAAAAATGGGGCGCGCGCGTGCCGGGCTCGCTCGTCGGCATCATCCTTGCGACGATCGTCTCGACAGTCGCGGGCATGGATCAGCTCGCTGTCGTCGGCGACATTCCCAAGACGCTCCTGCTCGCCGACCGCCTGTCGCTCGGCGGCCTGAGCTTCACGATGCTCGAAAACCTGCTCTCTCCCATCGTGACCATTGCGGCGCTCGGCATGATCGAGAGCCTGCTTTGCGGCGCGTCGGCCTCGCGCATGAAGGGCGAAGCGTTCAACGCCGATCAGGAGCTGATCGCACAGGGCGTGGGTAATATTCTGCTGCCGCTTTTTGGCGGTGTTCCCGCGACCGCAGCCATCGCACGCACGAGCGTAGCGGTCAAGTCCGGCCAGCAGACGCGCCTTACGAGCGTGTTCCATTCGCTGTTCCTGCTTGCCTCGATGTTCCTGCTCGGCGGCGTGATGGCGCGCCTGCCGCTCTCGGCGCTCGCGGGTGTGCTGATGGTCACGGCGTGGCGCATGAACGACTGGGAGGGCATCCGCTACATCTTCCGCCACAAGTTCAAGTCCGGTATCAGCCAGTTTTTGATCACGATGCTCGCAACGGTCGTCTTTGACCTGACGGTCGCGATCATCCTCGGCGTGGTGTACTCCGCCATTTTGTACATGGCAAAGTCCAGTCACATCCGCATCAACTTCTCGAGCATCGACACGAACAAGCTCCGCTCGGTCGACGGCAAGCCGCCGATCCTCGAGACCTCGGGCGTGGCGTATATCACGGGGCCGCTCTTTTTCGGCGCGGTGGATGAGTTCAACCACCGCATGGCGGAGATGCCGCAGTACGACCACATCATCTTGTCGATGCGCGGTATGCCGAGCGTGGACGTTTCGGGCGCGCAGGCGATGCTCGAACTGTGTGAGTCGCTCAAGAGTCAGGGCAAGACGGTCGCCTGCTGCGGCATGACCGAGGCGGTGCGCAGCTACTTTGACCGCGCGGGCATCACCGAGCTTCTCGGCGAGGAGTCCTACTTCTGGAGCGCCGACCAGGCGATCCTTGACCTGCTGGACGCGGAGATCGTGGAATAAAAGACATAGAAAAGCACTTCCCGCCAGCGGCGGGAAGTGCTTTTTGCTGTACATGGGCTGCGAAAGATTTTATTTGCGCCGGTCACCCTCGCGTGCGATCTTGTCGAGCGATTCCTGCCGGACAGCCTGACGAAGCGCCGTCAGGTAGGGCGAAAAGGCGACGTTCTGCTCGCCGTAGGTGAGCTGGAGGTCGTATTCGTGGTCCTCCCAGGTCGAAATGTCGGACTCGTTGTGGGAGATCACGGCCTCGAGCTTGTCGAGCGCCTTGTAGATTTGGGCCTCCTGCGTTTCGAGCGCGGCCATCTCGTCGTAGAGTGCGCGCATCTCCTCGCGGCAGGGGGAGGGAAGCGATGCGACCCACTGGTAGAGCAGCGCTTCCTCCGTCGATTCGTCCTGTGCGGTCTTGTCAAAGGCGGGGATATCGCCCGTGAAGCACTCGCCGAGGTCGTGGATGAGGCACATGCGCGTCACCTTGTCCATGTCGGCCTCGGGAAATTCATCGCGCAGGAAAAACGCCATCAGTGCGATGCGCCAGCTGTGCTCGGCAACGCTCTCGTGCCGCCCGCCGGAGGTGTAGCAGTGGCGGGTGGTGTCCTTCAATTTTTCCGCCGTGTGCAGCGCGGCGAGCAGTTCGCTTGGTCTCATGCGTCTCCTCCATTGTCGTTTTCTGGTATTTTACCAGAGGCGGAAACGACTTGCAAGGAAAAGAAAGAAGGGAGATTCCCATTCCCAGCGGCATATGATATCATGAATGCGAGAAAATTTGGCGCCCGGTGAAACAAAACGGGCGCGGAATGCGTCTAAATAAGCAGAAGCAAGAAGATTTGAGAGAGACCCTCCCATGCGGAGGGCGGAGAGGAGAATTTATGAAGCTTGCGGCGGATTTTCGGCAGGCGGCGCGCGAGGCGCTGCGCGGCAAGTGGCCCATCGCCATTCTGATCGGCCTTGTGGCGGTGCTGCTCGGCGGCGCAGGGAGCGGCGGTCCGGAGGTCAAATTCAATTACGATGTGTCCTCGGGCGTGTCGACGACGTTTGGCTACGGCGGACAGACGATTTACTCCACAGGCTACGGTTTGGACCCGAAGTGGAGCGGACTGCTCATCGGCGGTGCGGTCTATCTCATCGTGATCGCGCTCGTGTTGGCGGCGGCGTACTTCATCCTCGGCAGCATCGTGGGCGTGGGGTATGCCAAATATAACCTCGGCCTTGTCGACCGCACGGAGCCGGGCTTTGAGGCGCTGTTCGCCTATCTTCCGAACTGGAAGACGACGACGCTGACGCGGCTTTGGAAGGGCCTCTATATTCTGCTGGGGACGATCCTGCTCGTCATTCCGGGACTGATTATGGGCTACACCTACGCGATGACGGACTACATTTTGGCCGAGCACCCGGACATGGCGCCGGGCGAGGTGATGAAGGGCTCGAAGGCGATGATGGAGGGCAACCGCTGGCGGCTGTTCTGCCTGCAATTCAGTTTCATCGGCTGGATGCTCCTCAGCTCGCTGACGTTCGGCCTTGGCAACCTTGCGCTGCGCCCCTATCAGGAGGCGGCATACGCCGCGTTCTACCGCGAGGTATCGCTCGGGTAAAAAGATAGAGAGAAACAAAATACGCCCCGCGGATGATCCGCGGGGCGTATTTTTGCTGTGATGGAAAGCTTACTTTGCGCTGTCGTTTGCGAGGGCCTGGTCGATCAGCTTCTGGAGCGCTGCCATGTTGTCCTCATTGTCGATGCCGCCGAGCATCGCCTCACCGACGATGGCGCCGCTGCGGTCGATGACATAGGTGGTCGGGAAGGCCATGATGTCACCCGCAAAGTCGCCGGCTGCGCTGTCGGAGGGGAAGTAGATGTTCTGGTAGCTTGC
>ERZ1026850.1701-NODE-1701-length-10990-cov-5.384636_pt1 | contig 10990 bp, 13 predicted proteins | sample MGYA00380155_ERZ1026850 | MGnify/ENA primary metagenome ERZ1026850 (study PRJEB33269, sample SAMEA4719791) | human gut metagenome | biome: human-associated habitat; feature: organic feature; material: feces | place: Cameroon | collected 2013-10 ... | reverse complement strand
ATTTATATTTCTTGTTGCCAAAAGGAATATCATATTGTATAGTATAACTTGTCGGGGCGATACAGTAACAAATAACAGCTCAGACAAGTATATGCGCGAGTGGCTCAGTTGGTGGAGCACGACCTTGCCAAGGTCGGGGTCGCGGGTTCGAGTCCCGTCTCGCGCTCTCTTTTATGTTTACCCAGAGATTTTTCTCTGGGTATTTTTGTTTACAATTACAAATTGAAATCCAACCCTTTGTGCATATAACCAAGCAGGGTGTTATAGTTATCCTTATACGTCAGGATATAGTTCCGTTCCGTCGTTACCATTTCGGAATGTCCCAGCAAATCACTGATGTACCGGGTAGGCATTCCGGAAGCGTGCAGCATGGTCGCAAAAGTTTTACGAATCATGTGCGTATTAAAATAGTTTACGCTGCAGTATTGACAGAGCTTGCGAAGTGTCCGGTCAAGAGAACGTACCAGGATGGTGTCCTTGCCATCGTATGCAAGATACTGGTTCCCATATCTGCAGTTATCATGATGGATACGAAGTTCCTGCAGGATATAAATGGCTTCCGGCAGGAGAGGGATTTCCCGGACAGAATAAATAGTCTTGGTATCTTCCACGACCCGGTATACCATGGAACCGCAGCGGTTACCCTCTTCATCACGGTCATAGGACTTCGTTTCTGTCTTGAAAACGCGAATTACTTTACGCTGCAAGTCCACATCTTTCCAGGTCAGGGAAGCAAGCTCCCCCACTCGCAGCCCCAGGAAGAAGTTGAGCATCAGGCACAGGCAGGCGGAACGCTTTAAAGGATAGATGTTCTGGACAATAACCAGATGCATCATCTTTTCAATATCCGGTCTGGGGACAGCAAAATCCTTATGAAATTCAGAAATGGTTTTTCCTTCCGGTATATATCGTTTAATCATTTCCCAGTCCAGCAGACGGGCACCGCCCAGTCCCAGGTCTTTGGCATATACCATTACATTGTTGGAAATCTGCAGAATCCGCCGGAATTCCTTGAAAGTGATATTTCCGTATCCGATGATAACACCTGTGAGAAAACGCACAAAGGCAGTTTCATCCAGAGAAGAAACGTTAGTGGCAACAAGCCAGCTGCCGGCATAATAGCGGTTATAGGTTACTTCAATGCGGTCACAGCTCTGTGCCTTAATGACGTTCAGTTTCATACGGAACCAACGCCTATATACTTCTTCAAAGGTTAATTCCTCAATTTCCGGCATATTTACGACACCATTGCTAATGCCTATAGAAATCCATTCCTGAAGTTCCATCTTTTACTATTCCTTTCAAACATTATCATCCTGTTAGTCCCTGCAGCTTCCTGTCGCATCATACTGCAGGTACGTTTGGTTATTGAATCCGTACGCTAAAATCCGGACCCTACATCCACGCTGGGAAGCACAGCAGACATTTTCCTAAAAAATAATTTCCATCCTTTTTGAACGGTATTGTTTTTCCCCATGGGTCCCGTCCGGATTTTCTGACGCTGACACAGCCGCAAAGCGGGGCGGTCAAGGAAAAAGGGGGGAGTGGCTGCTCAAGTTCCTTTCCAATCCAGAAAAACTAAATTGCTTTCTACTTCCTCTTTTTCTTCCTTCTCCGGCTGGGGCAATGGCAGCGTAATCGCGGGGCCCCTTTTGTCCCCACTCATACGCTGTCCTTTCCCCGGTGCATCGAAGTGGTTATAAGAGTCGTAGATGGCAAACAGTTTTTTGGAGCCGAAAAAGAAATTGCCTTCCACCTTTTCTTTGATGGGATACCACCGCTTTACGGCAACATACAGGTTATCGTGTGTGAACAGTCCCACAAAGAAACCGATATAGCCAAAACGGCTGACTTTTCGGTGTACCTCTTCATATTCAATTAGGCAGCGAACCTGACGGTCAAGCATCCGGTCAAACTGTGCCGCAAGAATGATGTCATATCCATAATGCCGGTGCTGGGAGAAGAAAGAGAGCCATCCCTGGCGGCTGATATTCTGCCATTCACGGCTGTTAAAGAGCAGCTGCGCTTCGTCGATAATCAGCAGCACTTCGCCTTCTTTCAGACGTCTGCCTAAATGCCTGGACAGTTTCCTGGAGAACTGGAGAAGCCTGTCCGGGAGCAGACGGTCATTGGAGACAAAAAGATAAGTACCCTTACACCGCTTAATAGCTTTGGTGTTGACGTAGAAGTTCCCTATAATAATCCGCTTACGAGCCTTCAGGCGGCTTCTGATTTCCTTTGCTGTATGTAAACTTTTCCCACTGCCGGGCGTACCGGAATATAACTCAATCATGTGCATCCTCCTAAGAAAGCAGCTTAATCCAACGGGCTACCACACTCCAGGCATAATATACCCCTATCGCGGTAATCCATAGGGTGCCTATCTTGATAAAATCCCCAACCGGTATAAACCAGTTAATGTATCCGAGATACGGGAGGGAAGACAATTCCTTAATCACAGGAAGGAACGGGGAGAGAGGGAACAGGGACAGTACCAGCGAGAGGAACTTGTCCAGGAGTTCTTTCATGTAAGCGAGCATAACGTCACCACCTTATCACTTTGGAAGTCGCGAACATCAGGAAGATAAGGAAACTTACCTTTTCACATGTCCGCATTACTTTGGCTACATCATCAAAAATAGCCATATCTAGCTGGACACTCTCTTCATAGTCCAGTGCCGGAATGACAACCGGGAAGGAGAAGCAGGGAGCCACCGGGTCTGCATCCAGCACATTCAAAAGGGTAATAAAGTCGAAGGGGATACAGAACGGGAAAACCTCACGCAAATCTACTTTGTAATCATTCACATCCACTTCCGGTTCTGTATCCGTACCCGTCCCTGTCCCGGTTCCGGTTCCGGTGCCCGGAGTAGTAGTGCCGGTACCAGGCTTCGTTTCGGTTCCTGGTTCCGTACTGGTATCCGTATCCGGTTTTACAACGGTTTCCGTTACAACCTTTGTCACAGTATCCACGTATGTTTTTGTGTTGATATCCGTATCCTTTTCGGCATCTACGTTTGGCTTTATCTCTGTCTCGTAAGCATTCTTCACACCCGTGTATGTCTTCTGCAGCGTGGCAGGGGAGAGCCGGGTACCTGTCCAGGATGCAAGGCTGCTGGAAAGGCTGTTAGCTAGGTCTGGGTAGTTGTATAAAGTGGGCTTATAGTTTATGGCATCCTTATAACCATTACCTGTTTTTAAATAATTATCAGCTTCTGCCCAACTATTAAAAATGGGTATATTCCCAGAAAAGGAACAGCTGACGCTTTGAATAAAGGACGACTCCGTGATATTATCCCAAGCAGATGTGCCACATGAAGCAGCATTAGTTTGTTGTTTACCATTTTTCCAAATAGAATAGTAACAAGTAGCATTAAAATAGCTAAGAGTGCTTCTGTTTAAACAACGAAATGTAATATTATGCGATTTATTATTAGACGAATCTAAATTAACTTCATGTATACCAGCAACAGGATAAGAAACAGAACTATCAAACCAATATTGCCGATAGAAGGAATCTTTATCAGAAGAAGTTTGTACGGTATAACTATTAGAAAAATGTACAGATGCCGTATATAACCTTCCACTTCGCTGCAATACGATGTCTTCTTCTGTGAACTGCATCAATTGGTCTGCTTCAAAGTACGTTTCCGGAGCAAGTCCTTCCACTTCGCCATTCTTCAACGCAAGGATAAATGCGGATATGCTGCCGACAAGACCACTGCCAATGGCAAGGGCTTTTAACTTATTGAACTTCGGTTCTTCCGGTTCCGGCTCGGATGAGCCGCCTGTTCCACTGCCACGTTCTTCCCAGGCTTCCAGAATCTTGGCAAAATCGTCCCCAAAACCAACCCGGTATTGTCCCCACTGTTGCTCGTTTGGGAGCGTTATAACACCGTCCTCCACATCTGTCAGCAAGTCATCCAGGGTGGTAGTGGTTCCATCTGCCAGGACAAACTCCATTTCCCCTGGTGGATTGCCGGCAAGGGACATACTTCTGGCAAACTGCACAAAGCCGTCCAGTAAATCCATGTCGTTATCATAGTCCGCAACATATTCAATGGCACCGCCTGCAGCCATGGCATTGACCAGGACATCCAGCAGAGCCATGAGGGATTCCGCCGATTCTGCAGCTGCTGGAAGGGCTGCAGTTGCTTTTACTTTCATCACACCAGATAGCGGAGCAGAGACAGTCAGAACCAGGGCGAGCGTGCCGACGAGGATATTTTTTATAATCTTTCTTTTTATACATTTCATATAGTTATCTACCCCTACAAAAAGGAGCAGGGCACTATCAGTAACCCTGCCCTTTGCATTTTGTGTTTGAGCCTCGATATTCTTATTAACCTTTAATGCTTCTAAGCCATTTAATGGCAAACTTAACACCGACAACGGCAGCAACTATCGCAACGATAGCTGGAACGACAATTCCCAGGACAGTGAATATCTGTCCCTGGGTGGTGCTGACAGCATCACTCATAACAGAACTAATATCAAAAGTTTTCGCAGCACTTTCTGCAGAAAGCATTGCGGCAGCCATCATATTTTGCATTCCCTTCATCCTCCTTTCATCATTGAAAAAATACTTGTGATTACGTAATCAAATAATATTACAATGCCGCACATACCGCCGCCTAGGACGATACCTATACCAGCAACATTGACGTATTGACGAATGATTTCTTCCATGTCACACCCTCCTGAGCCGGAAATTATATATAAGCACGCTGCCGATAATCACTCCCAGCAGGAAGGATACGGTAGCAAAGCCACAATTCAGATAAGTTGTCTGTTCCTTGATTGCCTGGACAACAGCATCCTCACTTTCCGTGCTGGATGCGAAGGACGTAAAATCATATCCTTCCGGCAGGATAATAGCGTTTCCGCTAATGGTTACCGCATCTGATGACAAGGAGCCTTCTTCGACTTCCGTTTCCGGTTCTTCGGTTATGCCGGTTTCCCCATTCTCTTCTGCAGGGGAAGTATCCTCTAAATCAGATTCTTCGCTATTCTCTGCCTCTGAAATATCATCCGCAGAATCACTGGATTCCTGTGCATTTTCATCCGTTTCCGGGGTGTCTGCTCCCGATTCTGCAGGAGTTTCTTCCTCCTGCTGCAGGTCTGCAATTCCTGCGTTTAGTTCATCCCATTCCATGCAAGTTATTTCCATTCCTTAAAAGTACAGTTGACAAGTGTTGGTTTTCCGTACCCGTTGAGTCCATACTCCGGAACAAATTCCTTACCGACACAATCAGGTTTCAGTGTCCCGACCATTTCGTCAGGCAGAAAAAAGTCCGTTGCCTTCATTCCATAAGAACCCCTAGAATTGTCTACCGGGGTACAGCTCGAAACAGCAGTTACAACAGTCAACGGTTTATTGTCCGACTTCCGCTTAAAATCCCTATACCCCAGCACCTGAAATTTTACTTCACTCATTTTCTTCACCTTTTTCCTTTCCATTTCACATACTGTTTTCAGTTACTTACCCGTGTATGCCAGGAACCTGTTGCAACAGGCTCCCAGTATGATACAATAGAGCTACCAACAAACTACGGATATCAAAATACACGGTTCCCATATAATCCAATAAGACACATACACACAGCAAGTAAAACCTTTATCTGACATAATCATTAACAACAATTTTCAGAAAGGAGACAGAAGATGAATGAAACAATCATTATACAATCTGCACTCGAAGGCTTAATAAAAGGTCTTCAGATTTTCTGGGAAAGTATCAAAGCCCATCCCTGGATTTTGATTATTGTGGCGCTTTCCTATATCAGTAAAAGACGAAAAAAGAACCACTAATGTATGTTAAGCGTTACTGTTTAGGGCAGTAGCGCATTAACACCAATCATGTAATAATAGCGATAGGAATATAAGATTTATCCCTCAAGTTCAACAGCAAGCTCAACCGGACAATCGCAATCTCCGCCGATAATATTCCAAAACTTTACTTCCCTGTCCTTGACTTCATTCCACCATGATTCCTTGGTTACCTGAGAGTTCTCATCCTCAAAATCTGAATCAAAATCATAGTATTTTTCATTACAATATCCATCAATAGTCAGACACGCATTGCCGCCATAGTTTCTCAAAAGATTCTCTAATGTCATCGCTACTCCTTTACAAACTTGCATTTTCCTAGTTCCTCTGCTATCATGTAATAAATTGTCTCCAGCCAACACAGGATGCGCTAGTAGGGGTATTACTGCATCCCGTGCTGAAAGGCAGAGAATGAAAAATGTTGCAATAGATAATAAACTTTATTAACATGAATGATACCATATAAAGTTATTAACTGTCAATAACAATTTGATGGAGTAACTATGCCTACTAAGAAGCCAATTATTCAAACAGTAATAGACGAAGAGATATATAATAAATTTAAAGAAATCTGTAAAAGGGAAGACAGAACCGAATCAAAAATGGCAGCTATAATAATAAGACAATACGTTGAGCAGTACGAAAAAGAGAACGGACGAGTTAGTGAGCCGGGGGTATCAATTTCCAAGATTGGATAAACAGTCATTGATGTATGTGATTAAATATATTTTTCCATGTATCTTGCAATCAAATTCTGCGTATGCTATAATAGCGACAGAGTCAAGGAGATAAGTGCATCTGTCACAAATGCACCAAAACGAAAACCCCGGAGTTGCCGCTCCGGGGTTTTCTGTTTCCATTACGGCGGAACCAGACCGAGGTTAGTTGTCATAGTCATTGCCGTCTAACCATTTAGTGATGTAATGACATATCACGCCACTCACAACAGCAATCAAAACGGAGATAATAAAATCTGCCACAAATAGCACCCCCTTTCCGTTGCCGGAATAGGAATGACAACACAAGAAGTATATCATAGTTTGTCGAACTTAGGGAAGCGGATATTATGAAAACAGACCAGCTTATGGCCGCGCACCCCCAAGCCCCCTGCACGAACAAGGTTTCCGGCTGCTACAGTTCCTGAACGGGGGATGTGCCGGTGGCACAGTCGCTCGTTGTATGCCGGCATCCTAAAGCAAGTGCATTAAGCACTACGGATGCAGCCATAAACACTGCCGAGCGAACTTGCTAAATCCGGCTTTTGGCAGGATAGCGACCCGGTTATATCCTGCAGCGGGGACTAAGTCAGCAACACCTCATAATTTTGCATCCAGCCAGGATTCTTTGTCGTGACAAGATACCGCAGGTTATTATTCATGCGCAATACGGCATCATCGAAGTGCTGCGTAATGATATCGAAACTGCCACCGTCAGCGATAATGATTCCGGCAATGGTTGGAAGGCATTGTCTGATTAACCAGCGTTTCTTATCTTCGATTGTCTTCTGGGCAGCTTCCACATATAAACGCAGCTTTCCCACCATACCGACGAACTTTTCCCAGAGCGGATGGGAAGAGCAGCGTGACCTGTTAGAGTCATCAGGGACTATCAGGCGCACATAATTATTCAATACTTCCATGATAATTTCCCCAATCTGCTTACGGTGTATCAGAAAGTCAGCAACAATATTTGCACGGTCATTTTTCAGTTCCAATTCCCATCTAATCCACGGATTGTTTACCAGGCTTTCTGGGTCTGCAGCTTTTTGCTTTTGTTCAAGCTGTTTGTCATAAACGCGCAGCATGATTTCACTTTGCCGGGAACCAAAATAGATGGTGTGTCCGGTATTCTCATTGGTAAAAGTCGACTCATAGACATCCCGGTAGGTACGGAATTTACTGACGACTTCCTGACGCTCCAGGAATCCGCGGACATCTTTGACCGTGAAATAGTTTGCACCTAAATCATCCACCGCAAGGTCAATCCTGGTAAACCATCCGATTCTTTTTACCTGCTGTAGGAATTCAATCATGATACTGTTATCAAAGTCCGACAGACAGACCACATCTTTGGCAAAAGGAGTATCAAGGGTCAACGAATTCTGAAAATGGGCAAGAACATCTGCCATGGCAGAACCGCTGATTACAACGTGAATCCCCATGTCCTCATTACCATCTGACAAGATGCTCACTGGAAAGCTGTTAAGACGGTGCATTTTTTTATAGCCGTTAGCACCTTTGGGAAGCAAGACAAAATCGTCCGGAGAATATCCCAGGAAGGAAATCATTTCCTTCACACTGGAGATAATGGTAGAGGTAAAGGCTAACCAGTCGATAGAAGCAATAAGAGAATTGTCTAAGTTTTCAGAATTTCCGTACATGACACACCTTGTATTTACTACCCCCGTATTACTATACAGGGGTAGAAACCCTTTCGCTGAGAGGCAAATTGTCGGAAAACTCCTGTTAAAGAGAAAAAATGTTCGAGTCCCGTCTCGCGCTTTATTAAAATCACTCAAAATGCTGATAAATATAGTGTTTTGGGTGTTTTTCTTTTTCTCAAAAGCTGTAGACAGTTGTAGACAGTCTTTGCAGATTACTTAAGAGCACAGGAAATAGCGTCGTATGTCTCTTTCTCTGTCAATGGATTGTAGATATATCCAAGCGTAGTAGTGAGATCACTGTGCCCTAACTGCTCACGAATAACGTCAAGTGGCACACCGGCGGCATTTAAGCGGCTGGCATAGGTTTTCCGCATCTTGTGACTGCTTTTTGTGTGCATTCCCATGCGTTCAGCAAATTTCTCCAAAACATAATTAATCTGCCGGGAAGTAAGCCTTTTGCCATCACGGACAAAAACGTACTCATCAACATGATCGACTTTTTCCAAAATCTCTTTTGCCTGTGGAATAAGAACCACAAAACGATCAGTATTTGTTTTGGTGTGTTCCACAACTTCTATGGCATTTGTATCCTGATTGCGAATTTCCTCACGCACAATGTGGAGATGATTATCGTCACAAAGATCTTCCCATTTCAAAGCTACCAGTTCCCCCACACGCAGACCCAAAAAGAAATTTAACCGAATAGCCATAAAACTACAATCGTGCGTTTCTGAATACTTTTGGTCAAGATAAGCATTCAAAGCAGAAAGTTCATCTGTGTCGTAGGTTTCCGTCTTTCCAGTTTTTCGTTGTACCTGTTTATATCGTACCTGAATAACTACTTTTGACATGTAATTCTCTTCAATGTATCGTTTGCGAAATGCGTAATCATACATGCCGTTTAAAATGACTTTAGCGTTGACCCATTCCTTGCGTGTCAGATTGTTTTCTGAAACGATCCGGTTACATTCTTTGTCAAGAAGCAACTCATCAATAGACTGGACTTTCATGGAATCAAGCACCGATGTTTCAAAGTATTTCTTATAACGCTGTTTATGGCGTTTCATGGTGTTGGAACTGCCACACAGCGCAGTCTTATATTCAAGCCACTCTTCGTACAATTCGTGAAATGTTAAGTTGTCAATGTGCGTCTTAGCAAAGTAGATAGGAATTAGTTTATCTAACAGAGCTTCTTCGCTGGGTGCCTTGATATTCTTCCGCACACCACGGGCATCCTTATAAAATGTCTGCCAGCGACCGTGTTCAGAGGACGGAGCAGTAATTGCATAGGGATGCATTTTTTTGATTTTCTCTCTTTGTGTTGCCATAATATTATCGACCACACTGTCTGCTAATAGAGTAGCATCGGATTTTAAAATTTGCAATATGGTATCATACGATGATCGTTCTTTTTGGTTCATTCAGGTTTACCTCATTTCTGAAAATGGGGCTTGTGTCTTTTGACTTCTTTTTTTCTGTGATCTTCTTGTTTGCGCAAGCTGTTTGAATAATAGTTTCTGATTTTATGCTCACATATTTTCATGTTCCTAAATGGACAAATATGCGGATATTTATTGTGGGGCGTATACAGTGCATACATTCATGTATTCAGGGCGTTTTCCCTTATATTTAAAGGCTTTGTGGGTGCATGCATACGCCCCGAGTAATAATATGACGGGGCGTAACCGCCTGCGGCGGTATTAGTCATATGCATTTCATACAAAACATACAAAAGTGTAAAAGCGTTGTTTTTCCTTTATTTATGGGGGGTTCTGGGCTGTTTCATACATTAATTCCCGGGTAATACTGGCCGGGAATCAAAGACCGCCTGCGGCGGTCAATGACCGTACCTGTGTGGCTGGTAGCTACGCTACCGCCCCACGCACGGTCACGTCCACGGACGCAGTTATCGAGACCGGCAAGGCATCTGGTAACTCCCTGAGCTACATATGATAAAATCATCTCAACACACACAAAAATATCTCAAATACAGATAAACCAACTCAGCAAAAAACTGAATGATTAACAGGGGCATCTTGACTATTTAACTGCATTCTTAAAAGGAATGATTTTATGCAAATTTTATTTGTAGGAAAGATAAATCCGTGTTACGATAATGGTGAAAGCAGGTAGTTATGAAAGAAAAACAATTTTACGATGAAAATGAGCAGAAACGGGTAAATAAACTCGTTGATGATATGACTCTTTTTGATGATGATCTGATGAGTCATGTATTTGATAAAAATATAGAAGCTACAGAGCTTATACTTCGCATTATTCTTGGAGAAGATATTAAGGTAATCAGTGTGGACGGACAGGATGAGTTAAAAAATCCTCTGGTAGACGGTCGTAATATTACACTGGATGTACATGCAGTAGACTCTCATGGAAAAGAGATGGATATAGAAGTCCAAGGTGATGCAAAGGGCGCATCGGTAGAGCGTGCAAGATTCCATAGCAGTATGATGGATGCCAGAATGCTGAAAGCAAGTCAGGACTTCAAAGAACTCAAAGATTCCTATGTGATATTTATCTATAAAAAGGATAAATTCAATGAGGGGATGCCGGTTTATCATATTGATCGATATATCAGGGAAACCGGGAAATTCTTTGATGACGGTTCACATATCATATATGTGAATGGAAGCTACAAGGGCGAAGGCGAAATTGCCCAGCTTATGGAAGACTTTCATCAAAAGGAATCAGAGGATATGCACTACAAGGCGTTAGCCGATAGTGTAAAACATTTCAAAGAAACTGAGGAAGGACGTGAGACTA
>ERZ1026850.1700-NODE-1700-length-10992-cov-3.561946_pt1 | contig 10992 bp, 9 predicted proteins | sample MGYA00380155_ERZ1026850 | MGnify/ENA primary metagenome ERZ1026850 (study PRJEB33269, sample SAMEA4719791) | human gut metagenome | biome: human-associated habitat; feature: organic feature; material: feces | place: Cameroon | collected 2013-10 ... | reverse complement strand
TCCACTGATTCAGTTTATGAATAGAAAAAGTGTCTAGTGAAATCAGGAAAAGACAACGGTATCAAACTGACAGAGAAGTATAAGCCTGGAGATGCTGTGCCCGCGAAGACTCCCCTGCTGATAAAGGCCGTACAGGGCACTTATACCATCTATCAGACTTCACGTAAAGCAGTTGCTCCCACTGAAGGAGAGAACCTGCTGAGGGGTGAGTTTGACGCTGAAGGCAACATCACATACGGCAGGGATAATAAGGATAACTATTACTACTACAAGCTCACTACCAACAAGGACAAGGCCAACTTTGGTTTCTATTTCGGTGAAGCACATGGCTGGCCATTCAAGATGAGCAATACTTCACGTGCCTATCTGGTGCTCCCACGTGAGCAGAGCAACAGCGTGAAGTCGCTCGTGCTGGATGATGCCATACTGGAGACTGCCGTAAGTCTGCCTACAGAAAGCAAGCCGACTGACGGACATACATACGACCTCTCGGGCCGACTCTGCCAGGGCAAACTTGTGCCAGGCATATACATCCAGAACGGCCGAAAGATAGTCGTAAGATAACAAACAGCCTTCCATCCTAAATCACTTGAAACATATCAGAATGAACAAGAAGCCATATTTCACTCCCGAAATGCATACTGTGGAATTCGCACAGGAACTGCCCATTGCCAACTCTCCCTTATCCGTCTTCAATTTCCAAGGCGATGAGGAAGACTATGTAAAGGGCGAGGGCATCCCATGCGAGCCTGCAACGGGCGACCGCAAGCTGTGGGATGACGCCTGGTAAGGCAAACTGGCAGCCCCGTCACAATACGTGGCACCCAAGAAAAGCCTATATTCCCAAGAGAAGGAGCCGACTTTCCATACGTAGTCTGACAGCCCCACCCACCCGACAGAAACAGGACATAACACCTGTTCATGTATATACCAACAGCAACTGCCGCACGATGATGTGCCCGCAGTTGCTGTTGTCTTTTGCTGCAATCAGAAGCCGGCACGTCTTTCAGTCCATAAAAGACTCTGCCGGAACATGAAACTCTGATTCTTTGATGCTCGCAGGATTAACTCCAGAAGATGGGCTCTTGAGGTCGTCTTTAAGGAAGGAAAGGAGGTGCTCGGTATTGGCCATGCGAGACCAACTCTATTTACGAGAGAAAAGAAGATGTCTTATGTGCAGGATTCATTTAGCCTCCAGGACGGGCGCACTGCATACCTCCACCGTCCAACCCAAGGCTGGACGGTCAGAGAATATATACTGGCCTTGCAAAGTAAACTTGCTTCTTCCACCGTCCAGCCTTGGGTTGGACGGTCAAGAACAACCTATTCGCTGATTTGAAGACATACAGGAAGTGCCGAAGGCCTATATCTCCTTGTTCATTCCCAATCGGTCATTAGGCTTTCCCGATGTCGTACGGCAAGGAGAAATCCTTTATCCCATATAGTAAGGAAAGATTGTCGCGTTTTCAGCGACCTCGCCAGATAAAGAAATGTGCTTGCCTTTCGTTCTGCCCAGATAGGCAGGCGTGGACAGCAACTCATAACGTATGGTCTTGAGGAAATGCTTCTTTTCGGAGTTGATCAAGGCGTGCCGGAACAATGACATGAGATTGTATGCCATTATGATGGGGTTTAAACGGATATAGGTAGAAGCATCTTGTGATGGTTAAATGCTTCTACCTATATCAATATAACTCTTATGCAGGCTTTTGTTTGTCTGTTTGCTTGTTCAGAGTATGTTTTCGTCAGAGGGGCGTCAGCCTGCTTCGGCGGGTTGTTGCCCCTTGTACATGCATGCTTACTCTTTCTTCAGGAAGTCCTCCACCTCTTGTGCCGTCTTCTTGCCTGCAGCAATGGCTCGCACCACCAGGCTGGCTCCTGATGCGGAATCGCCTGTGACGAAGACACCTTGAGGATATTGGGGATGCTGTGGCTTGAGAAATCCCATGGCCAGAAGGACAAGGTCACAACGAATGATCTCCTTGTGTCCATCGAGCTTCATGATTGGTCGTCCGCCCTGTGGATTGGGCTCCCACACCACACCTTCCACTTCGGCTCCCGTGAGTTTCCCGTTTTTGCCGATGAAGCGATTGGTGTTGAGTAACCATCGGCGCTCACATCCTTCTTCGTGGCTGCTGGTTGTCTTGAGCACCACAGGCCAGGCGGGCCAGGGAGTAGCAGGATTGTCACCCACAGGTGGTTTGGGCATGATTTCTATCTGAGTGACACTCAGGCTGCCCTGACGATGGGCTGTACCTATGCAGTCGCTGCCTGTATCGCCGCCGCCTATTACCAGCACGTGCTTGCCTTGTGCGGTCACCAGATCCTTCGCATCAGGCAATTCGCCCTCCAGGATGCGGTTCTGCTGGCTCAGCAGGTCAAGTGCCAGATGCACGCCTTTCAGTTCCCTTCCAGGGATGTTGAGGTCGCGTGCGGTGGGAGTGCCTGTAGCTATCACATAGGCATCGTGCTTGCCAATGGCCTTCTCCAACTCTTCCATGCTGAAGGAATCGGACTGCAGGGGTACTCGCACGCCGTAGTGGAACTGTATTCCTTCGGCTTCCATCAAGTGGATACGTCGGTCGATGACCTCTTTCTGTAGCTTGAAGTTGGGTATTCCGTAGCGCAACAGTCCACCGGCCTTCTCGTTGGCATCATACACGTCAACGGTCTGTCCTTGGCGGTTGAGATACCAGGCTGCGCTGAGTCCGGCTGGTCCGGCGCCGATGACAGCTACGCTCTTGCCCGTGCGTTTCTCGGGTGGACAAGGAACGATGTAGCTCTCCTGCCAGGCACGTTCCATGATGGCACACTCGTCCTCACGGTTGGTGGTAGGCTCATGCATGGTGAGCTGCAACACACAACTCTTCTCACACAAGGCAGGGCAGATACGTCCAGTAAACTCCGGGAAGGGGTTGGTGCTGGTGAGAATCTTGTAAGCCAGTTCCCACTTGCCGCGGTAGAGCGCATCGTTCCATTCGGGACATTTGTTGCCCAGCGGGCATGCCCAATGGCAGAAAGGTACACCGCAGTCCATGCATCGGCTTGCCTGTTCGCGTCGGTCATGCGTGTTGAGCGTCTGCTCCACTTCGCTGAAATCGTGGATTCGTTCACCTACTGGCCTGTAGCCAGCCTCCTTGCGGTGGATGCTTAAGAATGCTTTCGGATTTCCCATAATATAATATGTGTGGCCTGATTCCTCCCTGCACAGGCAGTGGAGGTGATGCGAGGCGCTTGTTTTAATGGTTTGTTTAATGAAGTTTGTTTGTGCCGAAGCTTGCCATCCAGGCTTCCCCCAAGGGGGAGAGAGGAACAGACCCTCTCCCGACCTCTCGTTGAGGAGTGGAGCAGAGAACTCTGCCAGCCTTCTTGTGGGAAGGATAGTCAAGAGCATCCCTCTCCTCCTCGCCTTGCTTTGGATGGAAGCCTATTGCGTATCATATATCTTCGTTGTCTTTCCTTGACAGAGAGGTTCATTCGCAATCCTTGGTTGAATCCGTTTGTGAATGCTCTCCGCCAGGCTTAGTAGTCTCTTGCTATGTCGGCTATCTTCTGCTGTAGTTTCTTCATCTGCTCCTCCTGCAGCACCCGCTTGTACTCAATGGGCACTACTTGGATGAACTGATCTACATGGTGGTTCCAGTCATCGAGCATCAGTCGTGCCAGTCGCGAACCCGTATAGAGCCAGTGCTGGCGGATGAGCTCGTGAAGTTCCTTGCGGTAGCTGCTTTCCTCCACCAGCGAGAGTTCCACCATATCCATGTTGCAGAAGTAGTCAAAGTTGCCCTCCTTGTTCCATACATAGGCCACTCCTCCCGACATGCCGGCGGCAAAGTTGCGTCCTGTCTGGCCCAGAACCACCACACGTCCGCCTGTCATGTATTCACAGCAGTGGTCTCCTGCACCTTCCACCACGGCAGTAGCACCCGAGTTTCTCACGGCAAAGCGCTCGCCTACCTGTCCGTTGACATAGAGTTCGCCTGATGTAGCACCATAGAGTCCGGTGTTGCCGGCGATGATGTTGTCTTCGGCTACGAAGCTCTCGCTCGAACGCACTGGCGGCAGTATGCTGATGCGTCCACCTGACAGACCCTTGGCAAAGTAGTCATTGGCCTCACCTTCCAGTTTGATGTTCACTCCTCGTGTGAGGAATGCGCCGAAGCTCTGGCCTGCCGAACCCTTGAACTTGATGTTGATGGTGCTGTCGGGCAAGCCTTTTTCTCCGTATTTGCGTGCTATCAGCCCCGAGAGCATGGTGCATGTAGCTCGGTCGGTATTCTTGATTGCGTAGTCGAGGTGAATCTCGTGAGCCGTCTGTACAGCCTCGCGTGTATCGGCCAGGATGTCGAAGTCCTTCACGTCATCCACATGGGTAAATGCTCTGCCGTCCCAGTGCTGCGGATCACCCTCGGTGTGCAGCAGGCGGCTGAAGTCCAGTGTGGCCGACTTGCTTCCAGCCTCTTGCGGCTTCATCTCGATGAGGTCGGTTCGGCCGATGATTTCGTTGAGTGAATGGAATCCCATGGCTGCCAGATACTCGCGCACTTCCTGTGCCAGGAAAGTGAAGTAGTTGACCACATATTCATAGTGCCCACGGAACTTCTTTCTCAGTTCGGGATTCTGCGTAGCTACGCCCACAGGGCAAGTGTTTGTGTTGCATTTGCGCATCATCACACATCCCAGCACGATGAGGGGAAGCGTGCCAAAGGCAAACTCGTCGGCACCCAACAGAGCCATTGCTATCACATCCCGGCCGGTCTTCAACTGGCCGTCAGTCTGCAGGCGCACTTGATGACGCAGACCGTTGAGGGTAAGTGTCTGTTGTGCTTCACTCAGTCCTATCTCGGGGCTGATGCCTGCAAAGCGCATCGAACTGGCAGGTGAAGCGCCGGTACCGCCTTCGGCACCACTGATGACTATGAGGTCGGCATTGGCTTTGGCCACACCTGCAGCGATAGTTCCCACGCCGCTCTCTTCCACCAGCTTTACACTTACAGCAGCCGAGGGGTTGACATTCTTCAGGTCAAAGATGAGCTGTGCCAAATCCTCGATACTGTAGATGTCGTGGTGGGGTGGGGGTGAAATCAGGCTGATGCCAGGTATGCTGTTTCTCGTGTGTGCGATAATCTCGTTCACCTTGAAGCCTGGGAGTTGTCCGCCCTCTCCTGGCTTGGCACCTTGAGCCACCTTTATCTGAATCTCCTCGGCGTTGACCAGATATTCTGTAGTCACACCGAAGCGTCCGCTTGCCACCTGCTTGGTCTTGCTGCTTAGTGATATGCCTTCGAATGAACTGTGATAGCGCTCTCTGTCTTCGCCTCCTTCGCCCGTGTTGCTGCGGGTACCCAGTTTGTTCATGGCCAGTGCCAGTGCTTCGTGAGCCTCTATGCTGATGGCTCCAAAGGACATGGCTCCTGTGACAAAGTGCTTCACGATGCTCTCCACTGGCTCCACTTCATCGATGGGAAGAGGCTTGGCGGCAGTGCGTATCTGGAAGTAATCGCGGATGAAGATGGGCTCATCCTTCTGGTCAACCAGCTGCGTGAACTCCTTGAACTTCTTGTAGCTACCCAGTCTGGTGGCCAGTTGCAGCGTGCTGATGGTCTCGGGATTCCATGCATGGCGGATGCCGTCGCGACGATAGTTGAACTGACCGTTGTTGGGAAGGAAGTCCGGTTCCTTCTCTGCCAGCAACCCCTGCTTGTGCAGACGGGTCTGGTCTTGTGCTATGTGTGCCAGTCCGATACCGCCTATGGTGCTTGTTTCTGTACCGAAGTACTTGCGCAGGAGTGGTTCACCCAGTCCTATGCTCTCAAAGATCTTGGCTCCACGATAAGAGCGTATGGTGCTGATGCCCATCTTCGACATAATCTTGAAGAGTCCCTTGCACACTGCCTTTATATAGTTCTTCTCGGCTGTTTCGTAGTTCTCCTGTATTTCACCCCGCTTGACCAAGTCGTCCAGTACGGCAAACGTCATGTAGGGGCAGATGGCGCTTGCTCCATAACCCAGGAGCAGAGCAGCATGCATCACCTCGCGTATTTCACCGCTTTCCACGATGAGGGCAGTCTGCACACGCTTGCCCACGCTTATCAGATGGTGGTGCACTGCGCTTACAGCCAGCAATGAAGGTATGGCTGCATGCTCATCGTCGATATCCCTGTCGCTCAGGATGATATAGCTGATACCGTTATCTACGCTCTCTTCGGCCTGGTGACAGAGTTGTTCCAGTGCATTGCGCAGCCCGCTCTCACCCTGGGCTACGGGGAACAGAATGGGCAGTTTGGTGGTGTTGAAGCCCTTGTAGCGTATGTTGCACAGGATGTCGAGCTGCGTGTTGTTGAGCACGGGATGCGGCAGACGCACCATCTTGCAGTTCGACTCATCGGGTGTCAGTATGCCTGAGCCTACTGCGCCGATGTATTCGGTGAGCGACATGACCAGCTCCTCGCGGATGGGGTCGATGGCCGGATTGGTCACCTGGGCAAATTGCTGGCGGAAGTAATTGAAGAAGATTTGCGGGCGCTTGCTTGCTACAGCCAGCGGTGTGTCGTTTCCCATGGCAGCTACAGGCTCTGCACCGTTGACACACATGGGTATGATGGTCTTCTCGATATCCTCTTCGCCATAGCCGAATGTCAGCAACCTGCGCTCCAGATTATCTACCTCGTTGGTGACTCTACGGCCGCTCTTCAGGTTCTCCAGCTGGATGCGGTTGGTACGCAACCACTCCTTATAGGGATGGGCCTTGGCCAGACGGTCCTTTATCTCGCCGTCATAATAGATTTTGCCTTCCTGCGTATCGATGAGCAGCAGTTTTCCAGGTTGCAGACGTCCCTTCTCGGCTATCTCTCCAGGCTCGAAATCCATCACGCCCACCTCACTTGCAACCACCATCATACCCTTGTTGGTAATGGTGTAGCGGCTGGGTCGGAGACCGTTTCTGTCAAGCATACCACCGGCATAGCGGCCGTCACTGAAGAGCAGCGCAGCAGGTCCGTCCCACGGTTCCATCAGTATGCCCGGCTGTATGATGGGACTGATGTCCTTCACGCTGCCCAGTGCTTCGCTGTCGAGCACACTCTCGCGGGCTTTCATCCATGAGCGGTTGCCTCGTATGGTGTTTATCTCTCCGTTGTGTGCCAGCAGGCGGAAGGGTTGTGCCAGCGACCAGGTGGGGAAGGTGTTGGTGCTGAATCGGCTGTGCACCAGAGCCAGTCCGCTGGTGAAGTAGCTGTTGCTCAGGTCGGGGAAGTAGGCTCGTACCTGTGTGCTCGAGAGCATACCCTTGTAGATGATGTTCTTGCTGGACAGGCTCACGATGTAGAAGTCGTGGTCATCCACGCGCCTCTCGATACGCTTTCTTATCAGATAGAGTGTGCGCTCGAAGCGTGGAAAAGCCTCATCCGTAACTCCTGTCACAAAGAGTTGCTTGATGTCGGGTTCCACCTCCCTTGCACTTTCGCCAAGGCATTCCGGGCATGTGGGTACGGTTCTGAGCCTCATCAGATTGAGCCCTTCGCGCTCAATCTCCTCTATGATGATGGATAGGATTTCCTGCTGGCGCTCTTTGTCCTTGGGCAGGAATACAAGTCCGGTGCCATAGTGGCCCTTCTCGGGCACTGGGATTCCTTGCAAGAGAATAAACTCATGAGGGATTTGCAGCATGATGCCGGCACCATCTCCTGTTTTACCATCGGCTCCCTCTGCACCTCTGTGGCGCATGTTCTCCAGCACTTTGAGCGCGTTATCTACCAGTTCGTGGCTTTTGTTTCCGTGGATGTTAACCACCATGCCCACGCCGCAAGCGTCGTGCTCGTTCTCGGGATTATATAGTCCCTTCCTTTCCAATCTTTCTTTTTTCATGCCAAATGCCGTTTTGTTTGACGTTTTGGTTGTGGTATCCTGTATGTGGTTGCAAAGGTATGGAGATTTATGCAAATAGATGATAAAAAGAAAGCATAAAGTTTCTTTTGCTTACGAAATTCTATTCTATACCTTATATATAGTGACGGATTGTAGGGTAGAGTCGAATGTTTTGTCTGGGCAAGTTCTTTTCTGAGGGTGCGATTGTCGCTTGTGTGAGGATGATTGATTGGATGAGTTTGCTTATGGTGTGTTGTCTTTAATCTGATTTACTGTGATGAAATGGGTGCTTTGATGCTGTTTTGCACGAATAGTGTCACTCTTTGCACGATAATTGTATATTATTGTGTGGGGAAAATCGTAATTTTGCAAGCAGATGATGAGACCGGTCGGTGAGATGGGGCGGTTTGATGACTTTGTACAGCTGCTTCGCTCGGGACTGTCGATAAGAACAATAACTATATAATAGAAATAGGTATGCGTAGCACTCTAAGGACCACGTTCCTCTCTCCGCAGTCTGATCCCATGACGGGATGGAAGCGCACCAAACCCAGTTATATCTGTAAATAACATAAAGACAAAATGATGACAAGACGGATTCTACATATAGCCTTCCTCCTGCTGGCTCTCTCTGCCATTGGGCTCAAGGCTCAGCAGAACCCCATTCTGCCTGGTTTCCATGCCGACCCAGAGGTGCTCTACAGCCACCTGACGCATCGCTATTACATCTATTCCACTACCGACGGTACACCTCACTGGGGTGGCTACACATACCGATGCTACTCATCGGCCGACCTCAAGGAGTGGCGTGATGAGGGTGATGTGCTTAACGCACGTGACGGACAGATTCACAAAAAAACGCAGTGCGCTGCGATGCCCAACGCAGCGCACTGCATCAGCCGTTGCAGCACGCTACGATGGCCAATGCAGCGCACTGCGGCATTTGACCGATAATTCTGCGGAATGAAGAAGAGCATGGAAAACTCAATTCCACGCCAGTCTCTCCGTCTGTGAAATCCGCTCTCTGATTCTCCGTCCAGTGCGGCAGGCATCTCTGCCTTCCCTTTTGAGAGGAAGCTTCTGGTGCCGCCGATGTCTCTGTCTTCCTTACTGAGAGGAAGTTTCCGGTGCCGTCCTGTGGCTTTATTTATTGATATAATCCAGAATCTGTTCGGCGTGGATTTTGGTTTTGATTTCCTTGGGAGTGAAAATCTTCTCTATTACGCCTTCCTCGTTTACGAGGTAAGTAGTGCGCAGGATGCCTATTGTCTTGCGGCCACAGGCAACCTTCTCACCCCAGCAACCCAACTCCTGAAGCAGAGTCGTTTCGGTGTCGGCGATGAGGGGGAACTGCAGTCCTTGTGCATCAGCAAACTTCTTCTGCAGTGCCTGCTTGTCCTTGCTCACTCCGATAATCGCATATCCGGCTGCGGCCAGCTCCTCCTTGTGTGCCTGCAGCGAACAAGCCTCTGCCGTGCAACCGCTTGTGTTGGCCTTGGGATAACTGTAAAGCACGATTTTCTGCCCGCGATAGTCGCTTGCCTTAATCTCTCTTCCGTCCTGGTCAATGCCCAGAATCTCGGGAATCTTATCACCTACTGTCATGATGGTATGTATTATAGTTTATGGTTTGTCTGTATGTCTCTTCCTTTCCTGTAGTCTGCCTGTGCCAATGTGCGGTGTTGTCACACAAACAGTTCGTTGCTCTTCCTGTCCTTGCAGAGCGGTTCGAGGTGTGCCGCCAGCATCTTCAGGCGTTCGCCTATGCCACGTGCTTGCATGGGGCAGACTGCCACACAGCGCATGCAACCGATGCAAAGGGCGTGGTTGTTGCCCTTCGGATTGTCAGGCGAGATGGCTCCTGTGGGGCTGAATGTTATCTGATGTATGTTCATGAAGATGATTGTATTTGCGTTGTTGCTATATTGCTATGATGTTACAGTTCCTTTGGACAGAAGCAGGCAGAGATGTAAATCACTCCAGCCAGCGCCAGCGCAGAGCCCAAGCCCACGTAGAAAGAGGCGATGAAGGCTGCTGGCACGGCCGGGCATCTGCGCAGCAATACGCCAAACGTAATCATGAATATCATGATGAGATAGGATTTCAGGGGCATGATATCCCACAGCTTACGCTTCTCAAACTCTATCTCCCGAATGCGCTGCACGTTCTGAAAGAGCATCCTGACGAACATCCTTGAGAACACAACCATTGTGGTTATGCATCCCAGAATCATCACAACGGTGGTGGCATCTGTACTCATCCACGACACCACACCTATCCTGCAGACATTGAAACCTGCTGTAAGCCAGATGATACCAGCCAGGAAAGCAAGTGATTTGGTTCTCATATTACTCTTTATAGTCCTTAGTATTTGACATTGAATGTGTCTATGTGTATATAGCTGTATTCTACCCTCATCCCAGGATGCGGCTTTCTTCGTCCGTTTGTCGCTCTTCTATCCGTCACTTGACCTTCAGCGTTCGCAGATATGCTTTCTTGTCCGGGGTGATTCTGTAGCTTTCGATGGCCTTTTGGATGGTCTTGTTGTGGGTCCAGGGCGGCAAGGACTGTCGCTCGATGTAGGGTATCGTAGCTTCCCATTGCTTGGCGAGGGCTGTGGCGAAGAACCATGCAACCATCATCCTTATATAATACTCTTCGCTCCTTACCGATGCAGGAATCCGCAGGTAGGCAGCCTTGAAGTCTTGGTCAAGGTAGTGTGACATAAGCATCTCTATACCAAAACGGCAGGTGTAGGTGTGCGGTGACTGGCTCCAAGCGATTATCTTCTGCATAAGCAGTTCCTTGTGCTTGGAGAAGACTTTGGGTGACAGGATATCGCAAACGGCCCAGTTGTCTATATGGGGCAGAAAGGAATCAGTGAGGCAGATGCATTCTTCGTAGCCCTTGACCTGTGATATCAGAAGAGCGTGAAGCATGTTTTCATCGTAGAAACGGTGAGGCAACTCCTGGAGGAAGTGCTTGTGTTCATCCTCATGGGCATAGGCTTTGGCAAACTGGCGCAGTATGGGTACACGTACACCGATGATGCTTTCTTCAGGCACGCTTGGTGCCAGTTTGGCCTGGAAGGCTGCATACTGCTTGTCCTGTAGGCAGAACAGTCTT
>ERZ1026850.1698-NODE-1698-length-10994-cov-7.555901_pt1 | contig 10994 bp, 8 predicted proteins | sample MGYA00380155_ERZ1026850 | MGnify/ENA primary metagenome ERZ1026850 (study PRJEB33269, sample SAMEA4719791) | human gut metagenome | biome: human-associated habitat; feature: organic feature; material: feces | place: Cameroon | collected 2013-10 ... | reverse complement strand
CTGCGCGACTGGATGCAGGACGGTGGCATCCGATGAAAAGAACCATCATACCCGGCGCGCGCACGGGATGTGTGCGCATCCCGGCATCCAAATCGCAGGCGCACCGGCTGCTGATCTGCGCGGCGCTCGGCGAGGAGAAGACCGAGGTCGTCTGCGACGGCATTTCCGCCGATATCGCGGCCACGGCGAAGTGCCTGAGCGCGCTCGGCGCGAAAATTGAAGAAATGGAGACGGGCTTTCTCGTCTCTCCGATCAAAAAAGTGCCCGAGGGGCGCTGCGACCTCTACTGCGGCGAGAGCGGGTCGACGCTGCGCTTCCTGCTGCCCATCGTCGGCGCGCTCGGCGCGCAGGCGGTATTCCACCGCGAGGGGCGGCTGCCCCAGCGCCCGCTCGCCCCGCTGGATAGCGTTTTAAAAGAGCATGGCATGACGCTCCGCGAGGACGGCGACCTGCTGTATTGCAGTGGACAGCTGATCGGGGGAAACTATACGATCGCAGGCAATGTGTCCTCTCAATATATTTCGGGCCTTCTCATGGCGCTGCCGCTGCTGATCAGAGACAGTCTTCTTATGGTGTCCGGCCCGCTGGAATCCGCGGCTTACGTCGCCATGACGGAGGATGCACTTCAGCTTTCCAAGCTGACCATCCCCAAAATGGGGGCGATGTGGGCGATTCCCGGTCAGCAGAGATGTCATCTGCCGAAGCGCACGGTCGTCGAGGGCGACTGGTCGAACACGGCGTTCTTCCTCTGCATGGGTGCGCTGTCGAAAGAGGGCGTGACCGTCGAGGGGCTGAATTTGCAGTCCTCGCAGGGTGACCGCGGCGTGCTGGACGTTTTGCGCCGGTTCGGCGCGGAAGTCACGGAGCACGGCGACGCCGTGACGGTCAAGCGCGGCGCGCTGCATGGCGTGATGATCGACGCCGCGCCCATCCCCGACCTCATCCCCGTGCTGAGTGTCGTTGCGTCGGTCGCGGAGGGGGAGACGCGAGTCGAAAACGCCTACCGCCTGCGGCTCAAGGAGTCCGACCGCCTCAAGAGCACGGCAGATCTCCTGCGCGCGCTCGGCGGACAAGTCGAAGAGAAAGAAGACGGCCTTGTCATCACGGGCGTTCCCGCGCTGCACGGCGGCGCGGTCGAAACGCAGAACGACCATCGCCTCGCGATGTCTGCCGCCACGGCGGCCTGCGCCGCGACGGGCGAGATCACAGTCGACAACGACGGCTGCGTGGCAAAGTCCTATCCCCGCTTTTGGGAGGATTTTAGCAGCTTGAAAGGAGAAGGTTTATGAGCAGCACCTACGGCGAAAATCTGCATTTGACCATCTTCGGCCAGTCGCATTCCCCTGCCATCGGCGTGACGGTCGAGGGCATCCCCGCGGGCGAGAAAGTTGATCTGGACGAGCTCCAGCGCTTTCTGAATCGCCGCGCGCCGGGCAAAAACGTCTGGTCGACGCCGCGCAAGGAGGCCGACGCGCCGGAGATCCTCTCCGGCCTTGTGAACGGCTATACCTGCGGCGCGCCGCTCACGGCCATCATCCGCAATACGAACACCCGCTCACAGGATTACGCGAATCTTGCTGTCACGCCGCGCCCCGGTCACGCGGACTACACCGCCGAGGTCAAATACGGCGGCTATCAGGACCGCGCGGGCGGCGGACACTTTTCAGGCCGCTTGACCGCACCGTTGTGCATCGCGGGCGGCATCTGCCTGCAAATTCTCGCGCGCGAAGGCATCACGCTTGTGAGCCGCATCGCCTCCATTGCGGGTATTTCTGACGAAGGAGAGCTGACAGGCTCGCTTGCTGGCAAGGAGTTCCCCGTCGTCAGCGATGCGCGCGGCGAGGAGATGCGCGAAGCCATCGCGACGGCGCGCGAGGCTGGTGACAGCGTCGGCGGCGTCATCGAATGCGCGGTTTTCGGGGCGCCCGCGGGCCTTGGCGATCCGATGTTCGGCGGCATGGAAAATCGCATCGCCGCGGCGGTTTTCGGCATTCCGGCGGTCAAGGGCGTTGAGTTCGGCGCGGGCTTTGGCGTGGCGAGCCTTCGCGGCAGCGAGGATAACGACGCCTTTACGGTCGAAAACGGCAAGATCATCACTGAGACGAACCATTGCGGCGGCATTCTTGGCGGTATCACGAACGGCATGCCCATCGTGTTCCGCGCGGCGTTCAAGCCGACGCCATCCATCGCGCGCGAGCAGCAGAGCGTCAATTTGCAGACGATGGTGCCGGAGAAGATGGCCGTCACGGGCCGCCACGACCCGTGCATCGTGCCGCGCGCCGTGCCCTGTGTGGAGGCGGCGGCCGCCATCGCGGTCTATGATGCGTATCTATCGCGCAAAAAGGAAATGAGGTAAGGGAACATGGACTTAAACGACTATCGAAAAGAGATCGACAGCATCGACGATCAGCTCATCGCGCTCTTTGCCCAGCGCATGGAGACCGCTGAAAAGATCGCGGAATATAAAAAGGCCAACGGCCTGCGCGTGCTCGATGCGCGCCGCGAGAAGGAGAAAATGCGCGAGATTCTGGACAAAACGCCGGACGACCTGCGCGAATACGTCTCCTCGCTCTACTCCCTCATTTTCGAGCTGAGCCGCAGCCGCCAGAGCTGTCTTCTCGGCACGAAGGGTGATCTGCCCGCGAAAATTGCCGAGGCCATCGAAAAGACGCCGCAGCTCTTTTCCGAGGACGCCGCCGTCGCCTGTCAGGGCGTGGAGGGCGCGTATTCCGAGCAGGCGTGCGAGCGGCTGTTCAAGCGCCCGAGCACGTTCTTTTTCAGTTCCTTCGAGGCGGTGTTCTCCGCCATTGAAAAGGGCCTCTGCCGCTACGGCGTGCTGCCGCTGGAAAACAGCACGGCGGGCAGCGTGAACGCGGTCTACGACTTGATGACGCAGCACAACTTCCGCATCGTGCGCTCGGTGCGCATCAAGGTTGACCATAATCTTCTCGCCAATCCCGGTGCGAAGCTCGAAAACATCCGTGAGATCTACTCACATGAACAGGCCATCAGCCAGTGCGCACACTTTTTACAGGGGCTTCCCAATGTGAAGGTCATCCGCTGCGAAAATACCGCGGTGGCGGCGCGCATGGTGGCCGAGTCCGGCCGCGATGATGTGGCGGCGTTGTCGTCCCGCGCATGCAGAGAGCTCTACGGCCTTGACTGCCTCGCCGCCTCTGTGCAGGATCAGGGCAATAACTTCACGCGCTTCATCTGCATTGCGAAAAACCTCGAAATTTACCCCGGTGCAGACCGCACGAGCCTGATGATGGTGCTGCCGCACCACCCCGGTTCGCTCTACAAGGTGCTCTCGCGTTTCAACGCGCTCGGCGTCAACATGAACAAGCTCGAGAGCCGCCCGATGCCGGACCGCAACTTCGAGTTCATGTTTTACTTCGACCTTGAAACCTCGGTCTATGCCCCGCAGTTCACCCAGCTCATGGGCGAGCTGCCCGAGCTGTGCGAGGAGTTCACGTATCTTGGCTCTTACAGTGAGGTGGTTTGAATGAAGCGCTGCGGATTACTCGGTGAAAAGCTCGACCACAGCTATTCGCCCGCTATCCACGCGGAGCTGGCGGACTATGAATACCGGCTCTATGAGGTCGCGCCCAAAAAGCTCAGCGAATTTCTGACGGGCGGCGGCTTTGACGGCATGAACGTCACCATTCCCTATAAAAAGGCCGTCATCCCGTACTGCGCAGAGCTTTCACCCATTGCGCAAAAACTCCAGAGTGTGAACGTGCTGGTCAGGCGCGAGGACGGCACGCTGTACGGCGACAACGCCGATGCCTACGGCTTTGCCGGTATGGTCAGGGCGAGCGGCATTCAGATCGATGGCAAAAAGACGCTCGTGCTCGGCTCCGGCGGCGCCTCCTCGACGGTCTGTGCCGTGCTCGAGGAGATGGGCGCGCGCAGCGTGACCATCATCTCCCGCAAGGGGGAGGACAACTACAACAATCTGGATCGTCACGCGGACGCGGAGGTCATCGTGAACACCACGCCCGTCGGCATGTACCCGAACTGCGGCGTGTCGCCCGTCGACCTGTCGCTCTTCCCGAAGCTCGAGGGTGTGCTCGATATCGTCTACAACCCCGCGCGTACAGCGTTTGTCTTGCAGGCGGAAAAGCTCGGCATTCCTTATATGAGCGGGCTCTACATGCTCGTCGCGCAGGCTAAGCGCACGGCGGAGGTCTTTGAAAACCGCGACATCCCCGACAGCGAGACCGAGCGCATCTGGAAAAAGCTGAGCCTTGAGATGCAGAACATCGTGCTCGTCGGCATGCCCGGCAGCGGCAAGAGCACCGTTGCTGCGCGCCTTGCTGAGAAGCTTGACCGCATCGCGCTTGACAGCGACGCCGAGATCGAAGAGAAAAACGGTATGAGCTGTGCCCAGCTCATCGAAAAGCACGGCGAGGCGGAATTCAGAAAGCTCGAGAGCGAGGCCATTGCCGCGCTCGGCAAGCGCTCGGGAGCGGTCATCGCTACGGGCGGCGGCTGCGTGACGAGAGAGGAAAACTACGATCTTCTGCACCAGAACGGCATCATTTTCTGGTTGAAGCGTGATATCGACCAGCTGCCGCGCGAGGGGAGGCCTCTTTCGGCGGGCGACCTTGCGGCGATGTACGACAGGCGCAAGGCCTGCTACGAAAGATTTGCCGACCACATTGTCGACAACAACGGCACAGTGGAGGATACCGTGCAGGCAATTTTGGATTGTCTGAAATAAAGGACAAAACTGTCCGCCGCAATTTTGCGGCGGGCAGTTTTTGTGCGATGGCGGCAGCTACGGCAGGGGATGGCGAGATCGCTGCGCGAGCGCTTCGTCGTAGCATCTCGCGCAGCGCCGCCAGTCGATCACCTGCACACGCAGGGCGAGGGACTCCTCGCTGCACGGCACCACCGGCGCGGTCAGGTCGAGCAGCACCGCGCCGAACGCGATGTCGGGGTCCTTCGTGCCGGTGAGCCGGAGTGAGCCGTCCGCCATCAGCGAGAGCAGGACGCGACCGCCGCAGCCGCGGCGCAGCGCATGTGTGAGCACGCGCGCAAAGTCCTCCCGCTCGCCGAAATCGCGCAAGATCGCGGCCTCAAATGTATTCAAAACAGACCACCTCGCCACAAGGTATGCAAAAAGTCCATCAGACAGCACAAAAAAGCGGAAAGTCCTGCGACTTTCCGCTTTTCATTTCAATTTGGACTAACTTAGATGTGGACGACCTTCAGCTCGCTCGCCTCGAAGAGACCGAGGCGCTTGCCGACGTTGACATATACCTGCGGGTCGCCGCTCGTGCAGATGACGAATTTACCCTTTTTCTGCGGGTTGAGCGCGTTCTGCTCGGTGAGGTATGCCTTGACGGCGTTTGCCTGCTCGAGCGCGGGGTTGATGAGGTGCATTTCGGGATAGCACTCGTGGAAGTTCTCTTCCACGATGGGATAGTGCGTGCAGCCGAGGATCAGGTTTTCGACCTTTTCGCGCGCGAGAATGTTGTCGACCTGCGTACGGATCTCGGTATTAATATCGTGCTGGTTGAAGTCGCCGCGGTCAACGAGTGCCGCGAGCAGGGGAGAGCCCTTGCCGACGACCTTGCACTCGGGATCACCCTCATGGATGAGCTCGGCGTACTTGCCGGAGGCAACAGTGAACTCCGTCGCGATGAGGCCGACGCTCTTGAGATGCTCGCGCAGGACGTATTTGGCAGCTTCTTCCACGATGCTGACGATCTTGTAGTCGAAGCAGGGGCGCAGGCGGTCGGCCATGGTGGAGATGGTGTTGCAGGCGATGGCAGTGCACTTGACACCGTTGTCGCCGAGGAACTGGAGCATGTGGCTGCTCAACTCGAAGATCTGGTCAGAGGTCTTGTTGCCGTAGGGGCAGTTGGCACTGTCGCCAAAATAGATGATATCTTCGCCGGGGAGAATGCGCTGTAATTCGCGCACGACGGTGAGACCGCCGATGCCGCTGTCCATCACGCCGATGGGGTTGCCTGCGTTCAACATGGTTGAAAGCCTCCTTTTTTTGTCTATAAATATTGTACCACGCGCACACAAAAATGCAAGGGATAAATCATTTTTGCTGTTTGTAACAAATCTTGGGAAAAGGATTGCAATTTTGCCCTCACCTGATAAAATAGTATCTGGTGAGAGTTGGGTGTTTTACAGCCCGAAACCTGCGCCGCGCGGCGGCATAATACAGAAGAAGAGGTTTGGAACGCTTATGACGATTTTCAACTTGATCACCCTCTTTGGCGGTCTGGCGCTGTTCCTGTACGGCATGCGCCTGATGGGCGACGGACTGAAAAAAGGTTCGTCCGATGCCTTCAAGCGCGCGATGGAAAAGGTGACGAACAATCCGCTCGTCGGCTTTCTGCTGGGCCTTGTGGTCACGGCGGTCATCCAGAGCTCTACGGCGACGATCGTGCTGACGTCGGGCCTCGTCGGCGCAGGCGTGATGTCGCTGCACCAGTCGATCGGCGTCATTCTGGGCGCGAATGTCGGTACGACGATCACGGGCCAGATCATTCGCCTTCTCGACGTGAACGCATCGGAGACATCGCTGCTCAATTTCTTCAAGCCCTCGACGCTCGCGCCCCTTGCGGCGATTATCGGCATCCTCTTTCTAATGGCGGTCAAGACCCGCCAGTCCGATACCATCGGCTCGATCGCGATGGGCTTCGGCATCCTCTTCACCGGCCTTCTCAGCATGACCGCGGCGGTGAGCCCGCTGTCGGAGTCGGAGACCTTCGCCAATATGTTCTACCAGCTCTCCGGTAAGCCGGTGCTCGGATTCCTGCTCGGCGCGGGCGTTGCGTTCCTGCTGCAGAGTTCGTCGGCGACCATCGGTATTTTGCAGGCCATTGCCACGACCGGCGCGCTGACGTTCTCGTCCGTTTACGCCATCATCATCGGCGTCAACATCGGCGACTGTGTGACGACGGCCATCGTCTGCTCCATCGGCTCGAAGGCCGATGCCAAGCGCACGGGCGTGATCCATATCCTCTTCAACATCGCCGGTTCGATCCTCGTGATCGTGGGGCTGATGCTGCTGCACTCGTTCGGTGTGCTCGATGCCCTGTGGGACGAGGCGCTTTCCTCCGGCGGCATCGCGAATGTGCACACGGTGTTCCGTCTTGCTTCGGCCATCGTGCTGCTGCCGGTGTGCGGCCAGTTTGAAAAGCTCTCGCGCAAGCTCGTCAAGGACGATGTGCGCCTTGGTGAAAATGTCGACCACGAGCTTTCGCTGCTCGATGAAAAGTTCTTCACCTCTCCCGCCATCGCGCTCTCGGGCGCGGGTGAGGCCATCACCACCATGGCGCGCCTTGCGCGCACAGGCGTGATGAGCGCGATGGGCGTGCTCGAGCAGTACGACGCCCACACGATCGAGGTCATCAACGAGAACGAGGAGCACATCGACAAGCTCGCCGACCATGTGGACAACTACCTCATCCGCCTGTCGCCGCACATGCCGAGCGGACACGGAAGCGACATGCTCAACTACTATATCCAGTGCTTCGGCGAGTTTGAGCGTATCGGCGACCACGCCGTGAACCTGACGGAAAATGCGCAGGAGTTCCTTGACCGCAGCGCGAGCCTGTCTCCCACGGCACATCAGGAGCTCATGGTGCTGCGCGAGGTGCTCGGCGAGATTTTAGATTACACCTACAAGGCCTTTGCCGCCACGGACTACGAGGCCGCGCGCCACATCGAGCCGGTCGAGGAGGTCGTGGACGACCTTGTCGCCACGCTGCGCGCCAATCACATCCGCCGCGTGCGCGACGGGCAGTGCACGGTGTACGCGGGCCTCACGTTTCTCGATATCCTCGTCAATGTGGAGCGCATCGCCGACCAGTGCTCGAATGTCGGCGTTTTCACGCTCTCGATGTTCGACGAGCACATCATGAACAACCACCACGACTATATTCAGGCGCTGCACCAGGGCAAAGACCCGGTCTTCAACCGCGCCTATCAGGAGACGCACGACAAGTATTTCGGCGAGCTCAAGCGCATCGAGCGCAGCAAGTGAGCCGCGCCAGATATGCGCGCCCCTGATTTAATGGAAAATAACGATCAATGCGACTTTTGTGCGCCGCGGCTTGCGTTTGCCGCGGCGCTTTGCTATAATGCAGTGCATAATAGCAGCGTGATTCTCTGCAAAGGAGCATGAAAATATGAAAGCGATTCTTGATGAAATGCTCGCGGCCCTTTCGCGCGGCGAGCGTGTGGTATTGTGCAGCATTCTGGCGTCTTCGGGCTCTGTGCCGCGCGGCGCGGGCGCGAAGATGGCTGTCTTTGAAGATGACCGCGTGCTCGGCACGATTGGCGGCGGCGCAGTGGAGCGGCTGAGCATCCAGCGCGCGCAGGACGCGCTCAAAAACGGTGGCAGCAACGAGCTCAAGTCCTACAACCTGCACCCGAGTGAAGTGGCCAGCACGGGCATGATCTGCGGCGGCGCGGTGACGGTCTACTTCCAGTTTTTCGCGCCCGAGCAGGCGGCGGATATCGCGGTGCTCAAGCGCTGGCGCGAAATGCTCGATAAAGACGTCGACCTCTGGCTGCTGCTGTCTCTTGACGGCGACGGCGTGAACGAGTTCCACGTCGTCAGGCGCGAGGAGATCCCGCAGGACAAGGCGGACTATTTTTCTGCCAAGGCCGTGTGGAAGAACGGCATTTATGTCGAGCCGCTGTGCCACGCGGGCAGCGTGTATATCTTCGGCGGCGGCCATGTGGGCCGCGCGCTCGTGCCGGTGCTGGCGACGGTGGGCTTCCGCGTGGTGATGTACGACAACCGCGAGGAGCTTGCGAAGAAAGAAAACTACCCCATGGCGAGCGAGGTCATCTTCGGCAGCTTTTCCGATATTTCCGGCAAGGTGGCGCTCACGGCGAACGACTATGCCGTCGTGATGACGCCGGGCCATCAGGCGGACTATGAGATCCTCTCCCAGGTGCTGGGGAGCGATGCGACCTATATCGGCTGCATCGGCAGCCGCACAAAGGTCGCCAAGACGCGTGAGCGCCTCAAGTGTGACGGCTATACCGAAGAGGACATCGCGCGCGTCCACGCGCCCATCGGCCTTCCGATTCTGGCTGAGACGCCGGAGGAGATCGCCATCAGCATCGCGGCGGAGATGATCGAGCACCGCGCGCGCCTCGCCGGACAGCGGCACTGAGGGTGCGTATATGCAGATCGCACCGCTTTTGCACGTCGGCCGCGGCGTGACGGCCATCATCGGCGGCGGCGGAAAGACGACGCTGATGGAAACGCTCGCCGGGGAGCTTTCGAAAAAGGGTAAGGTCATTATCACGACCACAACGCACATCTGCCGTCCGAAGCAGTATGAAACGCTGCTGGATGCGGACGAGGCCGCCGTTTCGGCGGCATTGGAGCGGTCGGGCATCGTCTGTGTTGCCTCGCAGGCGGAGAGCGGCAAGCTCTGCGCGCCGTGGCTCTCAATGGGCACGCTGGCGCAGCTTGCGGATTTTGTGCTTGTCGAGGCGGACGGTGCCAAGCGCCTGCCGCTCAAGGCGCACGCTTCCCATGAGCCGGTGATCCCGGAGGAGGCGCAGCGTGTCATCATGGTCATCGGCATCGACGGCGTCGGCAGAACCATCCGCGAGACCTGCCACCGCAGCGCGCTCTACGCGCAGTTCGCGGGCGTGGATGAGGAGACGGTCGTCACGCCGCAGATCGCCGCGCGCGTCGTCAACGCCGAGGGTTACGGCGACCGCGTTTATATCAACAAGGTGGAGTCTGCCGCCGATTATGAAGCGGCGCAGGCCATGGCAAATGAATTTTCCTGCCCGGTCATCGCGGGCAGTCTGCATCAGGGGGTATATGTATGCTTGCATTGATTCGCGGCGCGGGAGACATCGCGAGCGGCGCGGCCATGAGATTGTGGCGCTGCGGGATCGACGTGGTGATGACCGACCTCGCCCGCCCGACGGCCATCCGCCGCACGGTGGCGTTTTCCAATGCCATCGTCCACGGAGAGACAATGGTCGAGGGCCTGCGCGCCGTGCGTGCGGAGAACTCCGCGGAGGCGAAGAAGCTGCTGCGCGAGGGTTCGCTGCCTGTTTTGTCCGACCCTGAGTGCGCCTGCCGCGAGGAGCTCGCGCCGGACGCGCTCGTGGACGCGATTCTTGCCAAGCGCAACCTCGGCACGAAGATCGACGACGCGCCGATCGTCGTGGGCGTCGGCCCCGGCTTCACGGCGGGGGAGGACTGCCACGCGGTCGTCGAGACGATGCGCGGCCACACGCTCGGGCGCGTCATCTACTCCGGCAGCGCACTGCCGAACACGAACATTCCCGGCCTCATCGGCGGCTTTGCGGGCGAGCGCGTGCTGCGCGCGCCGTGCGACGGCATTTTTACTGCCGTCCACCGCATCGGCGACACGGTCGAGGAGGGCGAGACCATCGGCTTTGTCGAGGGTCAGCCGATGAAGTGCACCATCAGCGGTGTGCTGCGCGGCGTGCTGGACGATGGTGTGCCCGTTAAGAAGGGAATGAAGTCCGGCGATGTCGACCCGCGCTGCAAGCCGGAATACTGCACGACGATCTCGGACAAGGCCCTCGCCGTCGGCGGGGGAGTGGTCGAAGCGGTGCTGTATTTGAACGCGAAACAACAGGGCAGACGTTGATATGCCCTGCACTGCGCGGGAGATGTCCCATTGGCATGGGACTGCGCGGGGCAAAGGGGGCCTTCTCTCACGTGAGAGAAGGCCCCCTTTGAATCCCCCAAGAGAACGGCAGGGGCGCTGCCCCTTGACCCCGTCATTGCGAGATTTGGGCTTGAAGAGCTGCGCAGCCTGCGGAATCGAGTGCCTGCTATTTTTTGTATCTAAACGACTTGACTATCTCCTATCTTCGCTGTCGCTTTGCCTGCGATTTGTTACCCTTACGCAATCTCCGCCTACTTTGGATTTTGGCAGACTTGTTGGTGCCTGCCAGGGCGGCATTGCTGCGCTCGCCGCATCCCTAATAGAAAAAAACGACCGCGTCAG
>ERZ1026850.1697-NODE-1697-length-11006-cov-7.623870_pt1 | contig 11006 bp, 9 predicted proteins | sample MGYA00380155_ERZ1026850 | MGnify/ENA primary metagenome ERZ1026850 (study PRJEB33269, sample SAMEA4719791) | human gut metagenome | biome: human-associated habitat; feature: organic feature; material: feces | place: Cameroon | collected 2013-10 ... | reverse complement strand
TGCTGCGGCCCACGCCCAGCTCGCGCGCCAGATCATACTCGTTCGGCAGCTTGTCACCGGCCTTCATATCGCGGTCCAAAATGACCTGAATGATCTGATCGACTGCAAGATCGACGCGCGTTTTTCCCCCAACCGCTTTTTTCATACTCTGCCTTCTTTCCTGTATCGATTGTTTGTTTGGTCTAGAGTATAATATGTCTGATGTATTTTGGCAAGTTCTTTTTTATATTCTTCTTACTGCCGAGCGGATCCGGGGCTTTCACTTGTTAGAACGTACACTCATCGGGCGCACCAACAAAGCAGGCGACCCTGCAGAGCTGTAGTCTGCATAGTATTGTCGACCCACGACTACGCAATACTACACCTAACCTTACCTGTGTAGTATTGCGCAGCCGTAATGTAAACCAGTTTCTCTCTGGCCCTTCCTTATGTTCGCAAACGCCTACACTATGCGCAATTGTCCGAAACATCGGCGCACCGGCCACACGCTTCCACGATCTGCGTCACACTTTCGCCGTTGCCTCTATCAAGAGCGGCGACGACATTAAGACCGTGCAGGAAAATCTCGGTCACGCAACCGCAGCGTTTACATTAGATGTTTACGGACACGTTACGAAGCAGATGAAGCAGGACAGTGCTGCCCGTATGGAGCAGTTTATCAAGAGCGTTTCGGATGCTTGAGGGACAATAAGGCTAAAAATAAGGCTAAACAGGGTTTCAGGGCAACAAAAAACCTTGAAGCCACTGAAGCTTCAAGGTTTTTTCTGGTGCGCGGTACAGGACTCGAATTCGAGAAAAAGCATTTTTTGCAACTAATTCTGTCAAATTTTGTGATAAACAGTTCTGAAACTGCAAAACATAGTACCAGTCAGTCCAGTTGTTTTATAAGAGCTAACGCTATAAAGGGTACAAATAAGGGTAAAATCATAGCTCAAGAAAGGACTGTCACACAATGGAAATTACATATAGCAAGTACGGAGATTACTACCTGCCGGATCTGGTGCTATCCGAGGAAGAACCGGCAACTTATGGACGCTTTGGCCGTATACGGCTCAAGTACCTTAAGGAACATCGGAGAGCGACCTATATCAATTTGAAAACGTCCGGCCAACTGATACACCATCTCAACGAAGTTGACCGTGAGGCAAATGAAATGTTGCGGCTTTTGATTGAGCAGATGGCGCAGGTGCAAGGTATCACGGAGCAGTTAAAAGCCGAGAATCAAATAGCGTGGGTGGGGGCGATGAATAATATTCATAACGGAGCGGAGGAAGTCGTAATAAGAGAGATTATATTCGGGTACCATCGAACAGGCGATTGCTGGGACGGAGTTCATCCAATGGTTGCATAATGAGAACAAGAAATATCTCTTCTCACCAACTGGCACTCCGGTGAGGCAGTGATGAGCGGCAACCGCATGGATACCGACATCATCTCCGGCCCGGAAAGCGGTATGTCCACGGTGCTGGTGCTTTCGAGCGTTTCGATGCGCGGGATGCTCAGAATCTATGCTTACCGCTTGAGCGCCGCGCTCGACGGCGCGGGCGACATTGCGGCCATTCCCGTGCGGAGAAGCCATAAAACCGCGGCATCTTCGAGTTCCGGCAAAAGGTGGTCAGCGGCGGTTTCGCTTGTGCAGGCGCCATGCACCGGAATCTGCACATACTGGGCAACCGCTCTTTTGGCTAGCCTTTATAGAAGTGCAAGATTATTTCTGCGGCAGAGAAATTATACCATGATAATATGTAGAGAGCCTTATGGGGATTCCTGCTGCTTTATCCGACGTCTGTGGTGTGCGGTATGTCTCTCGGAAGAGAAGGCTATATGCTGTCTGCGCAAGTGCGACACGCGGGGAAACTGCGGCAAGCCAGTTGATTGGGGGCGGGGATATATCCTAATGAATATTGAATAAGCAAAATCTATTGATTATATGCAAATGCACATATCTGGTAAAAAGCAGGGATGGTATTGAAAGGCAGGTCAAATCTTTAAATTTCCAAAAAGAACCACTTCGATTTGTGCATTATAACAAAACTGCTCAAAAATTTAGACAATATTTATTTCGCTTCGAAAAAATCTGCACACAAATTACGAAAAAGAAATGGTTATGTATACAATTGAATTTGCAAAATCAGCGTGTATATAATATGACCATAAACTATGCATAGAAACAATGCCGTTACGGCCGCGGCAGAATCAAGGAGGCGAGAATCTGTTGAAAGAAAAAGTAGTTTTAGTCATTGGCTCGGAACCATTTGGCGGCGACCCTGTCAATCCGACATTTGAGATCGGCAAGCTCTTGAATGGAACGGAATATAAGGGATATGTATTTCGCAACGCCGGATTTCCGGTCAATCGCAAGAGATGTCTCCCTTCGGTAGAGGCGGAAATTAAAAAGTGGGAGCCTGCCATTGTAATCGGCGTTGGTCTGGCAGATAACCGGACGGGTGTGTGTTTGGAAAGAATTGCGGCAAATGTTGCAGATTTTCCGATTCCGGACAATGAAGACTATTTGGCGCTGAACGAGACATTAGACGCGGATGGTCCCGCTGCATATTTCAGCACTCTGCCCATCCGTGCATGCGTCAAGAGACTGCGGGACGCAGGTATCCCCGCCTATGTTTCCAATACAGCTGGAAATTTCTGCTGCAATATGACGATGTATGGAGCTCTCAACTATATTGCGAAGAAAAATCTCACTGCACGGGCAGGCTTCGTTCATGTTCCCTATACGCCGGAAATGATTGCGAGCAAGGGATTGAGTCAGGCTACGATGTCGTTTGATGTCATGAAGCGCGCGATTGAACTGGTAGCAAAAGCTACCATCGACAACGAAACAGATATCTCCATGGTCTGTGGAAGTTGCAGTTAATGTGAGAGATAAATAAAAATAGAAAAAGAAAGGAAGAAACACATGGTAAGCGAGAAATTGATTCAGGAGCTGAGTGAGCTCCCAAAGTCTCGTCTGGTGGATAAGAATCAGCTTCCTACCAGGATGTCCGAACGAAAGATGACGCCTTTTTCCTTTATGCTGATGTGGATGGGCACGTCCATTCTCTTAGCCGTTTTCACGAATGCTGCCAATATGTTCCCCAGCCTCGGCATCGGGCAGATTCTGGGGGCTGTTGCACTTGGTAACCTGATCACGGTCATCACTCTTGCAATCAACGGTGATATCGGCATTACCTACGGACTAAATTTCCCTGTATACCTTCGTTCTATCTTCGGCTACACGGGCTGCTATGTACCGTCTGTGATTCGTGCGATCCCTGCATGCTTCTGGTATGGGTTTCAGACCTATCTTGGTGCCGAGGCCATCAATATGATCCTTGTTAAGCTCGTTCCGAGTTGGCCCGGGACCTATGGTTGCGTTTTGGGCATTATTGTCGTCTTTTTGACCGTCCAGTGCCTCACGACTGCGAAGGGCATCGGCGCAATCAGCAAATTCGAGGATGTTGTGACACCTTTGATGTTCCTCGTTATGCTGTATCTCCTCTATTTCGTTCTCAACAAGGGCGGCATGTCCGCTGGCGAGATTCTGGCAACCCCTGCCGGCGAAGTTACCGGCACCCGTTACAGCTTCTTCTATGCCGTTACTGCCATGACCGGCTTTTGGGCCACAATGGCGCTGAATATCCCAGACCTGACACGTTTCGTTAAGTGTAATCCTGATGAACCCAACTGGCTCAAGCGGAACTGGTGCTCTATTTGGCCGCAGCTCGTTGGCATTATCCCCATGATGACGCTGCTGGCGTTTATCGGTGCCGCGGCAATGCTGACAAGCGGTCATTGGGATCCCATCCAGTACATTGCCGGGATGGATTCTCCCACTTGGCTTTTGATCGTGATGCTGCTGCTGAGCGTGTTTGCCCAGTGGAGTTCTAACATCAGCTCGAACATCCTGCCGCCCGCTAATATTTTCTCCACAGTCTTTGCCCCCAAGGTGAGTTTCCCAATGGGCTGCGCTGTTGCCGGTATCTTGGCTTTCCTAATGCAGCCGTGGAAGCTGATCGACCGAGTCGTGACAGCGAACCTTGTGGTCGGTATTATGCTCGGCGGTGTTGCGGGCATGATGATTGCGGACTACTATTTTCTGCATAAGCGTAAACTCAACATCCGTGACTTCTATGTAGAGGACGGCGAGTATACCTTTGCCAAGGGTTGGAACCCTTGCGCCTTTATCGCCTACATCGTCGGCACGGTCGGCGGCCTACTCTACACGGACCTCGGTTTCCTGCTAGCAATGCTGGTAGGCGGCGTTACCTACTACCTACTGATGCGCTTCTGGGGCGCCAAGAAGTATAACCAAACCTCCATTTTAGTCAACTTCGAGAAGTAACAACAAAAAATATATCTATGCGACCTGCACTTACGTTATAATTAAAGGAGAATTACCATGAGACCCAATTATACTTCTATTACCGGTATTAAGGACCTTTCCCGCAGTGATATCGATTATATCTTAGACCTTGCCGAAAAGCTGGAGCCCATCGTGCAGAAGAAGAGCCAGCTTCGCCCACTGAAGGATACGACGCTCTGCACATTCTTCTATGAGCCTTCTACCCGTACACGCCTTTCTTTTGAGTCTGCGATGCTCGCTCTAGGCGGCGAAGTCATCTCCATGGCAGATGCGCAAAAGACCTCTTCTGTTTGGAAGGGCGAAACGTTGGAAGACACCATTCGTACGATCGAAAACTACTGTCAGATCATTGCCCTGCGCCACTTCGAGGCTGGCGCTGCGCAGAGAGCGGCGGCAATCTCTAAGGTTCCTGTCATCAATGCAGGCGATGGTCCTAATGAGCACCCCACGCAGACATTGCTTGATATGTTGACGATCCGCCGCGAGTGTGGCAAGCTGGACAATCTAAAAGTCGTTATGTGCGGCGACCTCAAGCACACTCGCTCTACCAACTCCTTGACGCTTGGACTGTCCAACTACAATGTGGATTTCACTTTCGTTCAACCCAAGGGCTTTGAGACCAGCGAATGGATTCTTGATATCGTGAAGGAGCGCGGTTGCACCTATCGCCAGACCGAAGATCTGCAGGAAGCTCTTATCGGTGCAGATGTCGTCTATATGTGCCGCATCCAAAAGGAAAGATTTGATCCAGAAGAGTTTAAGCTCATTGATGGCAAGTATTGCCTGACGCGCGATATGCTGGAAAAGTCACCGAAAATCGCAGCCGTGCTGCATCATCTGCCGCGTGTGGCAGAACTCGATGTCAGCGTGGACGATTATCCCGGTTGCGCTTATTTCAAGCAGACCTACAACGGTGTGCTGATCCGTGCCGCACTGATAACCATGCTGCTGGATCGTGTGCCTGTTGAGTACGGGATGTGACCCCGCATACCTCTCTCTTCGTTAAGGCAGGCAGGAAATCTCTCCCTGCCTGCCTTATTTGATATGTGGGAGAGGGTATAGGGCTGAGAAACGCGGCCATAAAAGAGGTGCTTTTAAGGTGTGCCTTTTGCGGCAGAATGGAGATTTTTATGTTGGATACACAGCTTGCCCAGACAATTGTGGACCGCACAATGTCCGTCCTCCATATCAACGTCAATGTCATGGACGAAAACGGCATCGTGATTGCAGCCGGGGATAAAGGCCGTATTGGCAACTTTCACAGCGCTGCAGCCAAGGTCGTACACAGTGGAATTAAAAAAGTCGTGTCCGCAAAGGAAGCCCTGGCGCTTGAAGGAGTGGAGCCGGGCATCACCCTACCTATCCAGTATAAAAATCAGATTATCGGTGCACTCGGTATAACGGGAGCACCGGATATCGTTGAGAAGTATGGTGAGCTCGTCACGCTTTCGGCCGTTCTGATGATCGAGCAGGCCGAGATGAAAGAGCGGGCGTTTCTTGAGCAACGCACAAGGGACAATATCCTGCTCGATTTGTTTACCGGTCGAGCGTCGGAAAACGAGATTATTTTCCAACGGCGCGCAGAGATACTCAATTTTGATTTTTCCGGTGCGTGGGCCGTTATGGCAGTAAGGGTGCTGCCAGAACAGCCGACAATCAGCGAATTCGACTATCAGCGCATCAAAGACCGCTTTGAGGCACGCCTTTCTGCCGCGGCGACACAGAACCTGTACGGTTGCTTTGCAAAGGATACGTTGGCGCTGCTGAGCCGAATAGACAAAGCGGCGGATAGAGCAGAGCAACTCCGCCGGAACGCGGAGACGGTCTATGGGCTTCTGAGCAGTGATGAAACGGATATCCGCCTGTGCATCGGGGATATCTGTGAGGATTGGCGCGGAATACCATCGGCCTTCAAGTTTGCTGAAAGCGCATTGCGTTTTTCGGGGTTGTATGGGCAAACCAAAAAAACTTTCTATGCAGAGCAATACCGTTCTGAACACATGCTCTCGCAGCTCCCAAAGGAACAGCGACAGCAGTTTTGTTGCGCTGTGCTGGGCCCGCTGCAAGGGCGACATGAGCAGGGGCGGGTTTGGTTGCTGACATTGCAGGCATATTACCGCAACGACATGAACGTACAACAGACGGCGGATGAGCTTTTCATCCACCGCAACACACTGAACATGCGTCTCGGCAGAATCGCTGAACTGATTGGTTATGTGCCGCAACGATTTAATGATGCCTTTACGCTGAAACTGGCGTTGGCGCTGTTGCAGATGGAACCGACTTTATTGGAAATTTGAAAAGAGGTTATACCATGAACTATATTGATATTCGAAGCGATACCGTTACCAAGCCTACTGAAGAGATGCGAATGGCAATGTATCACGCAGAGGTGGGCGATGATGTTTTGGGTGATGATCCTACCGTAGCGAAGCTTCAGGAAATGGGTGCGGGACTTTTTGGGAAAGAAGCCTGCCTGATAACTGCTTCCGGTTCGATGAGCAATGAAACGGCCGTGCTTTCTCTGACCGGGCGCGGAGAGCAGATCGTGGTGCATGACAAAGCGCATATCTACAATTTAGAGGTAGCGGGGCTTGCGCAAATGTGCGGCATCCAGCCGCGCCCTTTGAAGGCACCCGGCGGCATTTTTGATTTGAAAGAGCTGGAGGCAAACTTGATAAAGCCGGCGATTCAGAATGCGCCCACTACGCTGGTCTGTATGGAAGATACGTTTGACCTCAATCAGGGGCTTGTCGTTCCGAAGGAGCATATTGACGCCGTTTGCAATTTGGCGCACAGCCACGGAATTCCCGTCTATATGGACGGTGCCCGTATCCTGAATGCCGCGGTCGCAATGGACATGGATCCAGCCGTGCTCTGCGAGAAGGTTGATGTCGTGTCCCTCTGCCTGAGCAAAGCTCTAGCCTGCCCGATCGGATCAATTATGATGGGGCCGAAGGATGTAATCGCAAAGGCGCGCGTTATGCGTCAGATGCTGGGTGGCGGATGGCGTCAGGCTGGTATTATCGCTGCGGCAGGTATCGTGGGGCTTTCTCACTACAAGGATCTGGCGCTTGACCACGAAAAGGCACAAACGATCGCCAAGGGACTTAAGAAGCTGGGCTTTGAAATCGATATGCAGCAAGTACAGACAAATGTGATCCGCGTGGGCACCGCACCTGTTGGCAAGACTGCAACCGAGTTTTGTGCAGCGATGGAAGCGAATGGCGTTAAGGTCAAACCCATTGGCGAAGCGCATATCCGAATGATCTGTCACAAGGACCTGCACATCGAAGACATTTCCACCGTTTTGAGTGCTGCGGAGCGTAGCGTCCGGTAAGGGGGATGTATCTATGTATGACGTCTTGATTCAAAATGGACTCCTTGTCACAGAGAATGGTCTATCTGCAGAGGATATTGCGATCGCGGGTGAGAAGATTGCCGCACGCGGCCCTGCGGGAACGCTGGGGCCTACCCGCACGGTGATTGATGCTGGCGGGAAATATATCTTGCCGGGATTGATCGATCCCCATGTGCATATCCATCACCCGTTTAAAGGGAGCTATGCTGCAGACGATTTCTATTCGGCGACCGTTTCCGCCGCTTTTGGCGGCGATACCATGGTCTGCGATTTTGCGATTCAGTGGGATAAGGAAAAGGACATCGTTCAGACCTGTGACAACCGCAAGGCGCAGTTTGAGGGGCAGTCTGTGATCGACTTCGCTTACCACGCATGTCCTACCTTAGCCGAATCCGAAACGATAGAGGGGCTGGAAACGCTCATTGAGCGTGATATCCCGTCGGTAAAGCTGTATATGACCTACTCTCGTCAGGGGAGAATGTCAAACGATGCAATTCTGCTGGAAACGCTGAAGCTTACGGCCCGAAAGGGCGGCATTGTCGGCGTACACGCGGAAAACGACGCGTTATGTAATTACTATGCGGATCAGTTCTCCCGCGAGGGACGCTCGTTACCGCATGATTTCCCGCTTTGCAAGCAAAACTTGGTGGAGTCGGAGGCCGTTAACAGGGCAATCTATTTCGCTAAAATGACAGGCGGCACACTCTATATTTTCCATCTTACCTGTGCGGAAAGCTTGGAGCTTGTACGCAAGGCGCGCGCAGAGGGCGTACGTGTCTTTGCAGAGACTTGCACACATTATCTGACGATGGATATGAGCAAGTATGACCGCCCGGATGGCGCGAACTTTATTTGTAGCCCTCCGCTACGCAAGGCAGAGGATGTTGAGGCCCTTTGGGGCGGGATTAACGATGGTAGCATCGGCATCGTCAGCTCTGATCACTGCGGATTCACAAAGGCGAGCAAGGAGCTAGGTGGCAACGATTTTACCAAGACGCCCAATGGTCTGCCCGGAATGGAACTGCGCCTACCCGCCATTTATACCTATGGCGTGAAAACGGGGCGAATCGACATGATGAAGCTTGCTGCGCTCCTCAGCACAAATCCTGCAAAGGTCTTCGGCATGTATCCGCGGAAGGGCTGCCTTAATGTAGGCAGTGACGCAGATATTGTTATCTTTGATCCGAGCGTTGAGCGTTACATTTCTCCCGAGGCATTGCACAGTCCGGTCGATTGGTCTCCGTTTGACGGTGAAACGCTATACGGAGAGGCGCAGACCGTATTCCTGCGCGGAAATGCAATCATTTCGGAAAACAAACTGAACGCAGAGGCGGGCTGTGGTCGCTTTACGGCACGAAACTGCCGCCATATTGTATTGCCGTGAGTCTACGCATTACCCGTCTTGCGACCTGTGATACTATTGACATCATTTTCAAAACGAGAAAGCCACTTTGCCCGTTCCGCTTTTATGGCTTTGTTTGTGTGTTTCGGCGCTTCCACGCGCGAAACGCTCAAGCCCTACACTTATCGTCCGAGCGTCGTGCTCAACGGCGTAGGCAACATTGCCGCCATTGCCCGTGTGAGAAGCCATAAAATCGCGGCATTTCCGAACCTTTTTTGCAATAAATCAAGGCCGCCTGTATTCTTGCCAAAAAACGACAAATGTCAAGAAGAAATTAGACAGCTGAAGAAAAATAATTGATGATGTAACACAAGAATGCCCGCTATACAGATCTGATCGTCGCTGCAACGCAACTTGTCTTTATTACAAATCGCCTTTACCATAAAAAGGAAAGCTCCGGCAAAGCAGCTTTCGCGGCATAAAGCCCCGTCTGCGGACTGGACTTAATCCACGATCCGCTTGATGGGGCTTTTTCTTTGCGCCTTCGACGAGTAAGCGAAGCGCGTGTCACTTCGCACATTACTGATTTTGGGGAGGTATGACATGACACGAAAGGAACTATGCGAGGAACAGCAGGTGTAGCATAGGCTGAAAATTATCGAGATCATTCCTTTGTGTTCGAATGTATCATCTCCTTTGGCACCTTGGTCAACATCTTTTTCGCCCGTCTGTAACGCTCTTCCAGCGCAGTGAGCTTTGCGCGCTGTTCGGCGCTCGTGCGGCGCTCGGCGGTCAGCTCGTCCTTGAGCGTTTCGTTTTCCTCGGCACTGCATCGCTGCATGGTAAGCAATTGTGACACGGCCTGCTGCATCCGCTGAATTTCCGCTTGAAAGGACTCTGCCTCCGGCAAGAGCTGTTTGAGCAGCGCAACGGCCTCCTCGCGCTTCTTACCTGCGTTGAACACATTGATGTCGTTCAACGTAGTTTCCAGCCTTTCCAGCTTGGCGTCCATCGCGGTCACTTTCTTGTACCATTGCGGCGTCAGGTGCCTGCGCTTCGTTTCAACGGCAGGCGCGCCGCGCTCCAGCTCTGGCCACCGTTCCGCCATGCAGGCGTAAAAGTCGTCCTGCCAGCGGATCATACTTTTCTTGTTGCCGAGAATTTCTTTTGCGGACAGCCGCTTGTCCTTCGTCAGCGGCACGAAGCACAGGTGCAGGTGCGGCGTCTTTTCATCCATGTGTACTACGGCAGAAATGATGTTTTCCTCGCCCACGCGCTCTTTCAAGAAGTCAAATGCACGGTTGAAGTATTCCGGCATTTCCGACTCATGCGCCTTCGCAAATTCGGGGCTGACCGTCACCAGCGTGTCCACAAATTTTACGCTGTCTTTTCGCACACGGCACCCCGCCGTTCGGAGGCGGTGCCGGATCTCCTGCTCATAGCTCCAGTGCGGTGTAACTAAGTGGTAGTTCTGCACGGTGAGGCTTTTGTCAATGTCCGGATTGCTGGCGTAAATCTCTTTTGTCCTCTCGTGGTGGGCGCTCAGCGCCTTGGACGCGCCTCCCTTGTGCTTGGCAAATCGTAAAATGGCATAAGCCATTGCTGTTCCTCCTTTGTCGTATTTGGGGACGAGGGAGCGGAGAATACCCACCACGACTTTCTGAAAAAGTGCGCCCGTGAGGTGTCGATACCGACACCTCACGTTCTTCTTTTTCGGTCCGGTCAAAATCACGGACTGGCTGCGGCCAGTCCGTGATTTCTCCCGTCCCCCATCGTGATGGGTATAACACACTAGACTTTGTTCCAAAGTCCGTGTGCCAGCCGTTCCCTCTGGACTCCCTCAAGCGGTCGTTTCCCACCGCCTGCCGGCGCGGGAAATGACCCTGCTGGTGTACGGTATGTCCGATAATGTACGGTATTTTGAGGGGATACCCCCACTCCCA
>ERZ1026850.1696-NODE-1696-length-11007-cov-11.739591_pt1 | contig 11007 bp, 26 predicted proteins | sample MGYA00380155_ERZ1026850 | MGnify/ENA primary metagenome ERZ1026850 (study PRJEB33269, sample SAMEA4719791) | human gut metagenome | biome: human-associated habitat; feature: organic feature; material: feces | place: Cameroon | collected 2013-10 ... | reverse complement strand
CTATCAGGGCGCGGCCTCCGCCACAGGCGATCGGGGCGCGGCCTCCGCCACAGGCTATCAGGGCGCGGCCTCCGCCACAGGCGATCGGGGCGCGGCCTCCGCCACAGGCAAAGCCGGTGTTGCTCTTGCAGCTGGATATGAGTGTAAAGCAATGGGCGCACTTGGCTGCGCGATCTGCTGTGTTGAGCGCGGCAAATGGGACGGGGAGGCACATCCGATTATTGCCGTCAAAGCGGCAATTGTCGACGGCGAGAAGATCAAGGCCGGTACCTGGTATCGGCTGCAGAACGACGAATTTATGGAGGTAGAGTAAATGCTCGATACAATCTCCACTGTGAAGATGAGCCGCGAAGAATGGCTGGAGGAACGCAGAAAGTCCATCGGTGGGAGTGACGCGGCAGCTGTTATCGGCATGAGCCGCTTTGCAAGCCCGTACACGGTATGGATGGATAAGACTGGGCGTCTCCCGGAAAAGGAAGACACAGAGGCTATGCGGATTGGCAGAGATCTCGAGGAGTATGTTGCGAAGCGTTTTGAGGAAGCGTCCGGGAAAAAGGTGCGGCGCTGCAACTACATCATTCGGAATCCCGCGTATCCGTGGGCGCACGCAGACATTGACAGGCGAATTTCCAGCGAAAATGCAGGGCTGGAATGCAAGACAACCTCGACGCTTGACATTCGGCAGTTCAACGGCGTGGAGTTCCCGGAACGCTACTATGCACAGTGTGTGCATTATCTTGCCGTCACCGGACTTGACCGTTGGTATTTGGCGGTTCTTGTCTTCGGGCGCGGATTCTTTACATACACGCTCGAGCGCGATGAGGCGGAAATCTCCGCGCTGATGGAGGCGGAGAAGCTTTTCTGGCGGTGCGTCGAGGAAGACACCCCGCCTGCACCGGACGGCTCAGAGGCGACGACGGACGCGATCAGCACGGTTTATGCCGATAGCAACGGCGAACAGCTTGATTTGTTCGGGCGTGAACAGCTGCTTTCCGAGTATATGCAGATCAAGCGTCAGGCGGCGGCACTGGCGGAGCGCAGCCGCGAGATTGAAAACACAATCAAGCTCGATATGGGCACGGCAGAGCGGGCCGCCTGCAACGGCTACAACGTCTCTTGGAAGCAGCAAAACCGGCAGACATTTCAGCCCAAAGCCTTTAAAGAGGCATACCCGGATATCGATTTGACGCCGTTCTACAAAACGGTGCAGGCCCGGCCATTCAAAATTACAGAAATGAAACAGGAGGAAGAATCATGAACAAAATCCAGCAGGCAACCGCACAGACGGCTATGAAGGCACAGAGCGGCGGAAATCCGACAATGCAGCAGTATATCAAGCAGATGGAGGGCGAGATCAAGAAAGCGCTTCCCTCCGTTATGACGCCGGAGCGGTTCACGCGGATCACGCTTTCCGCGCTTTCCACAAATCCGAAGCTGGCGCAGTGTACGCCGCAATCTTTCCTCGGCGCGATGATGACCGCCGCGCAGCTTGGCTTGGAGCCGAACACGCCGCTTGGTCAGGCATACTTGATCCCGTATTGGAACGGGAAACAGAACCGTCTGGAATGTCAGTTCCAGCTTGGATACAAAGGCATGATCGACCTTGCATACCGCTCCGGCGAGATCCAGACGATCCAAGCACAAGTCGGACACTCAAACGATACGCTGATTGCCGAGTATGGCACAGAATGCAGCCTGAAATTTATCCCGAAGCTGAACGGAGATCGCGGCGACCCGGTGAACGTCTGGGCCATGTTCAAGACAAAGGACGGCGGCTACGGCTTCGAGATCATGACGCTGGACGATGTTCGCGCCCATGCGCAGAAGTACAGCAAGGCATACGGTTCCGGCCCGTGGCAGACCAACTTTGAAGAGATGGCAAAGAAGACCGTTCTGAAAAAAGTTCTGAAATACGCGCCGATGAAGTCTGAATTTGTTCGGCAGATCGCGCAGGACAGCACGGTCAAGACGGAAATCAGCGACGATATGTTCACCGTCCCGACGGTCGTTGTGGATGCAGAAATGGTAGACAATATGCCTGTTGACCAGACTACAGGTGAGGTCATGGAGGGCGCTGCAAATGCTGAATAAAATCGTCCTGATGGGCCGCCTGACCCGTGACCCGGAGCTTCGGCAGACGCAAAGCGGAAATTCTGTTGTGTCCTTCACGCTTGCCTGCGACCGCGATTTCGCGGCGCAGGGCGCGGAGAGGGAAACGGATTTTATTGATGTTGTCGCATGGCGGAATACGGCTGAGTTCGTCAGCAAGTATTTCTCCAAGGGCCGGATGGCCGTCGTGTCTGGCCGTTTGCAGATCCGCAACTGGGAAGACAAGGACGGAAACAAGCGCAAAACGGCAGAGATCGTCGCAGAAAGCGTTTATTTCGGCGACAGCAAGCGGGACGGGCAGAATGCTTCTGCCGCTGCGCCGGCTTCTTCGGAGTTCAAGCCGCTGCCGAGCACAACGCCGGTTCCGTTCTCTTCGCCGGATATGCCGCAGATGGAGATCGAGAAACCCGACGACCTGCCGTTCTGAGGGCTGACGGATGGGAGATAAGAGGGAATACGTCAAGCTGTGGCTGAGTTACAGGAGCTATTTCGAGGCGTACAGTGCCGCTGAGGTGGGGCGCTTGGTGCTGGCCGCGATGGATTATCGCGAGTCGGGAGCAGAGCCAGAGTTCAGCGGGAGTGAACGTTTCATTTGGCCTGCGATTCGACGGGACATTGACGAATCCGTAGCGGCGCAAAAAGCCGTCTCCGCGTCCAGAAGCGAGGCAGGAAAGCAGGGCGGTCGGCCTGAATCCGAAAAAGCAAATGCTTTCGACGAAAGCAAAGAAAAGCAAAAAAAGCAAATGCTTTCCGAGGAAAGCAAAAAAAGCTATGGACAAAGGACAAGGACAAAGGAAAAGGACAAGGACAGTATTCTTTCCCCCCTCCCCCCCACACTGCGCGAATCCGTTGAGAAATGGGTGGCATACAAGGGAGAACGACGGGAGGAGTATAAGCCTGTCGGCCTGCAAAGCCTTGTTACGCAGATCACGAAAGCCGCAGAGGAATACGGCGAGGAAGCCATGATCGACGTGATAACCCGCTCTATGGCCGCAAATTACAAGGGGATCGTGTTTGACTGGCTGAAAGAGGTCAGCACACGCCCTGCGGCGCTTGGCCGCGCTGCAAAGCCCGGCTACGGCGTGCAGGGGCATCATGACGATCTGAACCCGTTAGAGCGTGCAGCTGTGGACAGGGTGATGGGGCCAGTGTCAAAGGGCGCCGCTCGGATGCAACATGGCGTACAGCGCCACGAGGACGAACTTGATGCGTTCCAGCTGGAGGCGGTCGAGCGAATGCTTGCGGAAAACAAGGAGGATAAGACATGAGATTTGTTTGCGATTGCTGCCACGATCTGACGAACATCGAGGCAGATCGGATGGAGATCCAGGGCGAGAAGCTGATGGTGTACAGCCGCGGGCGGCTGGTCTACGTGGCGGATCTGGGGCAGATTATGCTGGCGAAGTTGACGCCGACGGGGAAGGAAACAAAATGCTGACGCATCTGAGCCTGTTTTCCGGGATCGGCGGGCTGGATCTGGCTGCCGAGTGGGCCGGATTTACGACCGTCGGGCAGTGTGAGTTTGCCGACTACCCGACGAAGGTGCTGGAAAAGCACTGGCCGGACGTGCCGCGCTGGCGGGATATCCGGATGCTGACAAAGGAGAGTTTTTATGAGCGGACAGGTCTACGAACAGTTGACGTTATTTCCGGCGGATTCCCCTGCCAGCCCTTCTCCGTGGCTGGAAAGCAAAAGGGCAAAGGGGATGATCGATACCTCTGGCCGGAGATGCTCCGAGTTATCACCGAGCTGCGCCCGCGCTGCGTTGTCGGTGAGAACGTTCCTGGACTTGTTCGAATTGCGCTTGCGGGAATCCTTTCCGAACTGCAAGGCGTCGGCTACGAAGCAAGGGCTTACAGTTCTGCGGCTTGGGATGTCGGCGGACTGCACAAGGGAGAGAGAATCTTTATCGTGGCCGCGGCCAACGACGGGCGCGCCGCTGTGCGGCGGAACACACAACTTCCGGCAGATGGTGGCACTGAGAGACGCGGGGGTCGTCACGGAGGAAGAGCGGAAAAACCTGATCTGTGGAAGCGGTGGGAAGTCGAACCCCGCCCTTATGGAGTGGCTCATGGGATTCCCAATCGGGTGGACAGACTTAAATGCCTCGGAAACGCTGTAGTGCCGCAGCAGGCATACCCGATTTTTAAGGCATTGATGGAGGACATTTTGAGATGAATGGCATATATAAGCTAATCGTCAGCGGGATAGACGGGAACGGCTTTCAGTACATATCTGGTATGCTTGAGCCGGAACGGCTGGATTCTAACGGATTCTGTATTGGAAAAGCGTTCAGCGTAGAGATTTACCACGGAAAAAATGAATCGAGTCTCTGGACGTTCCAGTGGATCGGCGGGGCACCGCACAACTGGACGCACATAAAAACATTCCGGGACGAGATCATAGGCGAGAACGAAGTCCCCGCGCTGCTCAAAAAATATAACCTGATTTCGGAGGATACACTATGACAAGGCAGGAAATCGTGCAGGCGCTGCGGTGCTGCGCGACGCATATAGAGAAGGGTTGCGGGCTTTGTCCACAAATGAAGTATGTGCGTTGCACGGAGCGGCTGGCGGATGAAGCTATCACCATGATCGAGCGCCTGACCGCCGAGAACGCGAAGGCAGAAGCCGAGAGGGACGCGCTGCTGGGCGAACTCAGGAAAAGCGGATGCACATATTGCAAATACGAAACAGTGTGTGAGGATAACCCATGGCTTTTTATCCGGAAGGTCTGCGACCACTGCGGTAAGCGGGAGAGCTGCGTGTGCCAAACGTGCACCGGAGACGGGAGCGAAACCGACAAATGGCAATGGCGCGGATTGCCGGAAGCGCCGGAGGTGGAATGATGGAAAATCTGTTGCAAAACATCGCCAGCGGGCTGTGGATCGTGTTGGGCGTGTACTGTTTCTTCGGACTAAGAAAGTGGAACAAGCGATTCGGCGATCTGTATGACGAACTGAAACGGGAGGCGGAGTGATGGAAAAGAACAATTGCTTGCGTTGTAATTTTCGCAATACGGACAATGGGAACTGCACTGCGGTCGGCGGGTTCTGCACGGCGGTTCAAGCTGCCCACTGCCCGCTGCTGCGGGAATATTTAGATACGGGACTGACGCCGGAACGCTGTGCCGAATTTGCGCGAGCAGACGCGGAAGGACGGTACATCGTAATGCGTGATGCGGAGCAAGAGGGCGTTGCCCGCCTCCGCGAGCTGGCCGAGGCCGACAGAAACCATCAAATTGTCATCCGACCGTGCAAAATCGGCGATACGGTGTGGGCTGCGGACACGGAGCCCGTAATTCCGCTACATGTTATGGCGGATGCAGTTTATCTGGAGGGAAGACATGGCGGAGACTATGAGAGACTAGGCAACTTCGGGAGCGTTGTTTTTCTTAGTCAGGAGGAAGCAAAGGAGGCGGCGTCACATTGGATGAAGTGAAACGATGTCCGTTCTGTGAAGGAAGGCCGGTGCATCATCCCACCGTGCAAGGTGGGTGATACAGTGTGGAGAATAAAGCGGACATTTGAAGAATATCCGGATAGAAGCGAGCCATACATTGAGCCAGACGCCTTCCTGCTGCAAGACGTTTTTAATATCAGAAAAACTGTATCCCTCACAAGAGAGGAAGCAGACCACGAGCTGAAACGAGTAAAAGGATGGTAGATCTTAATGGCATTGAAAATACCAAAGTATATCTACGAGTGGATGGTGCTTACCGCGTATTATTCCTACAAAGCAGCAGAGCTCAACCGGAAGGTGGCTGAGTGGCTGGAACGTCACGGAGTTGATGTCGATGCGCTCAGTGATGGTTCCGGATGCGGATTCGAAGAGCTGATGTATGGGTTTAACATCGCAGATGAACTTTGCGAAAGGATAGAAAGAGAGGCAGCAAATGCGGACATATCTCAGAAGTGATTACGCGCTCCACCCGTGCGGCGCGGGATATGAATATTGCGACGGGGAGTGTTCTCATTGCGAAGCTGCTGCATCGACATATACCTCAAACACTACGCAGCCCAAATATGAGCCGTGGCGAAAAGATATGCAAGAAAGGCCGGTGACACCGACAAACAATGAACAGACCAGAAACGACGAAGTGGCTTTCGAAACTGCTGGAAGAACATATTGACCCGAAAAACGACCCGCGCGTCTATTGGGCCAAGGAAATCACGTTTGACTACGGCAGCGTTTCTCCCATTCGCGTGGACTATATGCAGTTCAAGCCGGTCAACAACAGCGTGTCCGGCATCGAGAAGGGCGATGTGTACTGCTACGAGATCAAGTCCTCAGTTGAAGACTTCCGCTCGAAGAACGGACACAACCTGATCGGGGATTTCAACTACTACGTCATGCCGCTGGAAGTCTACGAAAAGGTCCGGGACGAACTGCCATACAGCGTTGGCGTTCTGTGCCCGGAAAAGTTGGGTTATAAATTCCTGCCGTACATTCTGAAAGTGAGGCAGCGCGTTCGTCGTATCGACAGAAAAATTCCGCTCCAGGAAATGCTCCTGATGATGTGGCGCAGCTCCCGGCGGGAAATTGTAAAAGCGAGAAAGGAAGTGAATAGAAATGACGAACCTTAAACCATGCCCTTTCTGCGGAGGCGAAGCAAAATTCTTTATCACAGGATGCCATAGGGCTGAAGATTTGACGGGATGGCGCTTCGGAATCTGTTGCCAAAAGTGCAACATCACAATTCCGAAGAATGATTACACGGTAGAAGTTGAATTTACGGACTATGGAGCAGTGAAAACCGTGACAGACGAACGGCCGGCAGCAATCGAAAAATGGAATTTGAGGACGCACCACTGAGGAAGGAGAATCACAATATGTCCAAATCTGTAAATGAGGTCCTTTTCGAAGCGGTCGAGCGCAAGCTGGAAACAGCGCGCGAATCATATGCCGTATATCGATCCACAATGGAGGACTTGAACCAGCTGCTCAAGGACATGGTCGACTATGCAGTAAAGAACAACTGGAACCTCCAAGAACCGTCCGATTATGACATTGAAGGTTATTTGTATGACGGCAAGCCGGAAATTGATGATGTCATGGAAAAAATTATAGAGATGTTCGGCGTGCCAGAGGGGGAACTTTGAAATGGTGTATTACATCAAAGATCAGGATCTGCTAGACCTTCTTGACGAAAACGGCAGATCGATACTGACTGCTGCAAAAATCAACAGACTTGAGAGAGTCTGCTTTCCCGCAGAACTGCACGTTGGAGATCGCGCGTGGAAGAAGGCTATGAGCATCCTCGATAAGAAATACGCGGAAGCAAAAAAGATGCCGTTCGTCCGTGACCCGCTGGCATGGGCACTGTACCACACTTGGAAGGAGTTCGATGATGGGAAACGCTGTGACTGAAGAATTTATCAGCAGAACCGAGGCGCTGAAAGACTTTGAGGAATGCAACAATGCCAACCAGAACTGGACGCCGCAGCGGGTGAAAACGCTCCTGCTTCGTCAGCGCACTGCCGATGCTGCGCCGGTGGTACATGGGCGGTGGATTAGTACAAAAGATAGACTTCCAGGCAATGGCGACAATTACGGGTGGGCACATTGCATCGTCTCAGTCTTCGAATCAATATCTTCGCCCTTCACAGAAGACGTGAATGAGCGTGAATTTGTTTCAACGGCGCTTTTCGACGTTGAACAAAAGATATGGCACGTCGGCGGAAACGGTGAACTGGCGCTTAACGCCATGCTGGATATTGAGGATTCTCCAAGCAATGGCTGTTTCGTTAGCCATTGGATGCCATTGCCGGAAGAACCAGCAGATGTATACGAGGTTGGGCCGAAAGATGAAACCACGCAGATCATTGACGGATGCTGCACCGCCTGCGGTGAACTTATGGACTGCTGCGAAGCGGCAGAATATAAGTTTTGCCCGTATTGCGCGAAACGGATAGTATGAAAGGCTTGCGGTTTGCGCGCGGTAGCGCGAAAGGAGGGAAGCTGATGCAGGATTGCTGTTTGACATGCAAGAACCTGGAATACAGAAAGAACTACGTTTACCCGTATCGGTGCTTGAAGCACAGGGCCGAACGGTTCTCCGAGGAAGAACTGGAACGGAGGTTCTTTTCCGGAGAGGAATGCAAAGACTTTGAACAAAGGAGGTGGCCTGATGGGCACAATTCTGGCGATTGATCCGGGGAATATGAAATCCGGCTATGTTATCGTAGAGCACGACGGCGAAGAAATTCGCCGCGTGCTGGAGGCCGGGAAGATCGAGAACAACGTGCTGCTGCCGCTGATCGCGCAGAAGCTTTACGGGAACGGCTATGACGTTGCAATCGAGATGATCGCGGGCATGGGCATGACGGTAGGCCAAGAGGTTTTCGATACCTGCGTCTGGATCGGGCGGTTCTGGCAGACGATATTGTGGCAGGCTGGATATGGGCCGACGCGGATATTCCGCCGGGAAGAAAAGCTGGATCTGTGCGGTTCGCTATCTGCCAAAGATGCAAACATCCGGCAGGCTCTCGTTGACCGCTACGCGCCCGGCCAGCCGAACTTCGGAAAGGGGACGAAAAAGCGCATCCCGGTTTCTTCTACGGTTTCTCGGCGGACATGTGGGCGGCGATGGCTGTCGCCGTGACGTATTTCGATAAGTACATAAGGGGGGTAAAGCTGTAAGTGAAAAAATTCGTTGAAATGCTGCTTTTATTTGCGGCTGCCGTGTTTGTTTCGCTTTTGATAAGAGAAGCGATTCTCAATTCGGATCTGCCGGATTATATCAAGTTTTGCACGCTGACGGACTGGGAGAAGGCAAAATGGATTTCCAGGTGGAGGCCATGAGCAAGATGCAGCGCAAGCCGCCAAGACCGCCGATGCAGCTGACGTGCGATGCCTGCGGGAAAACGTTTATGCGCGCACCGTCGAAGTACAAGGCAAAATACAATTTTTGCAGCGAGGCGTGCGCCTGGACGGCACATAGGGACGCTGTGATGGGCCGGGCGGAGCGCGCGCGGATCCTGATTACACGATCAATCCCGGTATACCCGGAAATGCGGCCTGTCTGCGGGCGGGTGTATCCCGCCGAGAAATACAAATACAGGACAAACCGGACGGGCTACGTCGTTGCGGTAAACGGCAAGCGCGTATGTGTGAGGGTGGACGAATGCAGGGAAATCTAGGGCTCACACCGGTGCAGGCTCCGTGCAAAGGCTGTGCGGACAGGCATACCGGCTGTCACACGGACTGCACCCGGTACATAGCGTTCCGCCGGGAGGCGGACAGATACAAGCAGGAGCAATCGAAGGACGCAGCGAGATATGCAACAACAAGGGGCTGTATGCGGACGCTGCACGATGCGAACCGCGCAAAGCGCGAAGGGAGGCAACATTACTGATGAGCGGGATCACAGAGCAGGAATATGCGGCGTGGCTGGAAAAGGCGTTGCAAGCGCTCTATAAATCCAAGCCGCTTGCAATCGCGATTGTGGCAAAAACGGAAGCGGGAAATACGCTTACGGGCTACTACAATGCGAACGCACAGGACAAGGCCGTGTTTGCCCACCATATCCAGAGCGAAATCGTGTTGGACATTATCAAGGCAAATGCCGTAGAAATCAAGGCCATGATGGAGGGCGTAGACGATGGAACAGATTAAGGGCGCAAAGTACGACGATGAAGACGCGGGAGTTTTCAAATGAGCACGCCGCGATACGGCTGGTGGCCCTATGCAAAATGGATGATCCGCAGCTATAAGGGCGGCGGGCTGATGACGAGGGCCGAGCGCGCTGCCGTTGAGGATGCAATCGCAGAGACGGAACGGCTCGTTGACGGCGCGGAGCGACTCCGGCTCATAGACTTGGTTCTTTGGAAGCGGACGCACACCTTACAGGGCGCTGCGATGGCGGTTTATGTGTCCGAACGCACTGCGCAGGAGTGGCACAGGCAATTTATTCGCCTTGTGGGGCAAAAAAGAGGGCTTTTGTGAAAAAGTCTGCGTCCCAGAGCCAAATTTAACATTTACTATAAGGGCGTAGAGATCAACTCTACGCCCTTCTTCATCGGCACCGCAGCGTTCTGCGGAAACCTCCTCCTCCTGTTCTCGTGTTCTCCGGTGTGAATAAATATATTTATTCACACACGGAGACACGAGAACGAAAGAATGAGGCAGAAAGGAGCGGCTATGGCGAGTTTGCGCGCCCTTGCACACAAGCTGCAAACAGCGCTCTTGTACAACGGAATCAAAATAAAAATCAATCAAATGCAGATCTATTCCGCGAAAAATGACAGGATGGTGACGAAATACATGGTTTACGAATATCGACCTGATGAAAAACCGAAGAATGTCACTTTGCTGGAAACTTACCAGATCGCGGATGTGGTGAAGCTGCTGGCCGGACTTTACAGCGATGGCGGATGAAAAGCTTACGCCGAAGCAGAAACGATTCTGCGAAGAATATTTGAAATCCGGCAACGCCTCAGAAGCAGCGAAAAAAGCGGGATATAGCCTGAAAACGGCCCCGTTTATTGGCGCTGAAAACCTAAAAAAACCTCAAATTTCTGCCTATATTAAGCGCAGGCTGGACGAACAGGAAGCGGCGCAGGTTGCGGATTCAAACGAAATTCTGAAATTTTACACTGCGGTCATGCGCGGGGAGGTCAAAGACCAGTTCGGCATGGACGCATCGCTGTCCGACCGGCTGAAAGCCGGTGACAGCCTCATGAAGCGATACGCGGCAGCTTCCGACCGCAACAGGACGACAATGGAGAAGCTTGACTCGATGCTGAAGGAGTTCCAAGATGCTGTTAAGTCCGAAACAACGTGAATTTGTAAAATACGGGACGCATCGATGGAACTTCAAGGGCGGCGCCACCAGAAGCGGGAAGACTTACCTCGATTTTCGATGGATCATACCGATCCGGATTCGTGAGCGAATCGG
>ERZ1026850.1694-NODE-1694-length-11022-cov-4.526853_pt1 | contig 11022 bp, 10 predicted proteins | sample MGYA00380155_ERZ1026850 | MGnify/ENA primary metagenome ERZ1026850 (study PRJEB33269, sample SAMEA4719791) | human gut metagenome | biome: human-associated habitat; feature: organic feature; material: feces | place: Cameroon | collected 2013-10 ... | reverse complement strand
GCCCCCGACGATGTCATCCTTCAACACTTCCTCCGTGCTCAGTTGCCCGACAGTTACATCGACGACTTCTTTACCTTCTTCGAAGCCACGAAGAGTCCTATCGCCATCCGTTCCAGTTCGCTCCTTGAGGACAGTCATTACCAGCCTTTCGCCGGTATTTACAGCACCTATATGATTCCCTACCTGGAGGATAAGTACGAGATGCTCCACATGTTGGCCGCCGCCATCAAGAGTGTCTACGCCTCTGTGTACTATCGCGACTCGAAAGCATACATGACTGCCACAAGCAATGTCATCGATCAGGAGAAGATGGCCGTCATCCTTCAGGAGGTGGTGGGCAAGAGCTATGGCGATCACTATTACCCCAACATATCGGGCGTGCTTCGCAGTCTCAACTATTACCCCATAGGCGACGAGACGGCCGAGGAGGGCATCGCCTCGTTGGCCCTGGGCCTTGGCAAGTATATTGTGGATGGTGGACAGACCCTGCGCGTGTCGCCCTACCATCCCGCCCAGGTGTTACAGATGAGTGAGATGGAGATAGCTCTCCGTGAGACCCAGACCCACTTCTATGCGCTCGACATGAAGCATGTGGGCGCCGATTTCAAGGTTGATGACGGATTCAATATCCTCAAGCTCAAGGTGAAGGAAGCCGACAAGGAAGGCTCGTTGCAATATATCGCCTCGACCTTCGACCCCTATGATCAGGTCATTCGTGACGGTCTCTATGAGGGTGGGCGAAAGATCATATCCTTCTGCGGTGTGTTGCAACACTACGTTTTCCCCTTGCCCCAGATACTCCAGATGTCGATGAAGTATGGAGCAGAGGCCATGCGTCGGCCCGTTGAGATCGAGTTTGCTTGCAACCTCAATGCCGACAAGACCGGTGAGTTCTACTTGTTGCAGATCCGCCCCATAGTCGACTCTAAGCAGACGCTTGTGGAGGATGTGGCGGCGCTCCCCGATGAAGAGTGCCTGTTGCGCAGCAACAACTCGTTGGGCCATGGCATCAGCGACGATGTGACCGATGTGGTTTACGTGAAGTACGACGACCAGTTTACGGCGATGCACAATCCCGCCGTGGCTTCCGATATAGAGCGCATCAACCAGAAATTCCTCGACGAGGGCCGCAACTATGTGCTTGTGGGCCCCGGCCGTTGGGGCTCCAGCGATTCGTGGCTTGGCGTGCCCGTTAAGTGGCCCCATATCTCTGCCGCGCGTGTCATCGTCGAGTTGGTGCTTCGCAACTATCGTGTCGATCCCAGTCAGGGCACCCATTTCTTCCAGAACCTCACGTCGTTTGGTGTGGGCTATTTTACTATCGATACCAATCGCCCCGGTGAGGGAGGCTTGTTCCGTAAGGAAATTCTCGACCAGATGCCTGCCGTGGAAGAGACGGCATTGGTGCGCCATGTGCGCTTCGACCGCCCATTGCGCATCATGATGGATGGCAAGAAGCAGGTGGGCGCCGTGCTGTTGCCTGAGAATGAGGTGGTAGAAACCAATGACCAGCCGTAACCCCAATCCTTTTGCCGATGACTCTTGAACAGTTCTACACCGCTCATGCGGAGCGTTATGACAGACATGTGAGCGCGTTACGGGCGCGTGGCCGTGGCTTTGTTGTGGTCGAAATAGTGGCTTTCATAGCCTTTTTCGCCCTTATGGTGGGTGCCACACAAACGAGCCACAGTGGTTGGCGCATGACAGAGGTGGGCCTCTCGCTCGTGTCGCTGGTGGTCTACTTGGCTGTGCGTAGGCTCGATGTGCGCAATGATGAGCGCATACGCGATGAGGAAGACCTTCGCACGGCCTACGAGCGTGAAGCCCAGGCGCAATGTGGCGACCATGGCGCTTTCGACGATGGCGCCCGTTATGTGGATGCCCATCATGCTTTCAGTTTCGACCTCGACCTGTTTGGCTCCGACGGTCTGTACCAGCGCATGTGCCGAACGGTGTCGACGGGAGGCAGTGATGCCCTGGCCCAGCGGCTTCGCGACTTGCAGCCAATTGGTGCCACGCCTGAGGAAATCGATCGTTTGGCAGCCGATGTGTCGTTCCGCATGGCGTTTATCGCCAAGGGATCCCGGGGCAAGATTGATACGGAGGCTATCCGTCAGTCGCTCATGGCTGTTCTTCAGTTGCCTATTCCCGCTTTCCTCACGTCGCTTTGGATGGCGTTGCTGGTGCGGATTGATGTGGTGGCCTTCCTCGTTAGCGTGATTGCGGCCGTGATGGGGCGGGTCGACGCCATGTTGCCCATGTGGTGGGGAACCCTCCATTTCTTCTTGGCCTATGCCTTGTGCAACGCTCACTTACGCCGCATTGGGGGCGCTCTCGATCGCCTGCATGGGCAGATGCGCCAGTTGGTGTCGGTCATCTCGCTTCTGACGCCTACCCGCATCCCATCCTTCTCTCAATTGAATGGCTTGCTCAACGACCTCGATAAGCGTGGCAATATCCTTGGCCTGTTGCTCACCGACTCGTTCTACCTCAGCGACATGCTCGTCGTCAGGCGTTTTGCCAAGTGGCGCGAGCAGGGCGCCGACGAGGTGGAAGCGTGGATGGATCGCATGGTTCGCAAGGATGTGGAGGTCACCGTGGCCACCCTTCGATACAACCACCCCGCCACGGTATGGCCCGAACAGGTGGCCACCAGCGCGCTGACCTTTGAGGCTCGCGGTCTGTGGCATCCCTTCTTGGGTGCGAAGGCCGTGCACAACGACTTCCGCATCGAAGACCGCAACTTCTATATTGTCACAGGAGCCAATATGGCTGGCAAGTCCACCTTCTTGCGAGCCATCGGCGTCAACTATGTGTTGGCCATGACCGGTATGCCTGTGTTTGCCGAGCGCCTGTCCGTCAGTCGCTTCAAACTCTTCTCCAGTATGCGAACCAGCGACGACCTCAGTCGCGGCATCAGCTATTTCAACGCCGAACTGTTGAGGCTCAAGCAGCTCATCGCCTTTTGCGGCCACAATGTCGTGGGCCATGACGGGCAGCCCCTGCCCACGCTCATCATCCTCGATGAGATACTGAAAGGCACCAATTCGGCCGACAAGCTCAATGGCAGTCGCATGTTTCTTGAGGCCATCAGTCATAAGGATGTGGCCGGCATCATTGCCACCCACGACCTCAAACTCTCCGAGATGGCCGACCGTGAACCCTCACGGTTCCACAACTATTGTTTTGAAATCGAATTGGGTGAGCGTGTCACCTATTCTTATAAGATAACCCCTGGTGTTGCGAAGAACCAAAACGCCACCTATCTCCTGAGGCAAATCCTGGAGAGTGGACAGGCGTAACGTGTCGTTCTAATAGGAGCACAAGGGTAGGCTATGGCACCGACGAATGGCTTGGGAACATAAAAATGTAATAATATGTAAATTCTTACGTTACTATTAAGAATAGGATTCCAATTATTATCAAAACTAAGAGTTTATGAAAAAGTATTTAGCAGAGATGGTGGGCACTATGGTGCTTGTCCTTATGGGCTGTGGCGCCGCCGTCTCATTGGGATGCGCTCCCATTGGCAATCAGGCCGCCATGGTGGGCGCCACCGCCAAGACCAATGGTGCCACCAACAAATTCGCAGGCTTGGCCATTGGCCTATCGCTGGTGCTTGTCCACTTGGCTTGCATTCGCTACACGGGCACATCCGTGAACCCCGCTCGCTCCATTGGCCCAGCCCTGTTCCAGGGAGGTTCGGCCTTGGCCAACCTCTGGATCTTTATCGTTGGTCCGTTGGTGGGCGGCGCACTGGCTGCGCTGGTGTGGAAAATCATTGAACCCACAAAGAAATAAACTTTAGGCGGCCATGCATGCCGCCCTTCTTCATAGGGTCTTCCTTGTGTGGGAAGCGTCCTCATGGGGAAGACCCTTTCGTATTAATTATTATATTATGAGTCGTCAGTCATTAACTAACAAACAGTATTTTCTTCCGTTCGTACTCGTTACGTCGTTGTTCTTCCTGTGGGGCTTTGCCCGCGCCATCCTCGATGTGCTGAACAAACACTTTCAGAACGAGCTCGACATCAGCATCACCCAGTCGTCGCTCATTCAGGTCACTACCTATTTGGGCTATTTCCTCATGGCCATTCCCGCCGGATGGTTCATCAATCGCCGAGGCTATCGCCTGGGTGTGGTGTTTGGTTTGATGCTGTTTGCCATTGGCGCGTTCCTTTTCATTCCCAGCGCTTTGGCCGGAACGTTCTACGCTTTCTTAGGCGCCCTGTTTATCATTGGTTGTGGCCTGGTGTTCTTGGAGACCGCGGCCAATCCCTATGTCACGGAGTTGGGCGATCGCGATACCTCGACGGCACGACTCAACTTCTCGCAGTCGTTCAACGGCCTGGGATCGCTCTCAGCCACATTCTTCGTCGGTCAGTTTCTCTTCAGTGGCGATAGCCAGGCCAACGACATTGTGCTGCCTTACTCCATCCTTGGCGTTTTGGTGCTGATCATTGCCGTTGTATTCTCGCGTGTCAACCTTCCCGAGATCAAACATGCCGAGACCGAGGAGGACCGTCAGCAGGGCACGCGCATCAAGAAGCTGTTTAAGCACCATCCCATGTTCGTTTTCGGACTGTTCGCCCTGTTGGCCTATGAGGTTGCAGAGATATCCATCAATAGCTATTTCATCAATTATGTCACGGGCAAGGGTTGGATGAGCGACAACCTCGCGTCCATTGTCCTCACCATAGCGTTGGCCTTCTTCATGGTAGGACGTTTCTTGGGCAGTTGGATTATGCGACGTGTCAAGGCCGAGCACATGCTTTTCGGTTGTGCCGTAGGTAGCGTGTTGTGCATCGGCTTGGTACTTCTCAACCTGGGCCCTGTGTCGATGGTGGCCCTCGTGTGCAACTATCTCTTCGAAGCCATTATGTTCCCCACCATCTTCTCGTTGGCCTTGCGTGGCTTGGGCAACCTCACGAAGAGTGCCTCGTCGTTGCTGATGATGACCCCCATCGGTGGTTGCGGCTTCCTGCTCATGGGTGTTGTGGCCGACGCCACAGGCATGCAGAGCCTGCCATTCCTCATCCCCTTCTTGGGCTATTTTGTGGTGTTGCTTTTCGCATCCGAGCTGACGCGCAAGAAAAATGCGACCGTTCTGACGCTCTGATCACCGATTAGGTCCCAGAGCCATAAGTTATAATCATCAAAAAGAGGGTGTGTCAAAACTAAAATGACTACTCTTCAAAGTTACAGATTATAACTATAATATTTAAAAGGGTCGTATCAAACTCTGTATTGAGTAATGATACGGCCCTTTCTTTAGTCTCTTTAGGATGCTCAAATTTCAAATTACAAGTTCATATTTTCAAAAAATGAGTTTTGACACACCCTCTTTTGTATCATTGACCCTTATGTGTTTCGTGTATGCTCTCCGAGAGAAGCCTGTAGAGCTTTTGCCATGTTGGCGAGTCGGCCATCAGCTGCGTTTGCGCGTTGATCACATTCTCATCGTAGCGCACGGCAGGACCCGTTTGGGCCTCGTGGGGCGAGAGCGTTTGCACCTTGCGTGCCGTCTCGTTGATGAGGGGCAACATCACGTCGAAGGGCACGTTGTGGGCCGCAAGAATCTTGGAAGATATGTCGTAGCAGTGGTTCACAAAGTTGCACGCCCACACCGCCGAGAGGTGAAGGTACTTTCGGTCGGCAGAGGACAGCGTGTAGACCCGTTGCGTGATGGAGTTAGCCAAGGCCTTGATGGTTTTCTCCGCCACGTCGTCGTTATACTCTATGAATGTGGGAATGACGGAGAAGTCCACTTCGGCGGCCTTGGAGAAGGTCTGCATGGGGTAGAGCACCCCGTAGTGCGGCACACGGCCATTGAACACCTCCATGGGTATGGATCCCGCCGTATGCAAGAACACGCCTTTCCCTCGGCCCATGCAGGCCGTTGCGGGCACTTGGTCTAAGGCTGAGTCTTTTACCGAGATGATATACGCGTCGGCATCGTCTGCCAGTAGGGTTAGGTCGTCGGTGGCGTCGCTACCGAGGGCTTGGGCCAACACGCTGGCCGACGCCAACGTCCTGCTGTACACTTGGCAGATGTCATGTCCGGCTTCTTTCAAGGCCTTGCCAAGGTGGGTGGCCAGGTTTCCGGCACCTATTAAAACAATCTTCATTCGTATTGTGTTGCTATTCTTACTTGTCGATGACAGGCGTGGGCTTACTCAGCGCCGCACCTATCGCCGTACAAAACTCGCTTCTCTCTGGGATGATAAACCTTACGTTGTAGACCTTGTCGAGCTTGGGGTAGATTTCCTTGCACTGATGCAGCTGCGAGAGGTTTCCGATAAGCACATAGTCGCGTATGCCACTGTTGAGCGAACTGAGAATCGTAGCCGACCCGATGGCTTGCAGCACCATGCAGATGAGGCCTTTCGCGATGTCCTCACGCCGTGCGTTTCCCTGAGCGTTGGCAAATAGGCTGGCTGTGGCATCCATAGGAAGGCCTGGTAGCGGGTGGGCCGATATGTCGCCGATGTTGAGGTTGATGTTCGACACGTCGCCGTCGAGAGCCATCTCGGAGATCTGCATAATGTTGTCGGTTTGCAGCAGCAGTCGGCTCAATCCGTTGAGCGTGCCGCCCCCAATGCCTATGCCTCCGATGTGTCGGATGTCGCCATGGTCGTACGACACCAGCGAGGTGCCTGTGCCCATCGACACCACAATCATGCGGTTGAGCCTTGACACGAAGGCCGCCCCCAATCCGTCGGCCACAAACTCTCCGACCCGATGCGTGGGCAGGCCATAGATGGGGCGGTCGATGTAAGCCGCTCCCACGCCTGTGAGCATGACGCGGTCCACCTCGTTGAGGCTTATGCCGTTGTCGTGAAGAAACTTTCCGAAGGCGCCATAGAGCGATGTTACCGGGTCGGTGGCCTTGATCCAAACGGGCGATATGATCTCACCCTCGCTGATGCCCACGATCTTTGTTGTAGAGATCCCTACGTCGATACCAATGGCTATGTTCATTGCTGTGTGGTGTTGTCGGTTTCGTTCAGTAGTCTCTGCAGTTGGTCGATGATGTCGGCAGCCACTTTGTCTTTGCTCTTCTTGGGATAGTTGGTTCTGCCTTCGGCCGAGATGATGGCAATCTGGTTGTCGTCGCTTCTGAAGGTTGTGCCTGGGATGCGGGTGGAGTTGAGCACAATGAAATCGGCGTTCTTCTTTCTGAGTTTCTCCTCCGCGTTCTTCTCCTCGTTGTTGGTCTCCAAGGCGAAGGCCACGATGCGCTGCCGCTCCGTCTTCATCTTGCCCAATGTGGCCGCAATGTCCTGCGTAGGCACAAGGTCGATGTGCAGTCCGTCGCCCTCGCGCTTGATCTTCACGTCGTTCACCTGAGCCGGCTTGAAGTCGGCCACCGCCGCGCAGAGAATGGCGGCGTCCTCGTTGGCAAACGCCTCCGTGGCAGCGTTGAACATCTCCTCGCAACTCTCAACATCGATGCGGTGAATGTTGGGATGGCATTGCAAGGCCACGGGCCCGGCCACCAAGGTTACCTCCGCTCCCCGCTTCCTACATTCCTCGGCGAGCGCGAAGCCCATCTTGCCACTTGAGTAGTTGCCGATGAAACGCACGGGGTCGATCTTCTCGTAGGTGGGTCCGGCCGTGATGAGGATGCGTTTTCCCGATAGGGTGGGGCGCCCCTCGGTGGTCGAAGGCTCTTCGCCGCCCTCGTGTGCCAGTTCGCGCTCCAGTGCCGCGATGATGTTCTCAGGCTCCTCCATGCGTCCCTTGCCCTCCAGTCCGGAGGCCAGGAATCCGCTTGCCGGCTCCACGATATGGTTGCCGTAGCTTCTCAGGGTGTCTATGTTGTGCTGGGTCGATGGATGGCGGTACATGTCGAGGTCCATGGCCGGTGCAATGAACACCGGCGCCTTCATTGATAGATAGGTGGTGATGAGCATATTGTCGGCCACACCGTTGGCCATTTTTGCCAATGTGCTGGCTGTGCAGGGAGCTATGAGCATGGCGTCTGCCCATAGCCCGAGGTCGACATGCGAGTTCCATGTGCCGTCGCGCTGCGAGAAAAACTCGCTGATGACAGGCTTATGGGTTAGCGCGCTCAGCGTAATGGGTGTGATAAACTCCTTGCCCGAGGGTGTGATGACCACTTGCACCTCGGCGCCACGCTTGATTAGGCCGCGGATGATGAGGCAAGCCTTGTAGGCCGCGATCGATCCGGTGATGCCTAACACAATCTTTTTTCCTTTTAGCATATCCTATTAAATAAGGTGTTATGTTAAGACTCTTGGCTTATTGGGTGCAAAGTTACAAAATAAATATATATCTTTGCAGTTTCAAATCAGTTATAAGTAATGGGATATTTAACAACAGACAAGAAAAAGATTACAACACAGACATTTGCAGAGATGAAAGCCGCTGGTGAGAAGATAGCCCAGCTCACTTCTTATGACTTCACCACCGCGGGCATTTTGGACCGTGCCGGCATCGATTCTATTCTCGTGGGCGACTCCGCCTCCAACGTGATGGCCGGCAATGAGACGACGCTGCCCATCACCGTCGACGAAATGATTGTTTATGCCCGTGGCGTGGTTCGCGCCTGCCACCACTGCCTTGTGGTGTGCGATATGCCGTTCGGCTCCTATCAGGTGAGTCGTGAGGAGGCTGTTCGCAATGCCGTTCGCATCATGAAAGAGACGGGTGCCGATGCTTTGAAGTTGGAAGGCGGTGCCGAGATTGTCGACACCATTCGCGCCATTATCGCAGCCGGCATACCCGTAGAGGGCCACCTGGGCCTCACACCGCAGAGCATACATAAGTTGGGTGGCTATGGCCTTCGCGCCAAGGAAGAGGCTGAGGCCGCAAAGCTCCTGGCCGATGCCCACGCCCTCGACGACGCAGGATGCTTCGCCATAACCCTCGAGAAGGTTCCTGCCAAGCTCGCCGCACAGGTCACCCGTGAGGTGAAGGCTGTGACGATAGGCATTGGCGCCGGTCCTGACACCGATGGCCAGGTTCTTGTTTATGCCGACGCCCTTGGCATGACGCAGGGTTTCAAGCCCAAGTTCTTGCGCCACTTTGCCGACATGGCTACGACCATGACCGCTGGTGTGCAAGCGTATGTCGATGCGGTGAAGACGGGAGGTTTCCCCAGTGCCGAGGAGAGTTATTAGGGTTTAACCCCAAAATAATGACCGACTTGGGTCAAAACAAATAAAAAGAGGATGTGGCGAACACATCCTCTTTTTATTTGTACCATGATACGTATGGTGTTTTCTTTCTAAAGCTTGTTGCCCTCTTTGGGGAACACGATGGTGGGCTTGAACGACTTGGCCTCCTCGAAGTCCATGAGCGCGTAGGAGATGATGATGATGGTGTCGCCAATCTGCACTTTGCGTGCTGCGGCTCCATTGAGGCAGATGCATCCCGATCCACGCTCACCCTTGATGATGTAGGTTTCGAAGCGCTCGCCATTGTTGTTGTCTACAATTTGCACCTTCTCGCCAGCAATCATGTTGGCGGCGTCCATCAGGTCCTCGTCGATGGTTATGCTGCCCAGGTATTTCAGGTTGGCGTCGGTAACTGTCACGCAGTGCAACTTGCTTTTGAGTACTTGTATTTGCATGATCTTTTGAGTTTTAACTTATTGGTTATCCTTTGATGATGTGTAGCTGATGTGGTCGATGAGTCGGATGGGCGTTTTTCCGCAATACACGGTGATGCATCCCACCACATAGTCGCTGTCGTCCCAGTTGGTTACATCGAGCAGCGTGTTGCCGTCAACAATCTCGAAATACTCCACTTCCAGGCCGTCGATGGCGTTGATGTCGGCCACCACCTTGTCGTGTGTTTCCTTCACCGTGTGGCTCTTGGCATAGTCTACGCTCTTCTTCAGCGCTTCGTAGATATGTGGAGCGATGGCGCGCTCGTCGGGAGCGAGCAGTGTGTTGCGCGAGCTCTTGGCCAGTCCGTCGGCGTCGCGAACGATGGGGCACTCCACAATCTTTGTAATCTTATCGTAGCCAATATAGCTCACGAGACGTTTCACCACGGCAATCTGCTGCCAGTCTTTCTCACCGAAGTATGCGCGGTTGGGCTTCACGATGTAGAAGAGGCGGCTCACCACCTGGCACACGCCATTGAAATGTCCTGGGCGCTTGGCACCCTCCATGACCGTCGACTGGGGTGGAAACTCGAAGTGGCGGGTGTCGGGAGTGGGGTACATCTCCTTCACCGAGGGAGCGAACACATATTGTGCGCCACACTCCTCGCAGAGCTTGCAGTCGGCGTCGAGCGTGCGCGGATAGCGCTCCAAGTCGCCAAGGTCGTTAAACTGTGTGGGGTTGAGGAATATGGAAACCACCGTGGCTCCGTTATCCTTCACGCTGCGCTTGATGAGCGAGGCATGACCCTCGTGAAGCGCACCCATGGTTGGCACCAGTCCAACCTCTTTTCCTTCGTGGCGAACCTGGAAGAGTTCGTTCTGAAGGTCAACAATTGATGTGAATACTTTCATTGCCTATTTTGTTACGAGAGTGCAAAGTAACAACATTTTTGGCTAACCGACAAGAAATGTCTGATGTTTCTTATTGATAATCTGCCAATTGCTTATAACGCATGGAGGGCTCGCAACCAATTTGTTGGTTTTGTTAACCCACAAATAGTCAGCGGTTTATGCAATTTTTATTGTGATATGTCGTTATCTTTGTAGTCGTTGTCGAACCAGAGACCCGATACAAGTGAACGCCTGGCGACATTTTTTTTGCCCGTCCTTGTCACAAAACGCAGGCCACAAACGTACAAAAAACAGAAGGACAACCGTAAGAAGGAAGCCGGAATCTTCTTTTCTTGCGTTGATGGCCTTTTAGCCTTGGCCTTCGGCTCCATGCAGTTGCCAAACTTATGGGCGTTGATAAGGTTAAAGATATGGGAAGAAAAATAATGGAGAAGGGATTGAAGCCTTGACTCCATGACGAATAAGACAAACACAATACCTTAAATTAGCAGACAATGTCTCTGTCTCTTATACACATCTGACGCTGCCGACGA
>ERZ1026850.1690-NODE-1690-length-11032-cov-11.854969_pt1 | contig 11032 bp, 8 predicted proteins | sample MGYA00380155_ERZ1026850 | MGnify/ENA primary metagenome ERZ1026850 (study PRJEB33269, sample SAMEA4719791) | human gut metagenome | biome: human-associated habitat; feature: organic feature; material: feces | place: Cameroon | collected 2013-10 ... | reverse complement strand
TTAGCCCGAAAACCGCAGTCCTCTCCAAAGGAGCTTTTTGTCATTTTGGCAAAGAACTTTGGAACCAGCTTATACAGACCCGGTATCTTCATTGCCCCTCGGATTTTTGTACCAACGCCCGCTGCCCGCTTTTCATAGTATCTATTCAGAAAAGCCGCCGCTTCCTCGCGGGAGATTCCGTTGCCCGTCATGGCGTCAAAGGCGGCGATGGCAGGATAGATGCGTTTCCGCGTATGCATATACATCTTTTTCGGCTCGTCGGCGTTTTCATCCACGATTTCCGCATAACGCCTCCATGCATCTTCTATGATCGAGTCTGTCTTTTCCGCACCATACTGTTTTTCCATTGCAGATACCGCTCCGGCCAAGTATCTTTTGTCTAACCTTCTATCCATGTGCTTTCCCTCCTTTCAGCGTCCAGCCGATTGCCTGGCTGCGCATTCCCACAAAGCGCCTGTACAGGCCGTCTTCGCGCATCAGCTCCTTATGGTTTCCGCATTGAACGATCCTGCCGTTCTCCAGCACGATGATTTGATCTGCCGTGCGCACGGTGGACAGACGGTGGGCAATCATCAGGATCGTTTTGCCTTTTGTCAGCTCCCGGATGGCCTTTTGCAGCTCCTGCTCGTTTTCGGGATCCACGCTGGCTGTAGCTTCATCCAAAATGACGATGGGTGCGTCCTTCAGAATTGCCCTTGCAATGGAGATTCGCTGCTTTTCTCCACCGGAGAGGCTGGAGCCGCCTTCGCCGATCTTTGTCTGATAGCCATCGGGCAGCGTCATGATAAAGTCATGGCAGCAGGCTTTCTTTGCGACCGCTATGATTTCATCCTCGCTCGCGTCCGGTCTGCCAAACCGGATATTGTTCTCGACGGTGTCCTCAAAGAGATACACATTCTGAAATACGATGGCGAAATTCTTTAGAAGGCTGCCGCTGGTATATTCCCGCACATCCCGGCCGCCGAGCGTGATCTGTCCTTCCTTCACATCCCAGAAACGGGCAATCAGACCGACCAGCGTGGTCTTTCCGGCGCCGGAGGGACCAACAATGGCGCAGGAGCTTCCCTGGGGTACGCTTAAGCTGATTTGATGTAATACCTCCTTTTCCCCGTATCCAAAGGACATATTCTTCACTTCGATATTGAAATTTTCCGGCACAAGATCAGCCCCGTTTTCGTCCAGGGATGGAATGTCCATGATGTTATCCAGCCGATCCAGGGAAGCCTCCACCGCGCGGGCAATGGAGGACATACTGCCCGCCACCTCCACGGCGGCATAGATCATGAAGCTGGACACAAGAAGCAGCAGGCACTTCTCCGGCGTGATGCTTCCTCCTGCCAGAAGATAGGGTGCAAAAACCAGAATAGCCGCCCGTGCGAGCTTGAACACCGTCTGATAGAGCGCTGTCATTTTTGAAAACGCCTTTTCAAGCACGATATTTGCCTCTTTGCTTTCCCCAATTGCGGCGTCAACTGCTTTTCCGGTGCGTTCCGCCAGCCCAAACGCCTTGACTACGCCCATGCCCTGCACATATTCCAAAACGGCAGTGACCAGGCCAGCCTGGGCTGCCTGACGGCGGGGCGCGTGTTTCCTGCCGACCTTGCCGATAAACGAATAAACAATGAGCGCCACGGCAAGCCCGGCCAAAGAGATCAGCCCGATCCGCCACTCATAGATCATAAGCCAAACGCCAATCACGATGGCGTGGATAAACCCGCCTGCCACATTTTCCATAATGGTAACGGACAACTGCTCCAGATCGCCAAGAGTGGTCGTCACCGCCGCAGTGATATCCCCGAGCCTGTTTTCATTGAAATAGCCCATAGGAGCCCTTTTCAGGCGTTCGCCGATCTCCATGCGCTTTTCCGACCCGAACGCGAAGCTGCCAAGAGTTCTGGCATTGGCAGAAAGATTGACAAATACAATTCGCCCTACAATGGAAACAATCATGATGCCAAGCGAAATCCAGATCGTGCTTTCAGGCATAACATCGCCGGAAAGCTGCTTCAGGATTCCTGTGAGCACCGCTAGAATGGCCATGATTGGGATCATCTCAAAGAATGAGCTGACAAGGTATGCAAGAAAAGAGCGGATAAGACGCTTCTTCTGTAAGCCCGAGAACAACAAAAGTCTTTGAAACAACCTTATCATCACGCCACCTCCTCTGCGGTATCTTTACCCTGCATATGGGCTTTCCACAATTCCTTGTATAGATTGCTTGTTTCAAGAAGCTCCTCATGGGTTCCTTCCGCAGCGACATTTCCTTTATCCACGACAAGGATCTTGTCTGCTTTTGTAATGGTAGACAGCCGGTGCGCAATGACAATTAAAGTTTTTCCTGCTACAAGCCCTGCGATGGATGCTTGAATAACGGCCTCATTTTCAGGATCGGTAAATGCCGTGGCTTCATCCAGCACCACGATCGGGCTGTTCTTTAGGATTGCCCTTGCAATGGCGATTCGCTGCCTTTCTCCGCCGGAGAGGTGGCTTCCCGCATCGCCCGCCAGCGTATCATAGCCCTCCGGCAGAGCGGCGATGAAATCGTGACAGCTCGCTTTTTTTGCTGCCGCTTCGATCTCTGCGTCTGTGGCCGCCGGTTTTCCGATACGAATATTTTCCTGGATAGACAGATGGAACAGAAAGTTATCCTGTGATACATATGAGACAAGCTCCATTATCTGAGGAAGAGGGATGTTCCGCACATCCACGCCGCCAATACGGACGCTGCCGCTCTCCGCCTCCCAGAAGGAGGCGATGAGCCGTGCAATGGTAGATTTACCGGAGCCGGAGGGACCCACAATGGCCGTCATACCGTTTTTTGCGCAGTCAAAGGAAATTCCATGCAAAACCTCCGTCTCTTTGTATCGGAAGGTAACATGACCAAAGGATACGTCGGCGTTCGCAAGGACAGCTCTCTCTGTCGGCCGCACAAGCTCCGGCTCATCCAGAAGATTCCCTACCTCTTTTACGGTGGAATCCACCATGGCCAGGCTGTCGGTGTACTGCAATGCCTGAATCAGTGGTTTTACGAGTCCAAGGGCGAGAATGATGCAGGTAATCAGCGTACCCGCTTCGACTCTTCCGTTTATAAAGAGCCAGCTTCCCAAAGGCAGCACGCCCACAAGCGTTGCCGTCAGGATGGAAAGCCCCATCACATAGTAGCCGTTGGTCTGCTTGAACCATGTCGCTTTGGCTGTCTCGTTTTCCTCCACGGCGTCGGCGTATTTTTTATATGAGCGTTCACCCTGATTGAACGTCTTCACCACTTCGATGCCGCCGATGTATTCCACCGTTGCGGCATCCATGTTTTTCCCGGCGGCAAGTACTCTGGCATATCTCTTCTCGTAATCCTTCATCATTCCCATATAGCAGAAGGCGCCCACCGGAATCGTCACAAGAGAGATCAGCGCGAGTCTCCAATCAAGGCTAAAGAGGTAAACGAGCATTAGAACTGGGATTAGGATGTTGGCAGTGAGCTCCGGTACCATATGCGCCAGCGGAAGCTCCAGCTTTTCCACGGTGTCCACGATGATCGTTTTGAATTTCCCGGACGGCGTATCAAGGATCGTTCCCATGGGGACACGGGAGAGCTTCTCTGTTATCGCCATGCGGATATTCCGCAGAATGATAAAGGCAGACTCATGGCTTTTCATTGTAGAAAAAGTTCCGAACCACACCTGCCCGAGATAGCCCGCAAGAGCAATCAATGCCAGAAACGCCAACTTGCTGAAAGCATAGTCTTCGTGGCAGATCATAATGATCCCGCGGGACACCGCAATGTAGGGGATCATGCCACAAAGTGCCCCCAAAACCGCAAGTACGACGGAGCCGATCAGTTTCCCTTTGCACGGCTTCGCAAAATCCATCAGAATCGTCATCGCCGAGTTTTCTTTTCCCGCCATCATTCCTCACCTCGTAAAAGTCTTACAATCTTTTCTTTCTGTCCACTGGAAAGATCCTCCACGATTTCTCCGTCCTGAATGAACAGTATTCTTGTGCAAATCCGCATCATAAACTCAATATCATGTGTGATGATCAAAAGCACCTTGCCTTGCGTCGCAAGGCTTCGTGTCAAGGCACCGACCTCTTCCATGCTTTTTAGATCCAGTCCGCTGGTAGGTTCATCGAACACCAGCAGCTCCTTGCCGCAGATATCGCTCACCACAACCGCAAGGCGCTGCATCTGCCCGCCGGAAAGAGACAAGGGATGCCGTTCCTTATACGCCAGCAGATCCACCTTTTCTAATGTGCGGTCAATCTTGTCTTTGTTCGGAGCTTTTATGCCAAGCGCGCATTCCGCCGACACGCTGTCGGTAAAGAGCTGGTGCCCCACATCCTGCATGACCATGTATGCCTTTTTCCGCCTCAACCGCCGGCTCATCGGTTTTCCAGCCCACAAAACAGTACCGGAGCCGTTCTTTTGCAATCCGCAGAGCATTCTGGCGAGGGTCGATTTCCCGGCGCCGTTGACGCCCGCAATGGCGATGATTTCTCCGCGGCATGCCTGAAAAGAGAGATTATTCAATACATTCCGGCCGCCGAGGCGGACACTGATTTTCTGAACGGAAAGCAATCCGTCGGCAGCGATTGTTTTCACACCGCCCGATTCGGATACCGACAGATCTCTGACACGCAGTCCCATTCTGCGAATATCTGCTTCAGGCAGCGCCTTGAACGCTGCAGCCTCCATGTCCGATGCAATCCGGCCATCCTGCATATAAACGACGCGATCCACAATGTCCATCAGATACCAGATGCGGTGCTCTGCGATCAGAATGGTCTTTCCTGATATTTTCGCCCGTTGGATCAAATCAGCCAATTCTCCGATGGCCTTCATGTCGAGATTCGATGATGGCTCGTCAAACACAAGGACATCGGGAGCCGAAGCATACACGCTGGAAAACGCGATCTTCTGCTTCTCGCCGCCGGACAGTTCAAAGATATTTCGACCCCGGAGCTCGCTAAGATGCAGCTCCTCCGTAAGTTCATCTAATCGGGAGAGCAGAGCCTCTCGCGGAATGCCCCGATTTTCAAGCCCAAACACGATCTCGCTGTCTGTATCCGTATTGAAAAACTGCGTTCGAGGATTCTGAAAAACCGTCCCTACCGCATCCGATAGCGCAGCAATCTCTGTCTCCCGGGTATCCATACCGTTTACGTTCACCTGCCCCGAAAGATTGCCGTGGAAGAAATGGGGAATCAGTCCGTTTGCGAGCCGTGTAACCGTTGTTTTTCCACACCCGGACGGTCCGCAAAGCAGCACGCATTCGCCGGACCGGATAATAAGGTTCAAATCAACGACTCCGCCGTCCCCGCTCTCAGCGTATGTAAAAGAGACATTCTGGAGCGATATCATAATCAAAACACCCCTTTCATGCCCGCGTATATCATGCCGGCAACGAGCGCCGCGTAAGCAATTACCACCAGCAAATCAGCAAACGAAAACGCGATTTCCTCTATACAGCTTCTTTCACCTGTGTGCTCGATGCCTCTTGTAATCGCTGCCTGCGTAATCTCGTCCGAAATTCTGGAAGCAGAAACAAGCAGGGGAACATAGACATACTCCATCGTCTGTATAGGATGGCTAATCAGTCCAGCCACGGACGCTGATATCCCTCGCAGCGCCATGGCATCCCGTATGGAGGCCCACTCTTCTCTCATGGTCGGGAAATAACGGAGCGTAATGGCAAGAGCAATCGTGAGTCCTTTCGACAATCGGAGCTTTGTGATAGCCGCAAGAAATTTACTTACGCTTGTCGTTGCAATCAGAAAGCTGCCCAGCATAAAACAGGGAAGAAGCTTGCGGATATACACTGCAAACATATAGACGATTCCACCGAAAGTCACAGGCAGCCTTGGTACGATAAAAAGCTGGATCAGCAGAAGCGCGAGAAAAAATGCTGCGTATTTCAGCATCCTTTTCAGATTGCCGGAAACGCTCAGAAGTACAAGCGGAATCCCCGCAAGCACACACTCCACCGCGATGCTTTTATTCATAAAAACGGAAACGCTTGTGACCGCGAGAATCAGAAGCTTCGTCCGTGGGTCGAGTCTCATTTATACGACTCCTGCTTTTTCAAAGTGTTTTTTCATAAGCTTCTTTCCAATCAGACCGCCGATGATCGCGCAGACGATCGTCCCGATAATCATTGCGGGGATCGCCCACCAAGTAGCCCCGATCGAATGAATCACTCCTTCAAAGGAGGAGAAGTCACCTTTATTCTTCATAAAAGCATCAAACTGTGCGGGCATGACAACCATTGGAATATATGCCCCCATCGGCGCAAGCGCCATGACGCAGTAGGCCAGCAGGTTTTTCTTAAAGGATCTGAAATCAGCGGAAGCGCAGATAAAATCCGCGATCACGCCGAAAACCAGGAAGAATACGGACATCATCCAGAACATTCCCGTAACAAACAGCAAAATCGCCGCGATTACACCGAGAATGGAGAGAGCTCCCTTCTTCGGTATTTTTGCCACATAGAGCATGAAAACTGTCCCCGTAAAGAGCGCCACGATCATTGGCATAAACGGGAAAGTGACCGGCGTCATCTGCGCAGCACCGCCAATCACAAACGCCACCACAGAATAGATGAGCGAAAAGATACCCACCGATATAAAGTCCCTTGTTTCCAGCTTCTTCGCATCTGTTTTAAGCATAATAAATGACCTCCTACAATATAGTTACGGTTGAAGGCGCGGCAGCCAGCCGCGTCTTTTTCCATCTCAAAGCCGAAGCTGTTAGAATGGGAGAGTAAATGGCCTGACAGTACGCACCTTGGGCCAACACGCCCGCATCGGAGTCCGTCAGCCGCCTCTCTTATTCGCAGCATTCGATTTACGCAGGTAGAGCCACCTTGTGCGCTCGTGTCAACCAGGAGATTGAACAGGCAATGAGAAAAGGGCGGAAAGCCATATCCAATCACAAGGAGGAACGATATGAACGCAGTTGGAATCGATGTTTCCAAAGGGAAAAGCATGGTGGCTGCCCTGCGGCCAATGGGTGAAGTGGCGTTGCTGCCACAGGAATTTCTCCACACCGAGGTTGGTCTGGAGCAGATGGCCTACGCCATCATTGCACTGGGGGAAGATACCCGCGTTATCATGGAGGCCACCGGACGCTACCATGAGCCGGTAGCCGCTGCGCTGCACGAATACGGCATTTATGTCTGCGTCCTGAATCCGCTGTTCATCAAACAGAGCGGGGGCGGCTCCATCCGCAAGGTCAAGACCGACAAGGCGGACGCCATGAAAATCGCCAAGTATGGCCTTGACAACTGGGTGAATCTGCGGGAATATACTCCCATGGACACGGTAAGGCAACAACTGAAGCTGTGCAGCCGCCAGTATAACCTCTACATGAAAACGGTGGTATCGCTACAAAACAATCTCATTTCATTGACCGACAAGACCTTTCCCGGCGTGAACGAACTGTTCTCCAGCCCGGAGCGTGCTGATGGCCACCAGAAATGGGTGGACTTTGTCATGACCTTCTATCACTGTGACTGCATCTGCCGTGTCAGCGAGAAGGCGTTCGCCGAGCGTTACCAGAAGTGGTGCAAGCGCAAGGGCTATCATTTCAGCATGGAAAAGGCGCTGGATGTCTACGCCGGAAGCTGCGGCCATTTCACCACGCTGCCGAAGAATGACAACACCAAACTACTTATTACCACAGCTGCCCGGCAGCTTCTTGCGGGTAAGATGACACTGGCGGCTTTGCGTACCGAAATGACACGCCTTGCAAAGCGGCTGCCGGAGTACGATACCGTGCGGGCCATGTGCGGCGTCGGTGAAACCACTACCGCACAGCTTATGGCCGAGATCGGCGATGTACGCCGTTTTCCACGCCGCAGCTCTATCGTTGGCTTTGCAGGCGTCGGTCCGGGCGTGGACGATTCTGGCAAGCACAGTGCCAAGAGCGTTCCCACGACCAAGCGCGGCTCTCCGCATCTTCGGAAAACGCTGTATCAAATCATCTGCGCTTACCTGAGAAAAGCCCCGGCGGATGAGCCGGTGTACCAATTCCTCGATAAGAAACGTGCAGAGGGCAAGCCTTATTTTGTCTACATGACCGCTGCACAAAACAAGTTCCTGCGCATTTACTACGCCCGCGTGAAGGAGTGCCTTGAGGCATTCGACGCGCAGCAAAATTCCGCGCAGAGTTAAGCAAACAACCAACTTCATCCCGGCTGGCGATGCGATTTTTCTCCAGCCTGTTTTGTTATGCTCTTTTTCAGTCTCGCAAATTTTGCGGGACTTTTTTATTTTGCTATTGACTTTTGTTTGCAGGACTCCAATTTTATATTGTTCAGTTAGAGTAGGCTAACTCGCGTGTAAAAAATTAAAGTGATTGTATGATTGTGTATTATTCCAGCCGGAGCAAGCCTTTCCAGCCAGAGTTGAAAAACTTTGCAAGCTCCTCAATATACCGCATAGCTTCTTCTTTGGGCATATCATGGGCAATCGTCTCACATACCGCCGTAAAATAGGCGCTGGTAATCATGTGGTGAAGCTGCTTTGTCATTTTCCCGGAGAGCTTTCCCCTTTTGCGGAGAAGTGCGTAGTATTCCTCTGAGCACTCTACCTCCAGTTCCACAAGCTCCTCCAAAAAATTTGCATAGCGCGTACCTTCCGCCCGGCAGAGGATCAGCTTGAAGGCATCAAAATGGGCGTACATATATTCCACAAAGACGCGCAAATACTCAGTGGACAGCTTCAGGCTGTCCTTCGTCTTTTCCTCGGAGATAAGATCGAAATGAGCGGACTGTGCGGCTTTGAACTGCTCCAGCAGTCCCTTTGCCGCCTCGCCCACAAGATCTTCAAAAAGCGCGGCCTTATCCGGGTAATAGCCGTAGAAGGCGCCTTTCGTGAAGCCGGCTTCCGCGACGATTTTATTCAGAGATGCGTCCTTAAATCCTTTTTCCAGGAATTCTTTTTTCCCGACTTCGAGGATCTTCATTTGAGTCTCTGTACGTTCCATTGATGCCTCCTGATATACCGGTAGTATATACTGCTGGTATATTATAACCGAGCAGATTGAGTTTGTCAATAGGATCTGCATTTTCCGGTTGCCGTGCTTTTCTATCTCGTGGGGCTGAAGTGCTATCGGGCAGTACGCTCAGCTGATTTAACATATAGCAGAGCAGCACCAGATCGCGGCCACTTTTCCTTTGGATACAGGAATATATAGAAGATTTCCATACGCTTTTGTTTTTTCACTGTACTTTGAGAAGAAATCTGTGATATACTTTCAATTATAGGGATGAGCAAAACTCCGATTTGCTCAAGAGACTATACAATAAATAGTGCCATCCGGCTTGCTTGAAGCCTATATATTGTGACTCGACTTTGCAAAACTCGCGTTTTGCTCAACCCTATTTAATTACTGTAGGAGGTGATGCGAATGATCACGGTCGCGGATGTCATGAAACTACCATCTATGTATGGCGCAACTATTCTCGCAGGCCATGCCGGAATGTCAAACCCTGTTGAATCAGTTACCGTTTTGGAGTATGGGTGGATTACCAACACGTTGGATGAATTATTTTCCAAAACCGAGTTTCAAGGGAATGATCTGATTATTACCTCGTTTGCCACAATTGCAGACAATGTTGAGGCACAGTGCGAAAACATCCGTAGATATCAAGCAATGGGGAGCGTTGGGTTTATCCTTTTTTACATCGGGTTGATCCTTCCAAGCGTGGATGATCGGGTTATTGCCTGCTGCAATGAACTTGATTTAGTATTGATTACCATGCCCGAGGATATAAGGACCCATAAATATAGTGACGTGATTGGCGACATATATCATGCGATTTTCAAGGATCAACAGGAAGGTTCAAATTATGTAAGTACACTTATTCGCCGGTTTTCTAATCTTCCTGCAGAGCAGCGCAACACAAGCACATTACTTCGTATGCTCAGCAACCACTTGCAGGCATCAATTATTCTAACAGATTACAAAAAATCCATCAGCAATATCGCGTGCTGGCCGCAATCGCTATCGGAGCTATTAAGCAAGGAACTGAAAAAACAACTGCAAAAAATGCAGGGTGAACAAGCGGTCAAGATCTCTTATGATGATGGTGCAAATTATTTGCAACACTGCCCAACACTTTTGGAGGGCAAAGAAGGTTTCGATTTATATACTTTTAAGTACAATGAATTACTATCAAGAGAAGATCTGTGGCAGGCGAGTGAATTTGTCCAGCTATATAGCCATATTTGGAATAAGGATCTGGGAAAACTTGTAACATCAGAGCTGGTTCGAGCCATCATTGACGATGACCCCTTGAAAATGAGGCGATTAGCAGACTTGTTCCAAATTAATGTTGCGGAGCTGAATCAAATGTGGGTGTTTGCTTCTGTTGATTCTTCAGAGCCGGATTTGAAATTGCTGAGGAAATGCACAGAGTACTTTTCCGGAATATACAAAACGGTTTTGGTCGGTTTCTATGAATCCAATATGGTGATTTTTGCCCACGCTCCCCAAACGGCAGGTGAACGAGATGCTATCGTGCAAGATTTCATTAACGAGTCGGCGGATTCTTATAGTAACTACGTAGTGGTTTGCTGTGATTGCCTCAATACGACCAATGATGCCCATAACGCATACTTTGATGTCATGCAGTACGCTTCTTTTGCCAGAAGCATCTACCCGCAAAAGCGCGTCTTTCGTCCATCGGATGTGGCCTTTGCCCAAATATGCGCAAAGGAAACTGCTTGCAGGGAAACTCAGATTCGCTATCTAAAAATCATAGAAGACATTGAAACAACGCCTGAGTTGCTGACAACCTTGACCGCATATTTGCTAGACTATGAGAGCAGCATGGCAAATACCGCAAAAGCACTTTGCTGCCACATCAATACGATAAAATATCGATTAAATGCTATCCGCGACAACACAGGCTATTCCCCGTCTAAACCAGCAGACGCATATCCACTACTGATTGCTGTTGCAATCAATCGCATGAGAGATTCTGAAAATGAATAATAAAGAAAAGAGCGGCGGGTTTGTCCAAATGGACAAACC
>ERZ1026850.1687-NODE-1687-length-11054-cov-4.874079_pt1 | contig 11054 bp, 8 predicted proteins | sample MGYA00380155_ERZ1026850 | MGnify/ENA primary metagenome ERZ1026850 (study PRJEB33269, sample SAMEA4719791) | human gut metagenome | biome: human-associated habitat; feature: organic feature; material: feces | place: Cameroon | collected 2013-10 ... | reverse complement strand
GGTATGCATGGGCGGTTGCAACGCGTATAATGGCATGGTGGGCAATCAGGAGGCGGCCACCACGGCCTTGGCCAATGTGGAGGCCACCTATCAGCGCCGTGCCGACCTCATTCCGAACCTTGCCAAGACGGTTCAGGCCTATGCCAAGCACGAGCGCGAAACCATGGAGGAGGTGGTGAAGGCTCGTGCCGCCGCCAGCCAGGTGAAGCTCGACGCCGACAACCTCACGCCCGAGAAGATGAAGGCGTTCCAGGAGGCGCAGGGACAGCTGTCGCAGGCCTTAGGCAAGCTCATGGTGGTGGTGGAGAAGTACCCCGACCTGAAGGCCAGCGAAAATTTCCGTAGCTTGCAAGTGCAGTTGGAGGGAACGGAGAACCGCATCAATGAGGCCCGCCAGAAATACAACGATGCCGTGCAGACCTACAACAAGGATGTAAGAACATTCCCGAACGTTATCTTCGCGGGTATGTTTGGCTTTGAGAAAATGGAGAAGTTTGAGGCTGCCACCGGAGCGGAGAAGGCTCCCGAGCTCAACTTCGATTAACCCAAACCGGCATCGTGTGAGTCTCGACGGGATGGGGCGCCTATGGTCCCTATCCTGTCGAGACCGCTTGTCATATAGAGACCTCGCTTCTTGTAGGCTCCGAAAAACTTGAGCGTATGACCGACGACACCAACGATATGTTGGAGCAACAGACTCCCGAGCAACTTGCCGCCGAGCTACGGCAGCGAGTTGCTTGCCTGCAACGCATGGGGCGAAACGACCTTTTGCTCCAAGCCATTGGTGTGCCCCTGCTCGAGCAGTTGCGCATCGAGGCGGCGCGGGGCAATCTCAGTCAGCTCCACATCGATACCGACTATCGTTTCTTCCTCACGGCATACAACAACCGGGAGGTGGAGCTGTCGCCCGTTCACAAGGCCGTTTACCTGCTGTTCCTAAACCATCCCGAGGGTATCGAGTTTAAGCGTCTGGGGTCCTACCGCGCCGAGTTGCTCCGCCTCTACAAGGAAACGTCGCGTTGGACGGATGTCGATAAGGTGGCTATGGCCGTCGACCGACTGGTGGATCCCTTCGACAATGCCATCAATGAGAAATGCTCACGCATCAAACGCGCCTTCACCTCGTTGATGGACGAGTATTCTGCCTCCTATTACATCATTGGCAGTTACACGCTCCGCCATGTGTCGGGGTCGTCGCGTGTGTGGTATGAACGCCTCAAGGTCATCACCCTTCCTCGCCACCTGGTGGTCAACGACAACGCCCCTCGCCCATAGGGCGCCACCCCCATCACGGCTATTCCCAACGCATCTCCAAGTTGCCTTTCGCCTCCATGCGTTCCGAAAAACGGTAACAATCTATAGCCAAATCTACACGTTTCTTTTCCACGACGCAAACATTTGCTGCAAATACTCCATTCTCGGCATGTTTTTGTAATTGCTTAACAATCAGCGTGTTGTGTTGTTTCTTTGTATTCGATAGCTCCACTTTCAACATTTTGTATTGCCGTTAGGCATCTTTCGCCCCTCGATACATGCCTAACCCCGCTGCGAAACCTGCCCAATTGAGGCACGGTTAGCCATCTTTCGCAACTCGATACATGCCTAATGCCAACCGTTGCTCTTGTTTTCGCCACGTCCATCCCGCAAAAACGGCCTTTCCGCTCTCTTGTTCACGCAAAATCCCGACACAACTTTTTGACCATATTTTATAACAAAGCTTCTCCGCGGGAAATTTTCATTGGGATCCACTAAACGTTGTTGGTGTAGTAGAACTTTATAAGAACGGAAAATGATATACAATCCCTAAATGGTCTTGAAATTTGATGCTTTGAGTGAGTATTATGATCCGTTTGGCAGAAAATACACAAGATAGATGAAGGCTATTTTCAAAACGGGGTTTGCTCATGGCTCTTTTGCGATGGGAGCGTGAGGCCTTATGCAGCGCGACTCATCGCCACGGATTATTTGAAACCGAATAAGCGAGAATTAGCGACGTTTATACCGCAATATTGACGTATAGGCACCGCATGCGCTTGCTATGAAATGAGATTTTGCAAATTTTTATATAATTTTGCAATTGGATAATTAGACCACTAACTAACTTTTAGGGATATGAATCATAAGTTTTATCGTTTCTCGTTTTTCCTGATGGCCTTATTGTTGTCGTTGGCCTCGTGTAGCGAACTGAAAAGTTTGATGAACCCTGATGAAGACCCGGATGAGCCGGGTGATGATCCCATTGAGGTGAATATGGTGTCGTATTCGCTCTCCGGTATAGTGAAGGACGTGAATGGAACACCGCTTGAGGGTGTGCTCGTAACCTCGGGTACAGCCAGTTCAACAACCAATACTGAGGGATTGTTTGATCTCTCGGAGCAGGCGATGGTGGAAAGAAGATCGCTTGTGCGCTTCAGCAAGGATGGTTATTTTGACGTGGTGCGCTCCGCTCCCATTGCCTATGACGATACTTGGAATGTGGTGATGTGCAAGAAGGCGAACAACGACTATACCTCCATCAAGACCTACAACGCATCGACGGCGCAAACCCTGACGGCAGGAAGCATGACCATTGATCTGCCGAAGAACGCTTACCGGATAGACGGCTATGACGAGACCTACTTGGGGAAGGTGAAGACGGAGATGGTGTATCTTGATCCCAACCACGACAGTTTTGCCGAGATGATGCCCGGCGGCGATCTGGCTGCTGTGCGCTCGGACAACTCGAGAGTAGCATTGTTATCGTATGGCATGGCCGACCTGAACATGTTTGGCAACAATGGCGAAAAGCTGCAACTGAGGAAGGGCGTTAAGGCCCAGCTCACGTTCCCCATCCCTGCGGGAATGGACAGCGACCGCCCCGCCAGCATCCCCCTGTGGAGCTTCAACGAGAAGACGGGCCTTTGGGAAGAAGAGGGTAGCGCCACCTTGCAAGGCGATGTCTATGTGGGAGAAGTGTCCCACTTCTCATGGGTTAACCTCGACTGGCCTGAGAACCAGGGCCTTGTGATGGGTTACGTGAAGGATACGGACGGCAATAGGTTGCCTGGCGTGCGTGTGAATGTGGGGCAGGTGGTTTCGAGCGTAACCGACGATAACGGCTATTACAGTCAGGTTGTGCCGGCCAACACCGATTTCAGCATCACGGTGAAGCCCAAGAATTACGGTGGATATAATAAGGTGGTGAAGGTGGATGTGCCCGCCCTTACTCCTGGAGAGCAGCGCCAGGTAGATATTGTGTTGCCACGATTGGTGCGCGTGTATGGTAAGGTTATTGATGGCGAAAGCCAAGGTGTGCGAGCCTCGGTATGGGTGGAGACCAGTAAGACCTGTACGGAAAGCGTACAGACCGATAAAGATGGACAATTCAGCATATATGTTCCTGAGGGAATGAAGGGCGACGCCGTGGTGAAAGCCCGCTCGCAAAGCGGACAGGAAGCCTCGGAGCAGATTACCATTAGAAAGGAAGATGTTTGTGTGCTGTTGAAAATGAAGGGGAACGGCGGAGCCGGTGAAAACAAGATACATATCTATTCGGATGCGCTGGGCGATGTGGATTGGCCAGTGCCAACTACGAACGGTGCGCAGAATGTGGTGTGCGTGGTGGATGGGACCTTGCTGTTGGTGCCTGGCGATGAGCAACATGTAGGCATGAGCATGCAGGTGTCCAACTACAACAAAAACCAGACGAAATACGATCAGGGTGTTGGTGTGATGGTGGAAAACATGGTTACGGGAGGATCCTTCCATTCTGAAGATGGCAAAAACATGGAGTGTACGGTGGATAAGGCCGACGACGCTTTCGTGATCGCCTTGAGCGGTTATGGAACGTTCTATAGTAAACAACAAGGGATGAGCGATGAGAACGCAAAGATCGTGGCGAAAAACATGAAGTTCAACCATCTGTTTACAGGAAAGACCTTACGCAACGTTATGCCTCGCGATGCAGGCTTCCCGTCGTTCACGCCACAGTTGGATGTAAAGGCGCCGTTGGCCATGAACATTACTGAGAGCCCACACCTGGGTAAGGGCGGAATGATATATTATAATGGTGATGAGGCCGACTATAAGACCTTGAGGGCGGCAGCCGCTAAGTTGGGCCTCGACAAATTGGGCGAGGACAACGAGGCCGGTTACATGGAAGTTATTTATTACTCGGCCAAGAAACAAACATTGGTGATGATAGAATACGACGCTGGCAGCTCTCCTATAGACGAGGACGCCACATGGGAAGATGCGGATGCGCCAATCATGGTGACGGTTCTCGATGGCATCAGCGAAGACTGGTTGGAACTGATGTTTGGAGACGACGACACAAGAAGCCGCGCCAACAATAAGACCGTTGCCAACAAGCTTCGTTGTTTGGGTAAGATGAACAGGGTAGGAAGAAAATAACATAGGTGTTGCCCGAATGAAACAAACCAATGACAATAGCGAGATAGGCTGCCGCACGATACACATGCGGCAACCTATTTTCGCGTTTCAGATGGATCGCGTAGGACGGAGATCACGCCTTCTGGTTTGTGGGCACGTGTGGGTTGGAAGTAAGGAAATGAGTAGATAATCGATTAAAAAGTAGATAAAATAGCGTCAAAGGCTTGCTGGTTTGCTGCGTTTTTATTAATTATGCAGTGTGAATAACTACTGTTTGATTGATAAAGGAAGAAAATGAAAAGGAATTGCAAGAAAAATATAGGGACCGTGTTGCTGCTCCTGATGGGATTGATGGCTTCGTGTGGACACACTGTAGATGAGAAGGCCGACGCGCAGCGTGTCGGCCGGTTGCACCAGTTGGACGAGTTGCTCGGAGCACAGTCGCCCGACGCCTTGAAGGAGATAGAGAAAGGCATGCGCGAAGCGAAGGACAGCATGGCGTACTATGAGTGTTACGTTAGAAAGGGTAGGTGGTTCTGCCAATCGGATACGCCCGACTCTACGGTCAACTACATGGACCGCACGATACGGTTTGCGCTCAGTCAGCCCGACACACCGCGACGCAACGGACTCTTGGCTTACACTTACAACTGCCAGGCTATCAACTACCACAACTTCCACCGTAAGGCGGACGAGGTGGTGAGGCTCTACCGGTTGGCCTATGACTATTCTATGCGGAGCGATATGCAGCATCAGGCTCCCAGCATCTGCGCCAACCTGGGCGACGCGTTTGTTTACAAGAACCAGTTGAGGGAGGCGGCCGGTTGCTATCGTAGGGCTTTGTTTCTCGTCGATTCCCTGCAGTTGCCTAAGGAGGAGAACGTGACGCTTTATGTGGGATTGGCCGACATCTACCTGAAGCTGAACGACTTTGAGAGCTCACTCAAGTGTTACCAACAAACAGAAGCCTATCTCTCGGTGTTGTCGCTGTCGATGCAGGCTTATTACTTGAACAACTATGGCAGTTTCTACTATTACAAGAAAGACTATCCGCAGTCGCTTCGCAAGTTCCTGCAGTTGGAAAGGCTGCTTGTAAAGAACGGTAAGGAGAATTGCTTCGACATGTATCTCTGTAAGCTCAACATGGCCGATGTGTACCTCAACCTCGACAGCATTGCCTTGTCGGAGAAGTATCTGGCAGAGTGTGAGCCTTTCCTGGTGGCCAACCATGATGTGACGGCGGTGTATTATTGCAACACCATTCATATCGGACAGGATGTGAAGAAAGGCAATATGGCGGCTGTGGCGCGCACGTTGAGCGACGAGAGGCACCTGCTGGGCACGGATGCCGAGAGCCAGGTGGCCTTCGGCTTGCGACAGATACGCAACAAGTATTTGCGCAAATATTATTTGGCCACAGGCAATTATAGGATGGCCTACGAGAATTTGCGTGAGGATATGCAGAAAAACGACTCGTTGGAGCACAACCTGACCAATATGCGCGCTTCGGAAATTATGGACCGTTTTGCGCAAGACACGCTGAAGTTGCACCATGAGTTGGCGCTCGAACATAAGTCGGTGGAACTCAACAAGACGCGGCAGATGGCCTTGGCGGCGCTGATGGTTGTGCTGGTGGTGTGTATGTTCTTTGTCATGAAGAGCATGCGATCGGGCAAACGATTGGAGGAGAGCAAGCGACGCGTATTGCAGTTGAAACTCGAGGGGGCGCGAAACCGCATATCGCCCCACTTCGTGTTTAATGTGCTTAACATCAAGATATTGCATGCCAATACGGCCGAGGCGAACGAGCTGATGACGTTGGCGCGATTGATACGCAGCAACCTCGACCTGTCGTGCCAGATGAAGGTGGTGCTGGGAACTGAGTTGGATTTCGTCAGGCAATATCTAACGTTAGAGAGTCCGTTGATGGGCGACGATTTCGACTATGCCATTGAGGTGGACCCCGAGGTGGACTTGGAGAACACCAGCATTCCTTCGATGTTTGTGCAGATCTTGGTGGAGAACGCCTTGGTGCATGGCTTGAGAGGTTGGGAAGGCAAGAAGACGCTGCGGATTGATGTGCTACGTGAGCAGGCAAGCACGGTGGTTGCCGTTGTGGACAATGGAAAGGGATTTGATATTCGCAAGAAAGGCAAGAAACGCACAGGATTGGGAATCATTACCCAGACATTGGCGGTTGTAAACGAGCATAACCGCAACAAGATGACATTCGCCTTGCAGAATGTTAAGGCGGAAGATGGAAGGGTGTTGGGATGTAAGGCGCAGGTGTGCATTCCCGATGGCTTCGTAATGTAAATTTGAAACGATTAACGCAAACAGTATGAAAGTTGTAATCATCGACGATGACAAGAACGCAGGATTGGCTTTGGCCGACTTGTTGGAAACCCGATACGACATGGAGGTGCTGGGGCATGCCCTGTGCGCTTTGGACGGATTGGCCCTGTTGAACAAGCACCAGCCAGACGTGCTGTTCCTGGATGTTCAGTTGCCGGATGTCAATGGATTGGATTTTATCGACAAGTTGTCGGAGTTTACCCATGGGCGCTGTCAGGTGGTGATGTACACGGCATACGATGAGTTTGTGGTGGCGGCCTTCAGAAAGCAGGCGTTCGATGTGTTGCTGAAGCCCATCGATACGAAGGAACTCGACACTGTGGTGAAACGCTTGGAGAAGGAGCATGAACGGATCGTGGAGAGAGGAGACCGGGAAATGCCGGCCACGCTGAACGGCAAATTGCTGTTCTATACCAATTCGGTCGACTTCAAGGTGGTCGACAAGGATGACGTGTGCCTGTTCCAATACGACCACGATATGCGCTGCTGGGAGGTGGTGGTGGCTGAGACCAAAAAGGCCATCAAACTGAAACGCAATGTGAAGAGCACCGACCTGCTGGCGCTCGACAACCACTTCCTGCAAGTCAACCAGAAGTATATTGTTAACGTGAACTACCTGATTGAGGTGGTCGACAATGTGTGCCATTTCTATCCTCCATTCGATGAGATCGACTATGTGAAGGTGGGACGGTTGTTTAGAAAGAGACTGATCGATAGGTTTTTAAGTATTTAATGTAATAAAGGAAAGATGAAGCAAAAGTTTTCAATCGTCGTGGTTATGATGATTGCCCTCTGTTGGGGACATGATGCGTTCGCTCAGAAGGCGAAACGTGCCAAAAAAACGAAAGCCCCGAAAGTTGAGGTGGCGAAGGTTGTAGAGGAAGTGCCTGTCGCCCCAGTGGATACGGTGGTGGTGGATACGGTTGTGCCTGTGGCGCCCCCAGAGCCGCAAGACCGTCTCGACACCATCTATTATAATAGGAACTGGAAGGTGACGAAGAACAAGGCGTTTGCCAATTATTATCGGTTGGCACTGTATCCGGCCGACTCGACGGCTGCCAAGGAGTTTCGCACCTATTATATGACGGGCGAGTTGCAAGGCGAAGGTGTATTCGTGGAGCTCGACAAGGCTGATGATACGAAGAGCGAGTTCAAAGGCTTGGTAACCAACTACTTTAAGAATGGTAAGTTGAAGGAGCAGAAGACTTTCGAGAACGGAAAACTCACCAATGAATACACTTCTTATTATGAGAATGGCAACGTTAAGGAGCACTTCTTCATGAAAGAGGGTAAGAAGCTGGGTGTAGGCGCCGTTTTCACAGAGGATGGCAGGGTGTGCACGCTGACACCGTACAAGAACGATGCGTCTGAGGGCTTTTATGTCGTGGTGGATGCAGACGGTAACTACTCTAAGTATTCATCAACCGACAATCAGCCTATCTTGGAAACACCGTCGATTGAGGAAATTGAGACCGAATATAAGAATGGTGTGGCATGGCCATATTATAACAAGAACGGACTTATCGTGGGCGTGAGCAACTCTATGGTGGGCGAGAATATTGGCGATTATAGGGAAATTGGACTGTTTATAGTCAACAAGAGCATGATCAACGTGGACATTGACCCCTCACAAATCGAGATCTACGACATGAAGGGTGGAAAGCGTAAGGACTTCGAACTGGTTGGCGCTGACGAATACGACAATAAGATTTTGAAGTTTAAGAAAAAGGTAGCCAAGCGTAAGGTGAAGAACAAGGTGGTGGTGCAGACCGAACGTGAGAACAATGTGAACGCTAACTTGGGAGCGCAGGTGTTCGACGCTGGCTCGTCTAACACCCTGAAGAATTTCCAAATGCGCATTTGCAAGATGCGCCAATTGGAGGCCGGTAATCGTATGAAGTATTCGGAGAAGATGCCGGAGGACCTGGGATACCTGGAGCGAACCACCATCCATCCGGGTGAGGTGGTGTCGGGTTACCTCTATACTTCCGACCGTAAGACCAATGATCTGTTTGTCAAGGTGAAGATCAGTGGCATCGATTATCTCTTCGAGTGGAAGGCTAATAAGAAGAAGTAAGTTTGAATGATAAAATATTAACTGTTTATATAGAATCTGTGATGAAAAAAATCGTAATGATGGCTGCTTTGAGCCTTGTGTTTGTAACCAGTGGCTATGCGCAGTTTAAGAGAACGGCCTTCAATCATGTTGGTCTGAACGTGGGCGCAGGTACCGAGGGTATCAGCTTGGGTGTAGCAACTCCTGTCACCAATTTCTTGGAATTAGAGGCCGGTGTTAATGTCATGCCGGGCTTTAAGGTGAACGCTGATGTTGATTTGGAAACCAACGGTTCTTTGAACATGGGGGGTGTTGACGTGCCCATTCCTGTTTCTACAATGGAGTTGAAGGGCGATTTCGCTCGCACAACATTCAATGTCAAAGCGAACGTGTATCCTTTTGGTGGCAATAGTAAGTTGTTTGTGGCTGCGGGTTTCTCAGTCGGTGGTAACAAAATCGCGAAGCTGAGTGGTCATAGCGATGAACTGGAGAACTTCATCAATCAATATCCTGGCTACAAGCAGGAGATCTTGGATCAGGTGGGTGTGGCACTCGCCGATTATCAGGTGAAGCTGGATGAGAACTGCAATGTAGATGGCGATATCCGTTGCAACTCGTTCCGCCCTTACCTGGGATTGGGATTTGGACGTTTGGTGCCGAAAAATCGTCTGGGATTCCGCGTGGAACTCGGATGCCAGTTTATGGGATCATTGAAGGTCTATCAGAATGACGAGGAACTCGATATCCATGAGATACTTGACGGTGCCCTTGGAGCTGGTGATGAAAGCGACAAGATCTCTAAGTTTATCGAAAACTGGAAGTTCTATCCTGTCCTTAAATTTCAGTTGGTGGGAAGAATCTTATAAGACATTAGATTTTTTGTGATTTTTCCGATTTCTTGCGTTTATGTGTTGTTTTATCTTGTATCTTTGCAAATAAAACTAACACTTGACCGCATATGAAACTATTTGTTCGCCTCATGGCGTTCTTTATAATGAGCGCCGCCTTCTCCTCGTGTCAAAAAGCCGTATTCGACGAAGACGATGGGGGAGGCGGCGCTGTTGATGGTGTGGCGATCCGTTTTCAAGTCACACAGTTTGAACAAATACCATTTGGAAGCACCAGCACGAGTCGTGCAACGGATGTGGGGAAGGCATGCACACAGATCAACTTTGCCATTTACCAAAATGGAACGAGGGTAAAGCAAATCAATCAAAAGGCATCGGATGCTGATTTCGGCGCTGTCAACCTGTCGTTGAAAGAGGGACGTTATTTGGTGGTGGTGCTTGCGCATAGCTGTGATGGCATTGCAACGATGACCGATCCGGCGAAGATCACTTTCCCCAATAATAAGGTGACCGATACGTTTTGGTATAGCGATAGCATCACTGTCGAACAAGATTGCACTTATCAGTTGAAGTTGAAGCGCGCGGTGGCCATGTTCCGATTGCAGGCCACGGATGCGGTAACCGCTGATGTTAAAATGGTCCGCCTATATTATACGGGCGGTAGTTCCACATTCGATGCCATCAATGGGGTGGGGTGTGTCAACTCCAAGCAGTGGGAAAACTTCAACATAACCGATGATATGGTTGGAACAGTCCGTAACTTTGAGGTTTATTCTTTTCCAAAAGCAGATAGTAAGGGCTTGAATGTGACGGTAACCACGCATGATAAGAATCGCAATAGAATATTCGAGAAAGAAATAGCTAACGCGCCCATCCGGCGCAACGTGATTACTGTTTACAAAGGGCGACTGTTCAGCAAAAACGCCGATAGTAAGGGCGATTTTAATGTTGACCTTAGCTCGGATGACGAGTGGACAACCAACGAATTTACATTCTGAAATAGTGAAGGGCGGGTCATTCGCCCCTCTTTTCTCATTTTTGTGCCGTTCCCATTCCTCTTTTCTCTCTTTTTTCTTCTTTTTCTTTCTTCTTTTGCATGCTTTTTTCTCCTTTTTGATGTTCCCCTTCCCATCTTTTTCCTCCTTTTCTCTCTTTCTTTTTCCTTTTGCACGCTTTTTTTTCTCCTTTTCATCCTTCCCGTTCCCTTTGGGCGCATATTTGCGCCCACCCGTTAGTGATCCTCCTTTCATCTTTTTCTCTCCTTTTCTCTCTTTCTTTTTCCTTTTGCACGCTCTTTTTTCTCCTTTTCATCTTTTCCGTTTCCTTTGGGCGCATATTTGCGCCCACCCGTTAGTGATCCTCCTTTCGTCCTTTTCTCTCTTTCTTTTTCCTTTTGCACGCTCTTTTTTCTCCTTTTCATCCTT
>ERZ1026850.1685-NODE-1685-length-11067-cov-4.809027_pt1 | contig 11067 bp, 10 predicted proteins | sample MGYA00380155_ERZ1026850 | MGnify/ENA primary metagenome ERZ1026850 (study PRJEB33269, sample SAMEA4719791) | human gut metagenome | biome: human-associated habitat; feature: organic feature; material: feces | place: Cameroon | collected 2013-10 ... | reverse complement strand
CTGACCCGGATACTGTCCTCCCTCATCAATCTGCTGATCTCCATGATCCCGCTGATTGCCGTGGCACTGATCTCCGGGCTGCTGCCCGCACCGGCGTATGTCCTGTCGCTGTACGCCTTCGTGTGTCTGGCACTGTTCTGTTTGGGACTGGGGATGCTGCTGTCGGCGGCCATGGTGTTTTTCCGAGATATTCAGTTCCTGTGGGGCGTGCTGACAACCATTTGGATGTATCTGACCCCCATTTTCTATCCGGTCTCCGCACTGCCGGAGGCAGCCCAGCGCATCGTGATGATGAACCCGCTGTACTACTACGTGACCTTCGTGCGGACGTGCATCATTGACGGCGTGTCGCCGGAGCCGACCATGTACGCCCAGTGTCTGCTGTACGCCATCGCGGCGTTGGTGGTGGGCGCGTGGGTATTTAAGAAGAACCAGGACAAATTCGTGCTGTATCTGTGAGGTGGAGTATGGAGCAAAACGATATTACCATTTCCGCCCGGGATGTGGCGATGCGCTTTCGGCTGACGGATGACAAGATCCTGTCGTTGAAGGAATTTGTCACACGGAAGATACGCGGAAAGATAAAAACCAACGAGTTCTGGGCACTGAAGGGCGTCAGCTTCGACGTGCATAAGGGCGAGGTGCTGGGCATCATCGGACGCAACGGCTCCGGCAAGAGCACGCTGCTCAAGTGCATCTCCGGCATTTTGAAGCCTACGCGGGGCAGCGTGACGTGTCACGGGAACATCGTGCCCATGCTGGAGCTGGGCTCCGGCTTCGACCCTGACCTGACAGGCAGGGAGAATGTGTTCCTCAACGGCGCGATTTTAGGCTACACGGAGGAATTTCTGAAGGAGAAATTCGACGAGATACACGAGTTTTCCGAGCTGGGGGACTTCATTGACGTGCCGATACTACGAAAATACGCCGCTGATGGCACGGGAGGATGCGGAGTGGTTCCGCACTCGCGAGAAAACGTCTGCAATTTTTACCAATTATATTAGCCGATTTACGCCGGAACAATATATTTTCTTGGGCTACCTGCGGCAAAAGGAGCCTGTGAGCTGTATGTGCTACTACGACTGCTGCGCCGATCTGATCGCACAGACAGAGCGGGCATTTGCGGAGTGCTTCGTTGTGCTGGACTATCAAAAGCAGTTGGATATCGAATTTGTAAAATACGATCCAAACCGGTATAAGGAGAGATTTACGCTGCTTTCCCACTGGCAGTGGAAGGCGTTGTATCAACATTATTGTCTTTCCGTGGTATCGCCACTGTGGATTATGTATCGGGTATTAAGCGGGATGCGCCTCGGCGTGTCCGCGCTACGAAGAATTCTGATTCGTGTGCTGGATCGATTGGGCATGAAAGAGTTCATAAAACGGCTGCTCAGCGGGAGATTACGATTTTGAAGCAAAAGACAAAGTAACGCAAGGTCTCGAACTCAATAGAAAGCTGCCGCAGGAAATTCCTGCGGCAGCTTTTCGCATCAGCCCCCCTTGTGCCACAATGTGTATTTGTGAAAACGTAGCCCTCCGGGGCTTTCTTTTTTTATGCTCTCTTACAGGTGATACTCCTGCTTGTACTCCTCGTAGTATTTGTCGAAGGAGTTGGTTTTCAACGCCCGCACGCTGCTGAGATACTCGTGGGTGTCGAAGGAATCGGACTCCAGCTCGATAATGGCGACGGCGATGTTGGAGCAGTGGTCGGCAACGCGCTCATAGTTGGTCAGCAGGTCGTTGAACACAAACCCCTGATTCAGCGTGCAGAACCCGGACTGCAACCGCACCACGTGGTGGGACTTCATCTGGTCGCACAGCCCGTCGATGATCTCCTCCAGCGGCTCCACTCTCGCCGCCAGCTGCGGGTCGTTGTTCACGAAGGCACCCACGGCGGTGGACAGGATCTCCCGCACGGCGCGCTCCATCACGTCCAGCTCATGGCACGCCTCCGGCGAGAACTGCAGCTCCTTGTCGTGGATCTCCTTCGCCGCCTCCGAGATATTCAGCGCGTGGTCGGAGATCCGCTCAAAGTCGGAGATAGTGTGCAGGAACTTGCTGACCTCCTCGCTCTGCGTCTGGGACAGCGACTTGCTGGTGATCTTCATGAGATACGTGCCCAGCTTGTCCTCGTACCGGTCAACGATGCTCTCCGTCTCTGCCACCTGCCGGAACTCCTTCTCCGAGAACCGGCTCCGCAGATCCATCGCCATGAGCAGATTCTCCTCAGCGCGCTCCGCCATGGAGTTGGTCACCAGCCGGCTCTGCTCAATGGACAACGCCGGGTGCAGCAAAAACCGCTCCTCCAGCCGGTCCATGTCCTCCACCTCCGGATGGGAGCCGTCGTCCGGGAACAGGAACTCCATCAGCCGCTCCATGAGCCCGATGCACGGCAGCAGCACGACCACCGTGGCAAGGCGGAACAGCGTGTTCATCAGCGCGATGGACACGCTGGTCATCACCGTGCCCAAAAACGTAAAGTGCAGAACGGCGTTTGCGCCGTAAAAAACCAGCGACCAGATCAGCGCGCCCAGCACGTCGATCAGCAGATAGATGAACGCCGTCCGCTTGCCGTGCAGGTTCGCGCCGAGAGCCGACAGCAGCACCGGCACCGCCGCACCCACGGCAATACCCATCACAATGGGCAGCGCGATCTCGAAGGTGATGGCACCCGTCACCGCCAACGCCTGCAAGATACCCACGGCGGCGGAGGCACTCTGCAACACGCTGGTGAACACCACGCCCACCAGAATACCCAGCAGGGGATTGGAGAAGCTGGTCAGTATCCGGATGAACGACTCGCTCTCCCGCAGGGGCGACACCGCCCCGGACATGGCGGACATACCGTACATCAGCACCGCGAACCCCAGCAGGATCTCGCCCACGTGCCGGTTGGTGGTCTTGCCGTTGAACATCCGCAGAATAATGCCGATCACCGCCACGATGCCGGTCAGCACCTCCGTGCTCAGCAGCTGTACCACGCCGCTGCCGCCCTCCAGCGAGGATAGGCACAGGATCCACCCGGTCACGCTGGTGCCCACGATGGCTCCCATGATCACGCCGATGGCCTGCCTCACCTTCATCATGCCGGAGTTGACGAAGCCCACCACCATCACCGATGTAGCGGAGGAGGACTGGATCACGGCGGTCACGCCCGTCCCCAGCAGCACACCCCGTAGCGGCGTGCTGCTGAGCTTGTAGAGCACCAGCTCCAGCCGGCTGCCGGCGACCTTCTTCAATCCTTCTCCCATGAGGGACATACCGAACAGAAACAGCGCGATACCTCCCAGCAGGGATATAACGTCTGCAATGCCCATAGCCCATTTCCTCCCATGATAATCAATGCTCCCCTCAGTATAACAGGTACACAGGTGGTTTGTCGACAGAAACCGTAAAAAACCCGATAGAATTTTCTCCTTTTTCTGAAACCATCCTTGTACTTCTTGTCAAACGCCCCAAAACGGGGTATAATTCCCTCGATAAAGAAAGAGTCCCCGTCCCCGCGCCCGCAGGCGCGGCAGCACCCCACCCTAAAGATCGGAGTTTTCCCATGTTCAAACACTGTATCATCGTTTTCCTCGTCTCCATGGTGCCCCTGATCGAGCTGCGCGGAGCCATTCCCTACGGCGCGGTGTTCGGTCTGCCCCTCTGGCAGACGTATATCATCGCCATCGTGGGTAATATGCTCCCGGTGCCCCTCATTTATTTCTTCGCCCGCCGCATCCTCCTCTGGGGCAGGGACAAGCCCCTTATCGGCACCTTTTTCACCTTCTGTCTGGAAAAAGGGGAGAGGGCGGGGCGCAAGCTCCAAGCCAAGGCGGGCAAAGGGCTTTACTGGGCACTGCTCCTCTTCGTGGGCATCCCGCTCCCCGGCACCGGCGCGTGGACGGGAACGCTGGCGGCAAGCCTGCTGGACATGGACTTCAAGCGCAGCGTCATGGCGTGTATGGGCGGCGTACTGCTGGCGGGTGTCATCATGGGCGCACTCAGCCAGCTGGGCGTCTCCGTTTTTGGCGGCTGACCGGTAAATTTATCTTGCAATCGCCGCCGCCATACGGTATAATGCACTGGTAACACCCGCCGGTGTGATGGAATTGGTAGACGTAGTGGACTCAAAATCCACCGCTGGCGACAGCGTACCGGTTCGAGTCCGGTCACCGGCACCAAAGAGGACTCAAGTATCTTAAAATACTTGAGTCCTCTTTTTAAGAGAATGTGCCTTAGATAAAATGCAAGAAACATTGAAGAGCCCTTGAAACGGAGGAGACATGCATGGAAAAAGACAAGATTTTTGTGCCGCCGATAAAATGTCAAGGGATCAAAACAAAAATGGTTCCACTTATAAAGGAAAAGGTGGATAGGGATGAGAATGGTGTATGGATAGAGCCGTTTGTCGGGACGGGCGTAGTCGCCTTTAACATGGCTCCGAAAAAAGCCCTTTTGAGCGATAAGAACCAATACATCATTGAGTTGTATGCAGGGATACAGCGGGGGACGATTACGAGCATGGGTGTGCGCGACTTTCTCGAATACCACGGTGAGAGACTGAAGAAGGATGGCGAGAAATACTATAGGGAAATGCGGGACAGATTTAACGAAAACGGAGATCCTCTGTATTTTTTGTTTCTAAATAGGGCGGACTTCAATGGGATGATACGCTTTAATCGCCGCGGCGAATTTAATGTACCTTTTTGCCAAAAACCGGACAGATTCGCTAAAGCATATATTTCTAGAATTTGTAATCAAGTGGCAGATGCGGCGGAAATTATGCAGGGTAAGGATTGGACGTTTATGTGTTGCCCTTGGCAAAAGACGTTTGCAGCGGCCACGAATCAAGACTATGTTTATATTGATCCACCGTATATTGGGCGCGACACGTCCTATGTTGGGGAGTGGTCGGAGGCGGAGGCAATTGAGCTTGCAGAAGTTGCACACGAGATGTCGGCAAACGTGTGCTTGTCCATGTGGAAGGAAAACGAATTTCGAAAGAATGAGCACCTGACTTCTTTTTGGTCGGACTTTACTTGGCATGAGCAGAATCATTTTTATCATGTAGGGGCGAAGGAGTCCAACAGACATCCGATGGTCGAGGTTCTTGCGATTAAGAGATAAAAGAAGCGGGAGTATGACCCCCGCTTCTTTTATCTCTTTTGATTAAATCTGAACTGACGAACGTTTTCAAGGAGCTTTTTTGCATCAAAATCATGGGAAAGATGGATAGAGTCGATGTTTTTGGGAAGCCACTCCAAAAAGCCATTGAGAGATGTATAGGGGCGTTCTGTCGAACGGTATTTTGGATAGTACTTCCAGTATATGTCAAACGCGTCTTGACCAAGCTCGCTAAAAGGTCCCCGTCCCTCTTTCAAATCAAGAAAACTCTTTGTACTGAACGAGCCAATATTCTCAGTATTGCCGGATCCCGGTTTATCGCCTGCAATTTTATACTTCTCCTGTATGAAGAACCTTACATCTGAGTAAGGAAATTCAATTTTGCTACGATCCTTGTACGGATGAACACGGCTTTCTTGAGCGGCTCCATTCCGCCTATAAACAAAACCGATTACGTAGTGCTTCACATAGTCGGTGTACTTATACTCAATGTTCTTTGTGTTATTCCGCATATAAGAGCCGTAGGAATCCAGCGTGAATTTGATCGTTGAGTGACTTGAGTCGATATACGTTGTTTTAATATCGATTGCAATTTTCTCGCGGGGTTTGGTGGGCTTCCACATGATGAAATCGGGGTATACGGTTTGAGATGTGGGGGTTTCAAGAGTGTATCCGTTTTCAGCGGCGATTTTTTCAAGAACTGGCTGAGAGAACATTTCAAAAATTCTGCCGATCAGTTTTGAGTCGGTTCCCAAAGTATGTATTTTGTCATCTGAGTCCAGTATTCCGTATGCATCGAAGCTTACGCCCGCCATTTCTTTGTAAAATGCGGTGATAATGGGATCCTGCATTAGTTATTCCTCCAAAAACAGCATGTAAGAGTCTATTTCTAGGGCATCGGCAATCTTCTGGATATTGTCAAGTGAGATGCTGCGGCGGAAGCACTCTATATCACTAATATATGTTCTGTGCAAACCACAAAGCTCGGCAAGACGTTCCTGAGAAAGATGCTTTCGTGTGCGATGTTTGCGAACATTAGAGCCAAATACGTGGATTATATCCATGTGCCGTGCCTCCCTACAGTGTTAAAATTATTCTATCGATTGGAACACAATAAGTCTACATACAATAAGTGTACAAAGGGATAGGGAGAGTTTGAGGTGAGGGCAAGGGAGAATTACAGTAAATTATAATCTTACACTACCAAAACGCCGCAGGATGTGGTATGATAACGGGGTGAGACTATACCCGCAAGGAGGTGCCGCCATGGGTGCTGCAAAGAAATATATTGTCCTTGCCGCGCTGGCGGCACTGCTTGCCTGCCTGCTCACCGGCTGCTCCTTTTCCGATTCCTCGGTGGAGGAGCTGTTCCAGCTGCCCCGCATGGCGGAGGAATACACCGGGCTGACCAAGGAGCTGGACGCCCTGATCGCCCAGGGCTACGAATACGCCTCCCCCACCGGCGGACGCAATATCCAGTCGGTGCAGATGGCGGATCTGGACGGCGACGGGCGGCAGGAGGCACTGGCGTTCTTCCGCATGAGCAACGACGAAAAGCCGTTGAAGATCTTCATTTTCCGTCTGGAGGACGACGACTACGCCCGCTATTGCACCATCGAGAGCAGCGGTACCGCCGTGGACAGCGTCTACTATCAGGATCTCAACGGCGACGGCCGCCGCGAGCTGATCGTGGGCTGGCGCATCAGTGCCGAGGTGCAGACCGTGGCGGTCTACACCATTTCCCGCGAGCCGGTGGTGCTGATGTCCAGCGGCTATACCCGCTTCACCATGCAGGATCTCAACAACGACGGCATCCCCAGCCTGCTGGTGCTCCGCACCGACGGCAACAGCCAGCCCGTGGCGGAGTTCTACGGCTGGCAGGAGCAGCAGATGGGCGTGGCGTACCGCTGCGTGCTGTCCAGCTCCATGGCGTCTCTGAACCGGGGCAGCCTTATCAGCGGGCGCATCAACGCCAACACGCCTGCGCTCTTTATCACCGGCGTGGACGAGCAGGGTGTCGCCGCCACGGATATTCTCGTGTTCCAGAAGGACGTGGGGCTGGTGAACCTCGCCCTGTCCGGCAGCAGCACCGGCGTCTCCAACGCCGTGTTCCCGTACCGCCAGCTGTCCCCCCAGGACATCGACGGCGACGGCTATATCGAGATACCCGCCCCGGAGGAGTCGTGGTCGGCGGAGCAGACCGATGGCTTTGTCCGCTGGCTCCGCTGTGACGACAGCGGAAAGCTGGCCGTGGCGGCGAAAACGTACCACAGCATCTCCTGCGGCTGGTACATCACCATCCCCGAAAGCTGGTGGGAGTGGAACCTCAACGCCTCCGTCACCGGCATCACCAACGAAAACCAGTTCAATCTGTATATCAACAGCGACCCGGTGCTCAGCCTCTACACCATCATCGGTGAAAACCGCGACAACCGCGGCAGCATCGGCAAGCGCATGGTGCTGCGCCGCCTGACCGCCGTGGTCTACGCCGGAGAGCTGTACGATGCCGCCGGCTATTACGGCATGAAAGAGGACATGTTCCGCAACAGCTTCAACCTGATCGTAGGCTCTTGGAGCAACTGACAAGGAGGGTAACACATGAAAAAGGTTCTGGTACTGGAGGACGAATCCAGCATCCGCAGCTTTATCGTCATCAATCTCCGCCGCGCCGGTTACGAGGTGGTGGAGGCGGAGAGCGGCGAGGAGGCGTTGGAGAAGCTGTCTCTGCACAGCGATGTCCGCGTGGCCCTGCTGGACATCATGCTCCCCGGCATCGACGGCTTCGAGGTCTGCCGCCGTATCCGCGCCACCAACGCCACCATCGGCATCATCATGCTCACCGCCCGCTCTCAGGAGATGGACAAGGTCACGGGTCTGATGACCGGAGCCGACGACTACGTCACCAAGCCCTTTTCTCCCGCCGAGCTGACCGCCCGGGTGGACGCCCTCATGCGCCGCTCCGGCGGCGGAGCCGTGGAGGCGGGAGAGATCGACCAGCCGCCCTTCCTGCTGAATACCCGCAACCGCACGCTGGAGAAGAACGGCCAGCGCATCAAGCTCACGCAGGTGGAGTACGCCATCATCAAGATGTTCATGGAGAACCCCGGCAAGGCACTCTCCCGCGAGGAGATTCTGGACAAGGTCTGGGGACACGACTACTTCGGCGAGCTGAAGATCGTGGACGTGAACATCCGCCGTCTCCGCCTGAAGATCGAGGATAACGCCACCAACCCCACCTACATCACTACCATCTGGGGCTTCGGCTACAAGTGGGGCCTGTAACGCAGCCCCTCACCCCATTTTACGAAAGGAGATGACCCCATGGCGGCAAAAAAACGCAAGGTGCAGGGACTGCGCCGCCGGTGGCTCACCGGCAGCATGGGTCCCGTGCTGGTCATACTGCTGCTGGTGGGCGTGCTCATCTCCGTGGGCTTCGCCAGCAACTACTACAACACTGCCCGCTCCACGCTCCGGGCGCAGGCCGCCGCCGGCGCGGACTACTTCAACACCTACGTGATGACCAGCTACCGGGAATACTACCGCAGTGCCACCGTCTACGCCGCCGCCTTTGACGACAGCGACCGAATCGAGCTGCAATTCCTCAACAGTGCCGGCAGGGTGGAGGTCACCACCCGCGGCGTCACCGCCGGCACCTACCCCGGCACGCCGGAGATTCTGGCGGCGGTGGAGAGCGGCGTGGTGCAGGACTATGTGGGGCGCGACAGCGTCACCGGCGAGCACATTCTGGCGGTGTCCAGCCTGCTGAAATTCAACGGGCAGGTGGTGGGCGTCATGCGCTACGTCACCGCCCTCGGCAATATCGACCGTCAGGTCATGCTGACGGTCATGCTGGTGGCGGGCGTCATGCTGGCGGTGGTGGGACTGATCGTCCTTTCCAGCATGATATTCATTAACAACGTGGTGGCGCCCGTCTCCGCCGTGTCCGAGGCGGCAAAGCGCATCTCCGGCGGCAGCTACGGCGTCCAGATCCCCAACAAATACTCCGACGAGATGGGGGAGCTGGTGTCCAACATCAACGATATGTCCCGCAAGATCGGCGAGAGTGAGCGCATGAAATCCGAGTTCATCTCCTCTGTCTCCCACGAGCTCCGCACCCCTCTGACGGCCATCAACGGCTGGGGCGAGACGCTGCTGGCGGACGACTCCGGCGACGTTCAGCAGCTGAAGCGGGGCGTGCAGATCATGGTGAAGGAATCCCGCCGCCTGACCAATATGGTGGAGGAGCTGCTGCAATTCTCCCGTCTGGAGGACGGCCGCTTCACCCTGCAAGTGGAGGACACCGACCTCCAGGCGGAGCTGGAGGACGCCATTTACAGCTACCGCGAGCTGTTCCGTCAGGACGGCATCGCGCTGGAATACTCCGCAGACCGCGCCGAGTACGAGGAGCTGATCTCCGGCGACCCGGAGCGGCTCAAGCAGGTGTTCTGCAACCTGCTGGACAACGCCGCCAAGCACGGCGGCAGCGGCAGGCGCATCGCCGTCCACCTGACCCAGCGCGACGGGGAATACGTCATCACCATCCGCGACTTCGGCCCCGGCATCCCGGAGGCAGAGCTGCCCTATGTGAAGAAGAAATTCTATAAAGGCTCCTCCAAGGCGCGGGGCAGCGGCATCGGACTTGCGGTCTGTGACGAGATCATCCAGCGTCACGGCGGCAGACTGGATGTCGCCAACGCCGAGGGCGGCGGTGCCGTCGTCACCGTATACCTCCCGCTGAAAAAGCAGACCGACGGGGAATTGGAATAAAGCCGCCGGCGCGGCACCCCAAAAAATTCAAAAACAACTCGAACAAGTGTTGCATTTTTCCGCAAGCTGTGCTATGCTTGCCACAGAAAGGAATCTACCACGTCTATGGAAAAGAAACAAACCACCTTCCGTACCAGCATCGGCGGTCAGGCGTTGATCGAGGGCATCCTCATGCGCGGCCCCCAAAAGGACGCTATCGTCGTCCGCTCTCCGGAGGGTCTGGTCACCAGGGTCACGGAGCGCAAATTCATCAAGGCGAACTATCCCATTCTGGGCGTCCCCGTCCTGCGGGGCGCAGTCACGTTCATCGGCTCCATGATCACCGGCGTCAAGGCACTGATGTTCTCCGCCGACTACTTCCCGGAGGACGAGAGCACGAAGCCCGGCAAGGTGGAGCAGTGGCTCACCGACCATGTCCCCGCCGAAAAGCTGCAAACGCTGCTGGTGGCATTCTCCGTTATCCTCAGTCTCGGTCTGATGCTGATGCTGTTCATGCTGCTGCCCACGTTTCTGGCGGGTCTGTTCCACGCCACCAGCCCCACCGTCCACAATCTGATCGAGGGTGTGGTGAAAATTCTCATCCTCCTGCTGTACATGATCCTCTGCTCCAAGCAGAAGGATGTCTACCGCGTGTTCTGCTACCACGGTGCGGAGCATAAAACCATCTTCTGCTACGAGGCGGGACTGCCCCTGACGGTGGAAAATGTCCGCATCCAGCCCCGCCACCACCCCCGCTGTGGCACCAGCTTCCTGTTTGTGGTGCTCATCGTCTCCGTCATCGTCTCCAGCCTTGTGTTCCCCTATATCAACTGGCAGAGCGTTTGGGTGCGCGTGGGCGTCAAGCTGCTGCTGCTGATCCCCGTGGTGGGCATTACCTATGAGTTCAACCGTCTGGTGGGCGCGCACGACAACGCCCTCACCCGCGTCCTCTCCGCCCCCGGTATGTGGCTGCAAAACTTCACCACCCACGAACCGGACGACTCCATGATCGAGGTCGCCATCGAGGCTATGAAGCTCGTCATTCCCGAGGAGCACGGCACCGACGAGTGGTAATAGTGCAGGCGCGACACTCCCACTCCTGTCATTCCGAGCCAGTGCTCACACTGGCGTGGGAATCCGTTCCCCGCGCCGCAGGCGCGAAAAACCTCAAAGAAAGTAACAACGGTGCGTATTATGGCGATCACTTATAAC
>ERZ1026850.1684-NODE-1684-length-11082-cov-5.678516_pt1 | contig 11082 bp, 4 predicted proteins | sample MGYA00380155_ERZ1026850 | MGnify/ENA primary metagenome ERZ1026850 (study PRJEB33269, sample SAMEA4719791) | human gut metagenome | biome: human-associated habitat; feature: organic feature; material: feces | place: Cameroon | collected 2013-10 ... | reverse complement strand
GTTCTTGACGACCTTCTTCGTCTCCTTGGAGCTTCCGACGGTCTTCCCGGACGAGTCCTTCGTCTTCGAATCTATGGTGGTCGAGGTCTGGGTCCTCCCTCCGGAGACGGTCGTGTTCCTGACCTCCTCCCTGGTCTCGGTGGAGCTGACGGCTTCGCCGTCAGCATCCCTCTTGACCTTGGTGGTGGTCTTGACCGAACCGTTTCCTGTGGTCCGGATGTCGACTATCGTCTCGGAGGAGCCGGTCTCCTTTCCGTTCGCATCCCTGGAGACCTCGGTCGTCGTCGTGACGGATCCGTTGGCTTTGACCTGGGTTTTCACGGTCTTCTCGTAGGACCAGACCGTATCCCCATTGGCATCCCTGGTCGTCTCCACGACCTTGGTCTCGGAGCCCTTCCTCGTCTCCTCGGTCTCCTTGATGCCGGTGATGTTCCCGTCCTTGTCGCGGGAGGTCTCGGTGGTCGTGACCTTCGTCCCTCCGGGGATCTTCCCGGTGGTCGATTCTGACTTCTTGGTGGCGGTGACTTTGCCGTTCGCATCCTTGATGACGGATTCGGTCTTGGAGACGACGGTTCCGTCCTTCTTCGTCTCCTTCGTCGTGGAGAAGTCGACGGTGGACCCGTCCTTCTTCGTCTCCGTTCCCTTGGTCTTCTCGGTGACTGTTCCGTCCTTGGATGTTGTGATTTCGGAGACGGATTGCGTGACGTTCCCGTCCTCGTCCTTCTCCGTGACGGTCCTGCGCTCACCCTCGTTTCCATCGGCGCCCTTGGTCTTCTCCACCACGACGATGGATTCGCTCCGGGCCTGGTTCCCGTCGGGATCCGTCTTCAGGGTGGTGACCGTGGTTGTGGTCTTTGAACCGTCCGCGCTGGTGTCCACCCTGGTCTCGACCTCCTCTCTGGAGCCGTCCAGCCTCTCCGTCGTCTCGGTCTTGATCCGGGTGATGCTGCCGTCCTCGTTCTTCTTCTCGGAGCTGGTCTCGGTCTTGATCTCCCCGTCCTCTGTGATCGAGGGCTTCGGGTCGGGCTTGTCTCCGTCTCCGCCGGGGATGTTTCCCTCGCCTTCCTTTGTGGTCTCCCATATTATCTGGAAGTTCCCTCCGTCGGTGTAGTATCCGAGCGTCCAGCTGTTGTAGACCCCGTCCTTGTACTGGGCCCAGTAGGTCCAGAGGCTCATGTCCTCCGGACCCTGGTACTGCTTCAGACCGAACATCGAATTGATCCAGCCTTTCAGATCGTGCCCGCCGGCCGAGCCGCTATAGAGTTCGAGCTGGATCCCGTTCGCCTTGCATGCTTTGACCAGGGCCTCCTCGGCGTTGTACGCCTCGGCGGATATGGTGATCCCGCTTCTCAGAGCATCCTCCGAATATGCGCCGTATATGGCCTTGTCGAAGTCCTTGGTGATCTTGATGAAGAAGTTATAGGTGTTCAACTGACTCGGCTTCGGAGGAGGTTCGACGACCATGACGAAACAGACAGATTCTTTGATGGTCGAACCGCTACGAACGGTGATGCTTATCTTGGCCTCCCCTGTGGCAAGGGCCTCTATCGTAACAGAATCCCTATCATTGGGTCCGATAATCCTGACGATGCCGGGATGATCGGAAGACCACTCGATCGACTTAGGGCCGTCAGTCTTGATTTCCGCAGTAATCGTCGCAGTACGGTTGGCGTCACCGCTGCCATACAGTTGTTTAAATGTGTCGGAGATTCTTACCTCCAGATCGTAATCCTCCCCGGGGGGACTGGATTCGAGATATATTCTGAAGATATGACGGATATTGACCGTATCGACCGACAATGGCCCTGCATTGAACCACTCGGAGCCGACCTTGTACTCGACAATCCATATCCCGCTCACTCCGTCGATCTTAGAGATCACACCCGAATTGGTAATCTCGTAATCGATACCCCGAGATTTCAGGGCGGCCTTCAAAGCATCCAGGGCAGTTGACCCTGCCGCCGATATGTCCAGAGTCTTCTCTTCATAACTGATATGGAAATTATAGGGATTGTTATCAGCTGTACCGTAGCAATATACCGTTCCAGAATCGAGATACCAGATAAGATTGCCTTTCAGTGTTGCTCTGACCGCTTGAGAACTGAACTGAGTGCCGGTTTTCGAAGTCTTGAAATAACCCTTGGGCTCGGTCTTATCAGCGTAATCCTCGAAGATATAGAGTGCGTTTGGCGGGCTGTACGGCAAAAGGTAGACATAGATCCTACCCGTCGTGTCGAAGTAACCAGTAGATAGAACGATTGATCCGTGTGTGCTCACAGAATCCTCTCTGTAAATCTCATAATCCTTCGCATCCAGATTAGCAGATTCAGAGCCGTGTTCGAGAATCCTGTCCTCCAAGGCATCCATATCCAAGACATAGAGGTACTTTCCGTTCACATACCCCCTTCCATTGAATGTTAAAAGTGCCGATAGAGTTGGTGAATCGAACTCGATATCCACGATCGATGAGCCACGCAACGTGCCATCATTGTTCACGACGACGGCGGTTATGGTTGCATTCCTGATCGTTTCGTTCTCATTATCGAACAGTCCCTGGGAGTATGCTGCCAGGAACAGTATCGTTCTTCCGTTCCTCGTATCACAGGTTAACCATCCGTCATCCAGCAGCCTCCCGTTCTGCGAGGGGATCTCCAATTCGACCTTGTCCCCATTTTGGAGATTTACCGATGCAAGACCTCTATAGCCCGAGTTGGTCAAGGCCTCGATGAAATACAGGTGTCCGTTTGCGAATACAGGCGCAGAAGTAGTTCCGTATATTCCGAACCACTTGCAATCGACCCCGTTGGCCCAACGATCATCGGAAATCAATTTGCCGGTGGATGCCACCATCTTGAAGATCTTTCCTTCGCAGAGCCCGTAGAAGTATCCGGAATCGTAGAATACCGTACTGAACTTCTTCTGAGAAGAATAGATTTCATTCAAATCGGAATCATAGACCTTATGCGTTGCATAATCATAGACCATTCCGCCGCCGACACCGAGATAAAGGTAATAGTTAGACAGCAGACTCGATTCGGCGGTCTTCAATTCCTCTCCGGTATCGGCATCATATTTGTAAAGAGTGGTCCCTGCACGCACATAGACGGCATTATCCATGATTGCCGGTGTACTCGGGAATCCTGACCAAACACTCATCGCTGTGTTGATCTTATACTGCTTGCTCCACTGAAGGACGACATCCTGCCCATGTTTCGGAGTCTTCGCGTCGATTACTCCCGTAACAACATTGGAGGGAGAGGTATAACGGAGAATGGGTTCGATATAGTAGTCCCTATCCATTTTCAGCAAGTGGCTGATGTCCTCGCTTTCGTCACCGTTGATCCTCCATCCGATGCATTCCCATGTGAGACTGTTATTGTAACTTACACTCACCTGCGAATTACCAGCTATAAGCTCTCCGGGAACTACATCCTGATTTCCGATTCTGAGTTTCACCGCCTCAGAGTGTGAAAGGATCCTGATGAGATACTTCCCGCCATTGTCCTTCCACTTCGCGTAGAGATGGATATCTTCGAATATCTTGGTCGTCGGATCATGCTTTTCCGTGAAGGAAGCATCCGAATACCAACCCTCGAATGTGAATCCTGATCTGATCGGATTGCTCAGCTGAGCCGCCCTCAGAGTTCCACCATGCTGTACGCTAACGGTGGTGACCCCGACCCCACCATTGAGGTGGAATACAACATTATGCGATTCATCCGACAAGAGCGGTTGTATCGAGATGTGTATCTTCTTGCCATCAATGTTGCAATAATATAATCCCTGATCGTTGACTTCTGCGGGTTTTCCACCAACAGACACTACGATATCTCCGACCTCTGATTCGATGCCGTTCACTTCGAAAAACAACTGTCCTGAAGATACGGAAATCGTAGAGACGGTCACCGAATCGATTCTGTTATCGATGAATACAGACAGACCTTCGCTGTAGAAGGAAGGTGTGCTTATACTATATGATTCGTTATTGTATTCGAATAATCCGCCGAATACTGGATCGTCGTATTCAAAAGACTCGTCGGACACATATAAGCACTTATATCTGGCCTTCAATGAAACGAATTTATCCAGATATTCCTTCAGATCATTATCATCTCTTGGTTGGACACACAATCCATCGGTATAGAAGGATGTACTGACTGCATCCATATCAGCCGAGGATGCATAAATCACATCGGATTTCAGAATCGAATATCCACTCAGTTTGATGGCTCCAGCTGCGATTAGAATGACCTCTTTCGCATCTTTGATTGCAAGTAATCCTAAATCGATATCGCTGTCCGAATTGAGAACTATCCTGTCTGCTACCAGCTGTGAAGACCGTTCTAATTTAATCGACGTCGCATCCCAGAACAACAACTCTATTTTGAATACTTTAGAAAAATATGCTCCATCCAATTCGGTAATTGTTGAAGGGATCGTGACATTGCTCATCGCCCGAGGTATTGCGATGATCTTCTTGCTTTCCTTGTCCAGTAATATACCATGTTGTACGGTATAGTTGTCGTTGCCATTGTTTATGATCTCAACCAAATCGCCTGCGATATCGAATGCATCGGACCTCATCGATTCAACAGTTGAAGGGAGTGTGTAATATCTCGCAGTAGGGAAGACGAACAGAAGTCTGTTTCCTTCATAAACCGCATCTCCTTCAAAATTATAAGGAGAGCCCTCTCCGAAAGCTATGATCTTCAGATTAGGACACGAATCGAATATGGCCGGTTCCAGATTCTTGAAACACCCCGGTAGCTCAATCGCCCGCAACCCTGTATTTTGGAATGCCTTGTCACCAATCAGTTGCATAGCATTTCCATTGAAAACCACAGTAGATAGATTAAGACAACCAGCAAAACAACTATTGCCTACTTTTTCTAGATTATCGGGCAACTCTATTGCCAATAATCCGGTTTCCGAGAACGCACCATCGCCCAATGTGCGAAGAGAGCTATTTCTAGATATCTCGATATCGGATAGATTGCTGCAACCTAAGAACGCGTTTTTACCGATTGTTGTTACACTATCCGGTATGTTGATGGCAACCAGTGATTTGCATTCTTTGAACGAGTCGTCCGGAATGGATGCCAACGTAGATTCTTTAGGAATTGTGACCTGCACTATATTCTGATTACCCTTGAAAGCACTGGAATCCAAACCAGAGATGGGGGATGTGAATATCGCATTCTTTAATTTAGGCGGCACTATGAGTATCTTTCCATTTTCAAGAATGACATCGCTATCGGAAGAATACTTTCCTCCATTGCCATACACAACGAACGACTCGATATTGTCTGAATTAGAAAATGCTTGCTTATCGATATTGGTTACATTGAAAAGATGTACACGTTTCAGAGCACTCATCGAACCAATTGCCCCGGCACCGAGCTTAAAATGTCCATTTATAGACAACTCTGTGACTTTAGAGTCTGAAAAGATCTTGGGATCCAGTGTTACAGATGAATTACCTGTACACTTGAACGAAACCACTGCTGTTCCAGCGAATGCCCCTTGTCCTACCCTACAAAAACTATCGTGAATGACGACTTCACTGAGGTTTGGATTGTTCTCAAAAGCATTACTTCCGATTTCTCTAACGCTTCTTAGCTCGATCGATTCTAAATTATTGCCGTAGAATGCTCTTGATCCAATACTTTCAACCTTGCGATCGAAGATAACAGACTGCAATCCCGTTTCGGAGAATGCCGAGCCACCGATTTTGATTGCGTTATTTGAGTTCTCCACGAACAGAATCTTCACATGACACGATGCAAACGCATTGGTCCCTATTTCCGAGACTGTACCTGAAACCCTGTAAGTATCTCCAGATGAAACTGCTACAACCAGTTTCCCATAGTGATATACCTGATTGTCATTTACATAAAAACTGCCTCCTCCATTGACGGAGGTGATGCTTGCTAGGTTGGTACATTTAGAAAATGGGTTCGGTGCCATCTTCGAAAGTGTGCCGAACGCTAAAGAAACCCTTTCCAAACTTGTACAGTGATAAAATGCTGTATTATCGATAGAGTCCAAACCGTAATCCGATGAACCGATACCATCCCCGCGGGTTGTGATTATTTCACGGAGCGAAATACAATCTCTAAATGCGGCGGCATTTATTGATTGCAAGGTAGAGGGCAATATCACGGATTCTACACTGGACCCGTAAAATGAAGCGTTACCGATCGTCTCAATGCCTTTACCTATAACAACATCCTTCAAACTATCGTTCTTATAAAAAGCATTGTTGCCAATCGCCCGAATAAAGTATCTGTCCTCATTAACTATTGCGCGGCCAGGTATGTAGAGACATTTGTTATCAACATTTTTTGCTCCAGTCAGAACTACGTCCTCACCTGTAATTGTTCCCTTTAAAGAATACCCATACAAGAGCTGGTTGTCTGAATTGAAAACGGAAAAAGGCAAGGTGACCAGAGAACCATCCACTATTGCCCGTCCTTGAAGTAATCTGATACTTCCAAAGATTGTAACTGAAGGATCCACCTCGTTATCGGACGACGTCCAATCCTCGACCAACAGAGGATCCGTCCCACCACCCGTATTTCTATACTCCAAACGAACGGAAACGCCAGGATCCGCCATTTCATGGGATGATACGAACCGCAAGTGTACAAGGGTCTCCCCACCGGTAACATTGATCGAGCTACCGAACGCGATAACGCCACGTTTCTTTTCGAGATCATAACCATACAGTGATGCGATGTCCAATAATCTTTGATTCCATTGCACATCTTCAAGCTTCAAACCCTCGGAATGAGAAACGATTTCGAAATAAATCGATTTGACATCGTCGCAACCTTTGGAAATAACAGAATAATCTGAGATTACATCATCCGAAGCGTCAACCTCGTTCCATGTGAGAACGAGGAGGGATGACATGAATACAATGGCTGTCAACACCAAATATGCTACTTTATTCTTCTTCATGAACATCCCTCCATAAAATGTTTAGAATCCCGGTTCAGAACCAGGAATCATGATCTAAATCGCCTCAGGATATGGGATATTGTGTAGGATTCTGAATGTGATTCTTCAAATAGATCGCGTCGTCAGAATCAACCTTCCCATCCTTTGTATAATCCACAATCTGTCCCGCTGGTATCGGGTAATCGTTGGAACGGAAGGTGTAGAACAATAGATACACTGCGTCGGCTTCATCTACACGACCGTCTGAATTGAGATCGCCAACAGATGCCCCTATGGTCAAAGTAGATGAGGAATTATATGCAGAGTCAGGATTGTTGACGCCTTCGGCATATGAACCATTGACCTCTACGATGCATGATATCGTGTACGAACCGAGGTTTGCATCATTCTTCGCTTGAAGCTCGAATGTCATGAGTGCGCCGCTTATGTTCTGAGGACTCTCGAACGCCATGGCATAATCCCCCGAATTCAGATTCCCACCGACATCGTATGCCAACTGACCGGAGGGAGCCATAGATTTCAAAATGAAATTCTCAGAGTCATAGTCGATTCTGATGAACAGAGATTTGACACCTTTTAACGCATTCGTAGAAATAGTTCCTGTTCTGAGTGCCCCCCTTGCAACCTTGTTATCATCGAATGTCAGCGACACGGATGTTGCATCCTCGAATGTGGCTGTGATTGTAACATTGGTAGCGGGCATCACGAATGAGTAGACATTCTCATCCTGAGGACTGACGACAGCATCGACGTAGTTGCCATCTAATTTTTTCACCTTGACCGCGGCTACCTGCATATCTTCTCCAGGCGATAATGTAATTGTTACAGTATCCCCTGCAGCAAATTCCGTCTTATCGATAGCAACTCCATTCTGACTTTGTGGCACAGCTACGACATACTTGGAAGGAGTCCCGCCGTATTGAATGATCCGAACCGAACCAGAGCTTACCACCTTGTCTGCAAGCTGATCCGTTGAAACGGTGGAAGGCCAGGCCTTATCGACATGAACCTCAGATATATTCGTTAGATTCAATTCCTTCGCGTTGACCGACCCGGGGAGTAATTTTACCGTGACCCCCTCCATTGGATTGGCGATCATTTTATTCGTGATCGTGGTACTCGGAATTGTTTTGAGACTGATTTCAACAGGACCTTCGGTACGACCCGCGTTATTATACAGGATCGACCCTTTATCAGAAACAAATTCGCTGATATGAATCCGCTCTAATGTTCTATTCCCCTCTATAAGTGGACCGCTTAATTGTACTTTCCCTACTATGACCAGATCGGTTAGAGAACTATAACCGGCTGTTATCCATCTGCTTTTCATCAATAACTCGCTCTGATCGGTCAATATGTACAGCTTCTGGATCTTCGGTATGATATTATTATGAATATTCAGTAAATACGTACTAACTGATGACACTTTTACCAGATTATCATTCATTTTGTAATACGGCGGCACCATTACGACCGCAACCGCCCCTTCAGCAACTTCTAGGTGTCCAATACCATTGAGCGCCCCATCGTTCCTAAAGTACACTTTATAGCTATTCATTCCAGTTATACCAGGCCCCTCAACTGAATAACTCACTGTACTCTCTTGAGTTCCTGGCTCTATTGCTGTTTGTGTAACCGTATATCCATCATATGTATATGAATAACCCGGCGAAGGATCAGCAGTGGTTTCGTATAATGAAATAATAGCTATTGAAACCACAGCTATCAAAGCTATAATGCCTACAGTATATAATTTACGCATATACACCTACCTGGAAATAAGAACCATCCGAACATCTTATGCATCCATATCAGTTATCAAACAAACACCTACGATTAAAATCACAAATCGGCACCATTTGAAAGAAGGAAAACAAATCTTTGATCGTGAAAAACCCACCCGGGAATTACATCTGAATTCCTTGCCATGGCAGATAATCATCAACTGTTTCTGGGATCTTCATTGCTTCCAATATCTAATCTGTCAAATAGTCGCGGTAACATCATCGACATTATTCATCCATGACTGATATGTATAATAAAAATCAATATTTCATCGATCTAAATCCGCTATAAGATTGTGATAAACTACGATTGAACTTGAATCCAGCCAAAATAATCCAATGATACTAGAATTCATGCCATTCGTGGGGATTCACCTTGACTTCCGCACGTCGAATCGAGATAGATGGCATCCGCTGAAGCATCGACTGGCTCCGCCCTGATTCCCGTGGATTCTGCGAAGGCCATGATGATCGCGCTCATAGCGTTCAGATCCTCGTAGGTCTCCTTCCTGTGATCTATCTTCAACTTGGGGCCGATGACGCCCATACTCTCACCTTGCAGCGACAGGCAGGCCGGCTACTTCTCCGCGCGACGGCTCTCGTGCTTCGCCGGCACTCCCATTCCAGCGAGAGCTCTCGATCCATCGAAGAATCCTAGTACAATTGTACCCGGACCTTCTTGAAAATCCACAAAAGGAATAGAACCTCGGCAGGTCATGCCTGACGTGCGGAAGTCAAGTTCACTACATTCGTTTGTGTAAATCCTCGTCATACATCATCTGCAAATTCGAAACCGGTATAAGCACCATCAATTACATTGCTAATGCCATATTATCGAAATGGATACGACCCAGACGACATAACCAGTTTGAGTTTGCTTCCGGTTGATTCATCATTCCTAAACCCGAGTTTGATAGTTGCGCCTGATTCTTGATATAGCTATAGGAATTGCACATCATCTGCAGGCGCCACCCTGTTCCCACGCATAGGATGACAGACGAAACAGGGTAATTTGCGGGGGATTAACCCCCGCTTTTCAGCTCATGCTGAACCTATTGCGAAATACAACGCGTATGAATAGGTCGTCAGAGGAGCATCGTCGATCGTACTATACAATCCGAGGGAGAAATCGGATGTATTGCCCATGACATTTCCGGTTTGATCGACTGAAAATATCGCGTACTGTTGCCACCACGCCCACCTATCATCCTCATAGTTGTTAGGAGTATCAGCTCCAGCGACCTGTATCGTCGCTAGGTTGAGGAAGGTATAGATCCAACTGTATACGGTGTCATAGCCACCGCTTGTTACCTTTGGAACTGCATCTTGTCCTGATACTCCGTTAGGGAACGCATTCTTGAGTGCCAGATAAAGATCTGAACCGTATCCGGTCACATAAACGCCCCTGTTGATCAGTGCAGGGGTGATTGTATCGGTTCCTTGTACCGTTGTACTTCCGAGTGCTGCCAGAACACTGGCGTCCTGACTGATCTTTATGTAAAAGGTCGCCTTGAAGTACTCGTTGTTGTTGATATCGCTCACAGGCACGATTGCAGATGTGACCGAGGGCGTATACGAGCTGATCTTTGTCTGAGCGTCGGATTGGGTTCCGTAGATGACTGCGATGTTCGCAGTCCTGTGGGAGACATCGTAGTCTCCGAAAGGCTTGTACCATCCGAGGGTGTCAGCGGCCCTCTCCCATGAATTGGAACTGTTGAGGATGAATACATTCCAGACGTTGTCGCCTGATGCAGCGATGTTGTTGATGGAGGTTATCGCCCCGTATTGATAATTGACGGCAGGATAATCTCCCATTGTTGTTTGGATACTCATGTCCATGACATGAGGCGTATTTCCAAGATACCTATCTAAGGCGATAGCACCGTTGTATGCATCTACAACCCTCGGAACTTCCCAAGTGGTCCCGTAGTTGAGATTGACAGACATCTTCCCGTTAGTCACCGGATCATTGGTTCCATCCGCATCATTCTGCGCGACGTAGACTACGACTCCCCCGATGACCACCGCCATTGCGACCAATGTCGCTACGATTTTACTATCCATGATTAGACCTTCTTTTACGGTCGCGAGTTGCTCGAAATACTGTGAGCTCTGACATGCTCGTAGCCGTTTCTGCAACTCTAGTTATCAATCGCATAGTTTGAATATAAATCCATCTCTATTGGTCACCTTGCGTGTCATAATTTTCGACATGCTGAAAGTTATGAAAACCAACCAACGAACATCCATCCAATTCCGCCTAATTTTATGAAAATCGTATTATTTCTTCGATTTCAGATTTTATTTAAATACTTTTGATGACAAAGTTTCTGAT
>ERZ1026850.1683-NODE-1683-length-11083-cov-4.211462_pt1 | contig 11083 bp, 7 predicted proteins | sample MGYA00380155_ERZ1026850 | MGnify/ENA primary metagenome ERZ1026850 (study PRJEB33269, sample SAMEA4719791) | human gut metagenome | biome: human-associated habitat; feature: organic feature; material: feces | place: Cameroon | collected 2013-10 ... | reverse complement strand
CTTAGTGAGCAAGCTCCCACGGTCATCTTGCACAATCATTTCTGCATGGCTGAACGGTTACAATTTATTGATTAACTTGAAGGTCTGACGGTTGACAAAACTTCAAAAGTTGCATATTCTATATAGTAGTTAAGGTAGCTGTGGGGATAAAGCAGCTACAGGCAAATAAACAGAAAACGACTATGATGGAGAAGAGTACCGTAATCAAGAGGTAACAGAGAGAAGCTGCCATCGGCTGTAAGCAGCTTTTACTTTCGGGGAACGGGAAGTGCACTCCGGAGTCTGCAGGGAGAACGAAGAAGCAGCTTCTGATATCCGGGCACGTCTGGTCACGTTATCGACTGTAAGGGAAAGACATTATTGTCTTTAAGTAGAGTGGAACCGCGGAATATTTCGTCTCTGTAGATGGAATATTCCGTTTCTTATTTTATAGGAAATGGAGCAGTTATGGGAATCATCAGCAAAATTAAAGAAGAAATCCGAATCATAAGAGAGAGGGATCCGGCCATTCATTCCAGTATGGAGGTACTGTTGTATCCAAGCTTTAAGGTGATGCTGCATTACCGGCTGGCACACAGGCTTTATCAGAAAGGGCACTATTTCTGGGCAAGATGGATTTCCCAGCGTGCTGTGCGTAAGACCGGAATTGAGATTCATCCGGGAGCACAGATTGGCAAAGGGCTTTTCATCGATCACGGAAACGGTGTCATTATCGGAGAAACAGCGATCATTGGTGATAACGTGACCTTGTATCAGGGGGTAACCCTTGGAGGAACCGGTAAGGAGCAGGGAAAGAGACATCCGACGATTGGAAATAATGTCATGATCAGCGCCGGTGCTAAAATTCTCGGATCCTTTACGATCGGGGATAATTCCAAGATCGGAGCAGGATCGGTCGTTTTGGAAGAGGTTCCGCCGAATTCCACTGTAGTCGGCGTGCCGGGACATGTGGTGAAGCGGAACAACCAGAAACTCCCACAGGAAGAACTGGATCAGGTCCATTTGCCGGATCCGGTAAAGGAAGAGCTGTCCATGCTGCGTAAGCGGATGCAGCAGATGGAAATAGAAATCAGACAATTAAAGGAGGAGAGGAAAGATGGAGAATAGATTTTCCTTTTACAACACATTAACGAAAAAAGTAGAAACCGTGATCCCGAATGTGGACGGCAAAATTGCAATGTATACCTGTGGACCGACGGTGTATCATTTTGCACATATCGGAAATCTGCGCAGCTATATCATGGAGGATGTACTGGAAAAGACTCTGCGTTATCTTGGATATGATGTAAAGCGTGTGATGAATATCACGGATGTCGGTCATCTTTCTTCCGATGCCGATACCGGTGAAGATAAGATGTTAAGTGGGGCAAAGCGTGAGCACAAGACGGTTATGGAAATTGCAAAGTTCTACACCGATGCTTTTTTTGAAGACTGCAAAAAGCTTAATATCAAGCGCCCGGATGTGGTGGAGCCTGCAACGAACTGCATTAGTGAGTTTATTCATATGATCGAGGTTCTTTTAGAGAAGGGCTATGCCTATGTGGCCGGAGGAAATGTGTATTTTGATACCTCAAAGCTTAAGGAATATTATGTATTTAATACCCAGAGCGAGAACGAGCTTTTAGTTGGCGTGCGTGATGATGTGACCGAGGATGAAAATAAGAAGAACAAAAACGACTTTGTTCTGTGGTTTACCAAATCCAAGTTTGAGGATCAGGCGCTTAAATGGGACAGCCCATGGGGCGTTGGATATCCGGGATGGCATATTGAATGCTCCTGTATCAGCATGAAGCATCTTGGAGAATATATGGACATCCATTGCGGCGGTGTGGACAACATTTTCCCGCATCATACAAACGAAATTGCACAGAGTGAGTCCTACCTTGGACATAAATGGTGTAATTACTGGTTCCATGTACATCACTTAAATGACAAGACCGGTAAGATGAGCAAGTCAAAGGGTGACTTCCTGACGGTCTCCTTACTCGAAAGCAAGGGCTATAATCCGCTGGTTTACCGGATGTTCTGTTTACAGTCCCATTACCGGAAGCCGCTGGAGTTCTCCTATGAAGTCATGGACAATGTAAAGTCGGCTTATGAAAAGCTTCTTAAGAAGATTGCCGGACTTTCCAAAGAAGGAGAAGTGGATGAAGCGGTTTATGCAGAATACCGCCGTAAATTCGAAGATGCACTTTGCAATGACTTAAATACCTCAATGGCAATTACCGTACTGTATGATCTGTTAAAGGCAGACTGCAATGATGTAACGAAGCGCAAGCTGGCAGCAAGCTTTGATGAGGTTCTCTCCTTAGGACTTTTTGATGGTGAAAAGGCAGAAGAGAAAGCAGATGATGTGGATGCGGAGTTGGTAAGCTACATCGAGGCAAAGATTGCAGAGCGTAAGGAAGCAAAGAAAGCAAAGGACTTCGCAAAGGCAGATGCCATTCGTGAAGAACTGTTACAGAAGGGCATCGTTCTGGAAGATACACGTGAGGGCGTAAAATGGAAAATGGCTTAACCTTTGTACAAAGGATAAGAGAGGCATTTGAGGGTAAAGAGGTGGATATTCGGACGTATTCACCTCTTACGCTTGCTTATATCGGAGATTCTATATATGATCTGGTGATCCGGACGGTGGTTGTGATGCGTGGAAATGCGCCTGCCAATAAGCTTCACCACTATACGATCCGCTATGTGAATGCGACCGCACAGGCTCTTTTAGTGGATGTGCTGTTACCGGAGCTTACAGAGGAAGAACAGGTAATTCTGAAACGGGGGCGCAATGCGAAGCCGTACACGAAAGCTAAGCATGCAACTATGGCAGAGTATAAAAAGGCAACTGCATTGGAAGCACTGATGGGATACCTGTATCTTACCGGGCAGGAGGAGAGGATGCTTTTGCTGATCCAAAAGGGCATGGATATCCTGGAAACACAGAAAATGAATTAAGCAGACAGAGCAGGGATACTAATTCAGAAAGAACTGGAAAAACATAGAAAGATATAGAAAGACATAAGAATAGATAGGAATACATAGGAATGCATAGGAATACTGTGCACTGAGAAAAAATATACATAGTAACACTGTGCATGGTTGGATTGTGTTCCACAGAGAAACGAAGAAAGGATCAAAACATGGAAGAATTCAGAAAAGAAAAAAATGAATCCATTATAGAGGGAAGAAATGTAGTGATTGAAGCATTTCGTTCCGGACAGTCTATTGACCGGCTTTATATTCTGGATGGCTGTCAGGACGGACCGATTATGACGATTAAGCGGGAAGCGAGAAAGCATGATGTGGTTATAAAATATGTATCAAAGGAACGTCTGGATCAGATTTCAGAAACAGGGAGGCATCAGGGCGTTATAGCAACGATTGCGGCCTATGAATATTCAGAGGTAGAGGACATGCTTGCACTTGCTAAAGAAAAGAATGAACCCCCATTTTTGTTCCTGCTTGATAATATTGAGGATCCGCATAACCTGGGAGCAATTATCCGTACAGCGAATCTTGCCGGGGCACATGGGGTGATTATTCCGAAGAATCGTGCAGTAGGACTTACTGCAACGGTAGCGAGAACCTCTGCAGGAGCATTAAACTATACGAAGGTGGCCCGTGTGACCAATATGGCACAGACCATAGAAGAACTGAAGCAGCAGGGCTTATGGTTTGTGTGTGCGGATATGGGCGGAGAAACGATGTATGACTTAAACCTGACAGGACCGATCGGACTGGTAATTGGAAATGAAGGATCCGGAGTAGGCCGTCTTGTGAAGGAAAAGTGTGATATGACAGCTTCTATCCCTATGCATGGCGATATTGATTCCCTGAATGCTTCCGTAGCGGCCGGGGTCCTGGCTTATGAGATTGTCCGGCAAAGAACCTGCGCCGGCGGCAGATGAGTGATTAGATTTGTAATGAACAGGATGCTGTAAAGCAGATTAGGAAGGTATTATGAAGACAGCCGGAAGAGTCCTGGCAACCATGATTGCAATGGTGGCAATTTTGCTGATTGCAGTGGGCGCAGATAAAGGATTAAACTATTTGGAAAAAATAAAATACGAAAAGGAATGTGAAGAGCTGTATGCAGAAAGTCATGCACAGGCAGAGCAGCTGCGGATACAGCTTGAAGAGCTTTCGCAGGACGAAGCGGCGGTAGAGACCTTTCTCCATGAATATGCAGTGGATGATCTGGAAGATGAGGATGAGGATGTACTGCAGGAGTTCCTGACCGCATCACCTTCAGAAAATGGGTCTGAGGGGAGCGTTTCAGATGGGGAATCTGTCTCGGGAGATGCGCTGTCCGGAGAGGCTGATGCTGCAGATGTGTCAGAAAATGATCATGCCTTTGCATCAGGTAATGACAGTTCAGACCGTGACCTTTCCGATCATATGATTTCCGGCAATGCAGTTTCCGGGGGAGGCGTCTCTGATAATGCTATTTCAGAAAACGGCGTCTTCGGTAATGCTGTTTCAGGGAACAGTGTTTCTGACAATACCGTTTCAGGCAATACCGTTTCAGGCAATACCGTTTCGGAAAACCAGGTTTCCGGGAATCGTGTTTCTGGGGGAGGCATTTCTTTGACTACGGTATCCGGTAATATTCTGGTACGCCCGACGCTGCGGGAACGCAGACTGGAACAAAGTTCTTATATGGAAACAGTTGAGTGGAATGAAGCAGACCAGGTGGTGATTGGTCAAAGTACCCTGGACTTTTCAGATAAAAAGATTGCCTGTCTGGGTGACAGTATCACACAGGCGGCAAACCTTGAAAGCATGGAGGACTATCAGCAGTATTCCTACCCGACGAAGCTGGCAGAAATTCTGGGAGCAGAGGAAGTGGTAAATCTTGGAATCGGAGGATCCTCGATCGGAAGATACTGGCAGGATGCCTTTGTGGACCGTTACATGGACATACCGGAGGATACAGACCTTATTCTGGTTATGGGAGGAACGAATGACGGGTTCTGTCTGCACCGGGAAAATGTGGGAAATTTTGAAGAGCGTTCTTCCCGTACTCTGATCGGGGATCTGGATGAACTGATGCGGGGCTTGAAGGAGAATTATCCCGATGCGGAGGTTGTTTTTGTCACACCGCTTCCCAATGTCCTGCATGATATTCTACGTAAGGATCGTCCGGAGCTGATGTCGCAGCGTGTCATTGTGGACAGTATGATTGCTCTTGCCAAGGAATATGAATTTGATGTGATTGACCTGTATGATTCGAATTTACTGGACAGCCACGATGCTGCAGTGATTTCAAATTATATGCCGGATGGTGTACATTGCAATCCGGACGGCTACCAGATTCTGGCAGAGCACATTGCAGCCGATCTGATCCGGCTTCAGGATTCACAGGATGAGGAAGATGGTGAAGAGTTCCGGGAAGCAGAAGGGATGGAAATGGATGCAGCTTCAGAGCAGGGGATGGAAAGTGAATCAGATGCCGGTCAGAACATGAAAAGTGAAGCCGTCTTCGATCAGAACATAGAGAGCGAATCAGATTCAGCTCAGAATATGGAAAGTGTCGAAACGTCTGAAAGTGCAGAAAATACCGGATATAAGGAAGTGCCGGATAACATAGGGAAGGTTGAAAATCTGGAAGATATGGCAGATTCCCAAGATATAGTAGATTCGGAAAATATAGTAGATTCGGAAAACATAGAAGCTGCAGAAAATATAGATGATTCAGAAGATATGACAGATTCCAGGGATATAACAGAGCTGGAGGCTGCAGAAGATTTTAAGTCCAGGATTCCAACAGATATTCTGAAATTTCGGGAAAGAGATACCACACAGGACAAGGATCCTATTGATATGGAAGCTAAGAAAATGAATGAGGAAGCAGCAGATGCGCAGATCCGGAAGGATATGACGATGGAGGTGGGCTCCTATGGTTAATGAGTATGCAAAATACAGCGATGAAGAATTGATCGTGCAGCTTCGGGATGGAGACCATGCCATTACGGATTATATTATGGAAAAGTATAAGAATCTGGTGCGCAGCAAGGCGCAGTCGATGTATATTCTGGGTGCGGACCGGGAAGATCTGATACAGGAAGGAATGATCGGGCTTTTTAAGGCAATCCGTGATTATGATACGGGAAGGGATGCCAGCTTTTTTACCTTTGCGGATCTGTGTGTGTCCAGACAGATGTATACAGCAATTCAGGCAGCAGGACGGCTGAAGAATGCACCGCTTAATTCCTATATTTCCATTTATGCAGACTATTCCCGTCAGGAGGAAGGAGAGTCCTCAGAGGAGGTAAAGCTGATTAACAGTCTGATTTCCCCATTAGAGAAGAATCCGGAGGAGCTGCTGATTGATCGTGAAAATGTGGAACGCATTGAGCAGATGATTGAGAGGGAATTAAGTCCTTTTGAAAAGCAGGTTCTCGATCTGTATCTTACCGGAATGCCGTATGGGCAGATTGCGAAGGTTCTGGGCAGGGATGATAAATCAACAGACAATGCCCTTCAGCGTGTGAAAGCCAAAATCCGCAGGGAATTGAAGGGAAACAATTAAATTTTTATAAACTTTAAGAGGGGTGTATTGACGAAGATTTTTGGACGCAATATACTCTTTTTATTGTGACATAATTAGAAATATCTGTAGTTTCAAGTATATATCCCATTTTGCGTAACAGTTTTATAGGAAAGCAGGTAATCATTCAGTACAATCCGAAGCACTTATTGCTGAGGGCATGGAGAAAGGCGGAGAGAGAATGTTTGGAAAATTCAGTGTCAGGAAACCGTATACCGTTCTGGTGGCAGTAGCGCTTGTAATTGTTTTGGGTATTGTGTCATTTACCAAAATGACCTCGGATCTGCTGCCGAATATCAGCTTTCCTTACGTACTGGTCATGACGACTTATCCGGGGGCAAGTCCGGAAACTGTAGAAATGGTCGTAACGAAGCCGGTGGAGTCTTCTATGGCTACCGTAAGTAATATTGAAGAAATCAGTTCTGTTTCAAATGAAAATTATTCCATGGTAATTCTGCAGTTTGCCCAGTCGGCAGATATGAATGCCGTTTCGCTTGAGATTCGTGAAAATCTGGATCAGATCAGGAGCTACTGGGACGATTCTGTCGGGAATCCGATTATTATGAAAATAAATCCTGATATGCTGCCGGTTATGATTGCGGCAGTTGGTGGAAAGGATATGTCTGCAGCAGAAATTACGGATCTGACAAATGATACCATTGTGCCGGAGCTGGAGAGTATCGAGGGCGTGGCTTCTGTAAGTGGTATGGGACTTTTAGAAGAGAGCGTGAATGTTATTATCCGTCAGGAAAAGATTGACGCAGTCAATGATCAGGTGTTTGGCTCTATTGATAAAGAAATTGATGAAAACCTGGCAGAATTGCAGGAAAACAAGCAGGATATTTATGACGGACAGGCAGAACTGGAAAATGCGAAGAAGGAGCTTGCCGATTCCGAAGCAGAGCTTGCCCAAAAGCAGCAGGAGTTGAATGATTCCAAAGCAGAGCTTGAAAATTCGAAAAAAGAGCTTGCTGACGGACGCAATGAGCTGGCAGATAAAAAGAGCCAGCTGGAAAGCGGAAAAACCGAATTAAACAGTAAAAAGGATGCGACCACGAAGCAGCTTGCCGAGGCAGAAACAAAGCTTCTTACCGCAAAGGCGGATGCCGAGGCGGCAAAGACACACTTACAGCTTGAAATTCAGACTGCAGAAGCGACAGTGAAGGGACTGGACAGCGGTATCGAGCAGGCTAAGGCCGGAGTGCAGATGCTTGAACAGACAATTACGGCGGTGAAGGGGATTGATACTGCAATTACAATGCTTGATGGATTCGGAGCTGACACGACATTTGGAAGTCTGTCTAGTGATCAACAAGAGATGATCAGCCAGCTGTGCGTTTCAGCAGGAGTTTCAGCTCCAACTGCCGACATGACTATGGGAGAGATTAAGACCTCCCTAAGTCAGGCCAAAGCAGGAATTCTTAGTTCTGCAAAGGTAAATGATGTAGGTGAACTTCAGACTGAAAAGACGGGTCTGGAAAAGAAAATTACCGATCTTGAGTCCCAGAAGGCCATGGCTGCAGCACCGATCGACCAGTATAAGTCCGCACTTTCTGAAATTGAAGGAAATATCAGTAAGCTGGACAGCGCGTTAACAGAATTGTATCAGGGAAACCTGCAGGCAGCAATTGAGTTTGCCAATGCACAGACCACAATCAGTTTAGGAGAAATGCAGATAGCTTCTGCGGAGTCAGGGCTGGACTCTGCACAGAAGCAGCTTGAAGCCGGGGAAGAACAGATAAAGTCCGGACAGGAGCAATTAGATGCCGGAGCGGATCAGATTAAGGAAGGCTATGATCAGATTAATGACAATGCAGAGCAGCTTGCGGATGCATTGCAGCAGATTCTGGACGGCGAAGAGCAGATCGAGGAAGCGAGGGAGGATGCGTACGACCAGGCAGATATGAATGGCATTCTTACGGTAGATACCGTGGAACAGCTTCTGGCTGCACAGAATTTCTCAATGCCTGCCGGATACGTTACCGAGGATGGTATTTCTTACCTGATCCGCGTGGGAGATAAACCGGATACGGTTGAAGAGCTAAAGGCGATGCCGATTTTAAATGTGGATATGGATGGTGTCGATGTGATTACCTTAGGGGATGTTGCCGATGTTTTCATGACAGACAACTCTGCAGATATTTATACGAATGTAAATGGAGAACCGGGTATTCTTTTAACTATGCAGAAGCAGACCGGTTACTCGACCGGGGAAGTATCGGACAAGATTCTTGCAAGGTTTGATGAACTGTTAGAGCAGAACGAAAATCTGATGCTGATTACCCTTATGGATCAGGGAATCTACATTGATATGGTTACGGATTCCATCTTTAACAATATTATTTTCGGAGCAGGACTTGCGATCCTTATTCTGCTGCTGTTCCTTAGAGACATCCGGCCGACCGCAGTGATTGCCTGCTCCATTCCGATCAGTATAGTGGCAGCGGTAGTCTGCATGTATTTCAGCGGAGTAACCCTTAATGTGATTTCTCTTTCCGGACTGGCGCTTGGGATTGGCATGCTTGTGGATAACTCTATCGTGGTAATTGAGAATATTTACCGGCTTCGCAGCGAGGGGGCTTCAGTAACGGAAGCAGCGATTGAAGGAACCAGGGAAGTGGCGGGAGCGATTGCAGCATCGACCCTGACGACAGTCTGCGTTTTCCTTCCGATTGTCTTTACCGAAGGAATTACACGTCAGTTGTTCGTGGATATGGGACTGACGATCGGATATTCCCTTGGCGCAAGTCTCATCGTGGCCCTTACGGTAGTTCCGGCAATGTCCTCAAAGATTCTGGTGAAAACAAAGGAACAGAAGGAGAGCCGGTTCTTTAACGGACTGATGAATGGCTATGTAAAGGTTCTTGACTGGTCTTTGAAGCATAAAGCACTGATCTTTATCGGAGTTCTGGTGCTGCTCGTAGGAAGTGCCCTGGCTTCGCTTTCCAAAGGAACCGCATTTATGCCAACCATGGAAAGCACACAGATGACCATTACCTTAGAGCTTCCGGATACCACGCCGTTAAGCGAAACCGCAGAGGTAACGGACCGGGTAGTGGAGATCTTAAGAAATATGGAGGATGTTGAGGATGTGGGAGCCATGGCCAGCACCTCTTCCATGGGTTCGTTGATGGGAGGATCCGTAGACAGTTCAACGCATGAGACGAGCATCTATCTGACCACAGTAGAAAAGCCCAAATTAAACAACAAAGAGCTTTCCAATGCAATTGAGGAACAGACTGCACAGCTCTGTGAAGAGACAGGAGCAGAATTGAGTATTGAAACCTCCATGATGGATATGAGTGCGCTGGGCGGTGATGGTATTTCGATTCAGGTGCGGGGGCGCGATCTGGATACTCTTCAGCAGATTGCCAGAGAAGTAGCTGCTATTGTGGAGGCTACGGAAGGAACAGAGAAGGTTTCTGATGGTCTGGAGGAGGCAACCGGCGAGATGCGGATACTCATCGACCGCGATAAGGCAATGGATCAGGGACTTACGGTAGCTGAAGTTTACCAGCAGATTGCAGCAAAGCTAAAGGATGCATCCAGTGCGACAACCTTTGAAACAACGGCGAAGGAATATGAAGTCTATGTAAAGAACGCCAATGATATGGAACTTACCCGGAAGCTGGTACAGGATCTTATTATTGAAAAGACAGATAAAGACAATAAGAAGGTGGAAATTCCACTTAAGGATATTGCAGCATTTGAGAATACCATTTCTCCAAAATCAGTAAGCAGAACAGAACAGAACCGCTATATTGCAGTATCTGCTTCCATTGCAGACGGATATAACGTGGGGCTGGTATCCCGGAAGCTGGAACAGAACCTTGCAGATTATGAAGTACCGCAAGGGTATTCTCTTGTGATGGAGGGTGAAAATGAGATGATTGTGGATGCCATGCAGCAGCTGATGCTGATGCTGCTTCTGGCGGTTATTTTCATGTATCTGATTATGGTTGCCCAGTTCCAGTCCCTGAAATCTCCGTTTATCATCATGTTTACGATTCCCCTGGCTTTTACGGGGGGCTTCCTTGGATTGTTCCTTGGAAACTGTGAGGTCAGTGTGGTTGCGGTCATCGGCTTTGTCATGTTGGCAGGTATTATTGTAAATAACGGTATTGTGATTGTGGATTATATGAATCAGCTGATTGCGCAGGGAGTGGAAAAGTATGAAGCCATTTTACAGGCAGGCAGGACAAGACTTCGTCCGGTATTGATGACGGCGTTAACAACGATCCTCGGACTGTTACCTATGATATTTGGTACAGATATGGGAGCAGCGATGGGCAAGCCGATGGCAATCGTTACGGTAGGAGGTCTGCTTTATGGAACTCTGCTGACCCTGCTTGTGGTTCCCTGCATTTATGATTTGATGAACCACAGGAAAACCAGAGAACCGCAAAGCAGATAAACACGGAAGTAAAGAAAACTGGTAATTGCGCGTATTCCGCATACTTACCGGTTGAAATAAAAAAAGCTGATGACGGGAATCGAACCCGTGACCTCCGCCTTACCAAGGCGACGCTCTACCGACTG
>ERZ1026850.1681-NODE-1681-length-11086-cov-2.796755_pt1 | contig 11086 bp, 6 predicted proteins | sample MGYA00380155_ERZ1026850 | MGnify/ENA primary metagenome ERZ1026850 (study PRJEB33269, sample SAMEA4719791) | human gut metagenome | biome: human-associated habitat; feature: organic feature; material: feces | place: Cameroon | collected 2013-10 ... | reverse complement strand
GGTCGCGCGCGTGTCCCAGGCAGCCATGAGGGCGCAGGGCTTTGGAAGGGAGGTCAGCCAGTCCCGGAGGGCGGCCAGGTCGGCGGGGGAGCCGGCCTGGCCCGGCGAGGCGAAGATATGCGGCACGACGCCGTGGGCGGCGAGTTCGTCCAGAAAGCCCTGTTGGCGGAGACGGCTCCAGTACTGGACGCTTGTCGTCGGGATGAAGCCAAAGGCCCGCCGTCTGCCGAGGGAGAGGAGGAAGCGGGCGCCCTGGCGCCCAATGTAGACATCGTCGTTGCGGATATGGCAGATGTTGCGGCGTCTCCGGGAGAACGGGAACCCGCCGTCGCCGATGAAGGCGACGGGCATCTCCGAGCGGGCGAGCAGACGGGAGGTCTCGGCGGGTCCGGGTTCGCTTGCGATGAGGCCATCGTATCTCTCGGCCTCCAGCATGCGGAAGGCCGCCGGCGTAAAGTCGTCCGGCATCTGGAACAGGTGCGTCTGCCAGTGGGGATGCTTGCGCAGGAAGAGAAAGATGCCGGCGAGGATGTTGCGCCCGGCGGCGCCGGACAGCCTCAGGACGATGGCGATCTTCTTGCGCTTCATGCGTACAATTCGTGCTTCATGCACACAGTGTAGCGCAGACGGGTCTTCCGCGTCAAGGAGATGATTGCCGAAAAGTGGATATTTATCTTGCCGTAGACTGAAGCGCATTCCATTGAGCCGGATTCCCGCACTGTGCTACAATGCGGGCGTTCGGACAAGGAAAGAGTTTTTCCCGAAAGGATGTAACATGAAAGGGTCGATGATGAAGAGGTCGTTTTTCCTGGTTTGCGCGGCCATGGCGCTGCCCGGTCCCATCATGGCGGGCGGCGTATTGCAGGCGGAGGAGGGTTTCCCGCAGAAGGTGTTGTACGCGAAGGGCGGGGCGACACCGACGCGGCTCGACTGGACGTTCGGCGGCGAACAACCCGTGGTGGCGCTCGACTACGGCGGGAAGACCGTGGGCGGCTACGCCGTCATCCGGGTGAAGTCCTTCCGCCCGCAGGGGCGCGACACGGACGGCAACGTGGTCGGCTACCCCGTCCTACGGCTCTCCTATGCGACACACCCGGACGGCCTCACGGCGACGGGCTGCTTCACGCGCCGCAACTGCATCCACTACCTCGGGCCGTTCTTCGACAACCCCGTCCTCCCCGCGAACGTGAACCGCCACGAGACGTACACAGTCACGCGCACGGGAATCTACGTCGCGCCGCTTGTGCAGGGGCAGGAGCGGTACGTACGCATCCAGTTGGAGACGCCCGGCACGATGGTCGAACTGGGCCCGGTCGAGATCCGCAACGTCGGCGTCCATGCGACGGAGCCTGTGCGCGGCACGTTCCGCTGCAGCGACGCGCGCCTGAACCGCGTTTGGAACATGTGTACATGGACGTGCAATCTCGCGAGCGTCCCCAATAACGACGCTTGGCGCGTCGTCGAGGGACGGCTCCTGCCGCGCAGGCTGGAGCGTGGCACGGCGGCGGGGCTCTGCGAGACGGCGGCGCAGGACTGCGACGGCCTCTGGACGATCGATTTCGCGCTCTCCGAGAACCCGCACCACGATTCGGCGGTCGGTCTCCTCTTCCGCGCGGCGGACAAGGCAAACGGCCTCGTCGCCGTCGCCTCGCAGCCCGCCTACGTCCAGCTCCTGCGGCTGAAGGACGGCGTGAAGACGGAGCTGGCGAAGATGGTCCTGGACGCGCGCCTCGTCGACGGCGTGTTCCATCGGCTCACGGCGGACGTGAAGGGGAACAAGGTCGGCATCTCCGTGGACGGCGTGCGGATTCTCGAACAGGCCGTTGACGGCTTTCCCGGCGGGCGTTTCGGCCTCTACGTCGAGAAGGAGTGGTGGCCGCAGGTCGAGTCCTACGCCGTCGCCGACGCGGACGGCAAGGTGGTCTTCCGCGACGCCTTCGACGCGGCCGACGCCGAGGGCCGCCTCGTCGGCTGGGACTACACGCGGTCGTTCAGGTTCGTCGCCGACGGCGCGAAGCGCGACCGCCTCGCGTGGATCGGCGACATCTGGTGGGGCGACCTCTCCTGCTACACGGGCTACGGGCCGGACTGGCCCTATCTGCGCGAAACACTCAAACTGTTCGCCCACTACCAGACACCCGAGGGCTACATCTGGGCCGCGCCGTTCTCCGAGAAGGGGCCGCGTCCGAAGGCGGGCGAGTTCGGCCACTTCCCGAGCGACGAGTTCTGCGCGTGGTTCGTGCCGATCCTGAAGACCTACTACCTCTACACAGCGGACCGGGCCGCGCTCGACGGGGGCCTCTTCGCGGCGGCGCGCAAGTGCCTCGGCTATCTCGACACGCTGCGGCGTCCCGATGGCCTCTGTGACCAGCCGCTCCGCAGCTCCAGCAACATCGCCTCGATGGCGCCGCACGACCCGTCGATCCGGCTCTGGACGCACCTTGTCTTCTGGCGCGCCTACGCGGACGGCGCAGGACTCGCGGAGAAGCTGGGCGATGCTGCCTCCGCCGCACGCTGGAGCGCACGGGCGCAGGAACTGGCGGCGGCGATCCGCACGGCCTTCAAGGACGAAAGGACGGGCCTCTTCCGGCGGCGTCTCGGCGACAAGGAGCCGGCGTACGGCGGCTCGTGGAGCGGGATGCCCGTCGCCTGCGGGTTCGCGACGCCCGACGAGGCCCTGGAGATCCTGAAGCGCGTGCCGCTCACGGGCGGCAGCAAGGCCCACCTCGGCAACATCCGCGGTGCGTTCGCCTACGGCTACGACGAGAAGGCGTTCGCGATGTTGGAGAACGGCACGTGGCTCAAGCTCGCCGACCCGTCGTGGGAGGGCGCGCAGTGCTGCACGGAGTGCGGCTTCCTGACGCGCAGCGGCTGGTGGGACGAGTCGCATCCCGACACGGCGGTCTCCGGTGACATGACGGCCAGCCTCCTCGGCGTGCGGCCCGTCGAACCGGGCTTCGCGGCGTTCCGCTTCGAGCCGCACGTCGTCTCGCGCCTCGCGTTCGCGGAGGGCACGGTGCCAACGCCGCACGGCGACATCGTTGCGCGCTGGGAACGCACGAACGACACGGTCCGGGCGACGTTGACCGTCCCCGCAGGGACGTCCGCGACGTTTGGCTGCCGCCTCTCGAAGGACGTGATGGTGGACGGCGCGTCCTACGCGGGCGGCGCGCTCGGCCCCGGCCACCACGTGATTGTCGTTCGGGGCGTGACGGCGGACTCGTTTGCGGACGCGGCGCTCTGGGGCGGGGTCCAGACGGACGGCACGCAGTGGCGCGTCCTCCCCGGCATGGACGGTACACCGGACGCGAATCCGGACGCGGCGTTCGAGCTGGTTGCCGACCTTGGCGCGACCTACGAGCTGCGGGAGGTGGAACTGACGGCGGGGACTGATGCGTGTTTCCCGTCCGACATCCGTGTCGAGGTCTCCGCCGACGGCAAGACGTTTGCGTGTGTCGCCAAGCGGACGGGCGTGCGGAGCCCTGGTCTGGGACGGACGCTGAATCTGGATTTGAATACGGTCGGAAACGATCCCGTGGGCCGTTACCTGCGTTTCTGTTTCCACCGTCCACCCGCCAGCCGCAACGACATGGGCGAACCGTGGTACAACGTCCAGTTGCCGAAGATTCGCGTCCGCATCGGACACTGACGCCGTTTCCGTCTCATGGTTTGGGGCTTGCACGATTTCGCGCCGGACACGACGCGGAATCCCGTGTTCCCCAGTCCCCACGTCCCTTTCTTGTGGAAATGGACGCGCAGGAGCGTATTCCTCCCGCCTCACCACTCCAAGGGTTGTAAAGGAGGGCCGTGGCTTTTACATTTTCTGTCACGTCAAGGAGGCGGAGGAGGCGGGAAAGGAGATGTAGGGGGCTCTGGCACGGGAATTGCTAAGAGGATTCCACGTGAAAGGAACACAACCCATGAACGAAGAAACACGTAAAGCAACTGATTTCGGGGCCGACGTGTTCGGCGCCGAGGCCATCCAGAAGTATTTGTCGAAGGACGCCGCGAAGAAACTGCTTTCGACCATTCAGGGCGCCACGCCGCTTGACCCTTCGATCGCGGGCGAAGTCGCGCATGGCATGAAGCAGTGGGCCCTTGAACGCGGCGCGACGCACTACACGCACTGGTTCCTGCCGCTCACCGGATCGACCGCCGAGAAGCACGATGCGTTTCTGGAGATCAGGGACGGCGAGCCGATTCTAACCTTCTCCGGCAAGAACCTGATCGTGGGCGAGCCGGATGCGTCGAGTTTCCCCTCCGGCGGCATCCGCTCCACGTTCGAGGCGCGCGGCTACACGGCGTGGGATCCGACTTCGCCCGCCTTCATCAAGCGCCACGCGAACGGCGCGACCCTCTGCATTCCGACGGCCTTCTGTGCCTACACGGGCGAGGCGCTGGACCAGAAGACGCCGCTGCTCCGTTCCATGCAGACGCTCTCCGTCGCCACGAAGCGCCTGATGAAGTGCTTCGGCAAGGGCGAGGCGCGCGTCACGATCACGCTCGGTCCCGAGCAGGAATACTTCCTGATCGACAAGAAGTACTACGCCGAGCGTCCCGACCTCGTGCTGACGGGCCGCACGCTCTTCGGCGCGCCGAGTCCGAAGGGGCAGCAGCTGGAGGACCACTACTTCGGTTCGATCCGCGCCCGCATCCTCAACTTCATGAACGAGGTCGAGAAGGAACTCTGGAAGCTCGGCATCCCGGCGAAGACACGCCACAACGAGGTTGCGCCCGCCCAGTTCGAGCTTGCGCCGATGTTCGAGGAACTGAACCTCAGCTGCGACCACAACATGCTCGTGATGGAGGTGCTGCGCCAGGTCGCGGACCGCAACGGGCTCGTCTGCCTCCTCCACGAGAAGCCGTTCGCCGGCGTGAACGGCTCGGGCAAGCACAACAACTGGGCCGTCGCCTACGGCGGCGTCAACCTGCTCAACCCCGGCAACGACCCCCACCAGAACGCGATCTTCCTCACGACGCTCTGCGCCGTCATCGAGGCGGTCGACAAGCACGCCGACCTGCTGCGCGCCGCCGTCGCGGCGGCGGGCAACGACCACCGCCTCGGTGCGAACGAGGCGCCGCCGGCCGTCATCTCGATCTACCTCGGCGACCAGCTCGCGGACGTCGTCGCGCAGCTGGAGAAGGGCGCGCCGACGAGCTCGAAGCACGGCGGCACGATGAAGATCGGCGTCGACACGCTGCCGCCGCTTCCGAAGGACGCGACGGACCGCAACCGCACGTCGCCGTTCGCCTTCACGGGCAACAAGTTCGAGTTCCGCGCCCCCGGCTCCTCCGTCTCCTGCGCCCTGCCGAACACGATCCTCAACACGGTCGTGGCCGAGGCGATGGACCGCATCGCCGCCGCGCTGGAGGCGGCCGACGTCGTCGGCAAGAACGAGCCCGGCAAGCACACGGCGGCGTTCCACGACACGCTGCAGAACATCCTGCAGGACATCGTGAAGACGCACAAGCGCATCATCTTCAACGGCGACGGCTACACGACCGGCTGGCTGGAGGAGGCCGCGAAGCGCGGGCTCCCGAATGCGCCGACGACCCCGGAGGCCCTGAAGGCGTTCACGCGCAAGGAGAACGTGGAGGTCTTCGAGAAGGCCGGCGTCTTCACCGAGCGCGAGATGAAGTCGCGCTACGAGATCGCGATGGAGGACTACACGGCGAAGGTCGAGATCGAGGGCAACACGGCGCTCGAAATCGCCCGGACGCAGATCCTGCCCGCCGTGCGCGCGGAATACCTCGAAACGCTCAAGGCGTACAACGAGACGGACGCGAGCGACGTGAAGGTGGCGATCGACGCCCTCCACGACGAGACGGCGGCGCTCGGGAAGGGGCTCGTCGAACTGCGGGCGGGCATCAAGGCGCTCCAGGAGGCCGTCGCGGCCGCCGACCCGGCGGCGGTGCTCGCCAAGATGGGCGCGTTGCGCACGGTCGCGGACGGGTTGGAGACGGTCGTCTCCGATGCGCGGTGGCCGCTGCCGAAGTACCGCACGATGTTGTTCCTCTACTAGCCGAACAGAGGCGGAAAAAGGCCGATCATGTCCGACTCCATCAAGCATGAATGTGCCGTGGCGCTCCTCGTCCTCCGGGCGGGGGGCGCCGTCGACGGCGCGACGAAGCTCTCGCTCCTCCTTGAGAAGCAGCACAACCGCGGCCAGGACGGAGCGGGCGTTGTCACGCTCGCGGCACACCCGGAGGCGGGACGGCCGGCCTACAACGAACTCAAATCGGCGAGCGTGACCCCGCTCGCCGATTTGCTTGGCCAGATCGCCCGGCGGCGTCTCCCCGACGAGCGCATCTTCCTCGGGCACCTGCGCTACGCGACCTACGGAAAGGGCGACGTGGGCTTCTGCCACCCGTTCGTCCACAAGGCCGCACGGCTCTCGCGGACGCTCTTCCTCGCGGGCAACTTCAACCTCACGAACACGCACGACCTCTTCGACGCCTACGTGCGGATGGGGAAGTTCCCGGAGAGCGAGGCGGACGGCTACCTGATCTGCGAATGGCTCGCCTCCGCGATGCTGAAGGTGGAGATGGAGGGCGAGGCGGATCGCGGGCGCGTGCTCGTGGAGGCCCTGCGCCGTCTGCTGCCGAAGCTGGACGGCGCCTTTACGCTCTGCGGCATGACGGGCGACGGATGGAGCTTTGCGATCCGCGACGCGCACGGCATCCGCCCCGGCTACTGCCTCGTCAACGACGCGGTGGCCGTCGTCGCCTCCGAGCGTCCCGCGATCCAGGCGGCGTTCAACTGCGGCACGGAGGACGTGAAGGAACTGGAGCCCGGCGTGGCGCTCGTCGTGTCGCCGACGGGGGAGGTCGCCCGCGTGCGCGTGCTGCCGGAGGCGGAGGCGCGGAGCTGCGTCTTCGAGCGCATCTACTTTTCGCGCGCGAACGACGCGGAGATCCACCGTGAACGAAAGGCGCTTGGGGCCGCGCTCGCGCGTCCGCTCCTCGCCGCCGTGGACTACGATCTGGAACATACCTTCTTCAGCTACATCCCGAATTCGGCACAGGTCGCGTTCCACGGTCTGCTGCAGGCGCTCTGGACGGAAGGGCTCGCGGAGGGGCGGCCCGTCCGCTTCGGCCAGATCGCCGTGAAGGACGCGAAGTTCCGCACGTTCATCGCGGACGCGGCGGCCCGCCGAGAATTCTACCAGCACGTCTACGACGTGACGTACGGCCTCATCACGCCGGGCGCGGACACGCTCGTGGTGCTGGACGACTCGATCGTGCGCGGCAACACGATGAAGCACGCGATTCTGCCGATGCTCGACCGGTTGGGCCCGAAGCGCATCATCGTCGCCTCCTCGGCGCCGCCGATCCTCTTCCCCGACTGCTACGGCATCGACATGTCGACGCTGGGGGAGCTGGTGGCGTTCCGCGCGCTCGTGAACCTCGCGGGGGAGGGAGCGGTGACACGGGAGACGGACCTGCGCGCGCTCGCGGCGAAGTTCCCGCTCGCGGATCTGTCGGCCGAGATCGCCCGGCTCGTCACGCCGGCGGGCATGCGGGCGAAGGTGGACGTGGTCTTCCAGTCCGTCGAGGCCCTCCACAAGGCGTGCCCGCACACGACGGGCGACTGGTACTTCACCGGCAATTACCCGACGCCCGGCGGCGAGCGCGTTCTGCGCCGCTCGCTCGAGAACTACCTCGCCCACCGCGAGGGCCGCTCGTACTAGTTGTGATTAAGTCGCCGCTACGCGGCTTTAAGTGGTTAAGTCGGCCTACGGCCTTTAAGTGGTTGAATCGCCGCTACGCGGCTTTAAGTTGCGCTTCGCGCAACGGGAGGGCCGCGCTTGTCGCGGCCGAAGGGGACGAACGGACGCGCAGGAGCGCGTCCCTCCCATTGTTTGGCAATTCATTTTTCACGTACACGGTCCATGGACTGTCCGATGACCTGTCCTGAAAGTAACTTAAAGCCGCGTAGCGGCGACTTAATCACTTAAAGGCCGTAGGCCGACTTAATCGTTCTTTCATCGTTTACTGTAAACGTGGCGTGGGTGTTCTTACGGAATCTGTAACGAATGGGGTGTTTCGGGGCGGCTGGGGAGGTTGGCACGGGGTTTGCTAATGAGAGGCACTGAAAGGAAGCAAACACATGAAACTCATCATCGCCTACATTCAGCCGGAACGGCTCAATGCCGTCAAGCAGGCTCTGTACGAACGTGAAGTCTACAAGATGTCCGTCTCGAACGCGCTGGGGTGCGGACAGCAGAAGGGCTACCTCCACCAGTATCGCGGCGCGATCGAGGAGGTGACGCTCCTCAAGAAGATCCGCCTCGCCATCGCGGTGAACGACGACTACGTCGAGAAGACGGTCGAGGGCATCGTCGCGGGAGCCCGGACGGGCGACATCGGCGACGGCAAGATCTTCGTGCTGCCGATGGAGGAGTGCATCCGCATCCGCACGGGCGAGAAGGGCCCGGCGGCGATTGGGTGATGCCGCACCGGGAGGGACGCGCTTGTCGCGTCCGCAAAACAAAACAAGGGACGCACCCATCGCGTCCGAAGTATCGGGAGGGACGCGCTTGTCACGTCCGTCAAACAAGAAAGGGAATGAAGAAATGAAGAAACTTGTTCTGTGCAGTTTGCTGGCGCTTGGCGCGGGCGGCGTGTTCGCGGCGGACGCGGCGCCGACGGCGGCGGACGTCCAGACGAACCTGAACGTCGTGTGGACGCTCCTCGGCGGCATCCTCGTGTTCGTCATGCAGGCGGGCTTTGCGCTCGTCGAGACGGGCTTCACGCGGGCGAAGAACGCGGCGAACATCATGATGAAGAACCTGATGGACTTCGCGTTCGGCTCGATCGTGTTCTACTTCATCGGTGCGGCGCTCATGTTCGGCGCCTCGAAGCTGGGCGGCGCGCTCGGCTGGGGCGGCCTCTGCATGCCGAGCGTCTTCGCGGGCGAGGGGACCTGGGACTGGACGTTCTTCTTCTTCCAGACCATGTTCGCCGCGACGGCCGCGACGATCGTCTCGGGCGCGGTGGCGGAGCGCATCCAGTTCCGCAGCTATCTGATCTACACGGCGCTCGTCTCCGCGTTCGTCTACCCGGTGACGGGCCACTGGATGTGGGGCGGTCTGCATGGTGCGGCATCCGTCGGCTGGATTGAGGCCCTGGGCTTCCACGACTTCGCTGGTTCGACGGTCGTCCACTCGGTCGGTGGCTGGCTGGCCCTCGCGGGCGCGATGGTGCTCGGCCCGCGTATCGGCAAGTACCGTCATGACGGCAAGGCGAACCCGATCCCGGGCCACAGCCTCGTCCTCGGCACGCTCGGCGTCTTCCTCCTCTGGATCGGCTGGTTCGGCTTCAACCCCGCGAGCTACACCGCCGGCATCGGCTCGATCAGCCGCGTCGCGATGACCACGAACCTCGCGGCCTGCGCCGGAACCTGCGCCGCGCTCGTCACCGCCTGGGTCGTCATGGGCAAGCCCGACCTCACGATGGCCCTGAACGGCTCGCTCGCGGGCCTCGTCGCGATCACCGCGCCCTGCGACCTCGTGACGCCGAACGCGGCCCTGCTCATCGGCGCCATCGGCGGCGTGCTCGTCGTCCTCAGCGTGTTCTTCTTCGACAAGATCCACGTGGACGACCCGGTCGGCGCCGTCTCGGTCCACTGCGTGAACGGCGTGTGGGGCACCCTCGCGGTCGGCCTCTTCGCCGCACCGGAGGCGCTCGGGTACGGCAACTCGATGGTCGGCCTCTTCTACGGCGGCGGCTTCAAGTTCCTCGGCGTCCAGCTCGTCGGCGTCGCGATGACCTGCCTCTGGGCGTTCGGACTCGGCCTCGTGCTGTTCTACGTCCTGAAGCGGCTGGGCGTGCTGCGGGTCGACGCGAAGACCGAGCTCAAGGGCCTCGACGTGACCGAACACGGGCAAGACGCCTACGCCTCCTTCCAGTTCTTCTCGAACATGTAAGGCAGGATGCGGACGAGGGGGGCGCACGGAAGGCGCCGGATTCCGAAAGGGGTCCGGCGCCTTTCGTCGTGTGGGGACGGTCCTCCCGTTGAGGCTCCCCGCGCGACGTATCCGCGCCGCCCTGTCGCGCGTCCCTCCCGTTGATGTCCGTACCGCCCTTTCCTGTTGCAGAAAAGGTGAGGAATGTGTTGGAACTTCAGGGGGGCTGTGCTATCCTTTTCCGCGTCCTTGGCCTGCGGTGGCGAATGAGGCAGGCTCCGGCGCGTGCCGGGACGGGATGCGAAAACTGGAGATGTCATGAAAACCGAACGAAACGAGTATCTGCGCGTCGCGGCGGCCGTGCCGGCGGTGCGTCCGGCGGACGTGGGGGCCAATCTTGCGGCCATCCGCGTGCTTCTGCGGCAGGTGGCGGCGGCGCGCGTGCAGGTGGCCGTCTTCCCCGAACTGTGCCTGACGGGCTACACGTGCGCGGACCTCTTCTACCAGCCCTACCTCCTCGACGCCGCCGAGCGGGCGCTCGCGGAGCTGATCCCGGACTGCGGCGACGGACTCGTCGCCGTGGGCCTCCCCGTGCGCGTGGGCGGACGCATCTTCAACTGCGCCGCCGTGATCGCAGGCCGCCGCCTCGTGGGCGTCGTGCCCAAGACCTATCTGCCCAGCACCCACGAGTTCTACGAATCGCGCTGGTTCGCGAGCGCGCTGGAGGCGACGGCGGACGAAATCGAGCTGGCGGGCGCGCGCGTGCCGTTCGGGAACGACCTCGTCTTCGACCGGGGGGACGGCGCGGTCGTCGGCGTGGAGCTGTGCGAGGACATGTGGACGGCGAACCCGCCCTCGACGCGGCTCACCCTGCGCGGGGCCAACGTGGTCCTGAACCTGAGCGGGTCGAACGAGCTGGTGGGGAAGACCGAATACCGCCGTTCGCTCGTCCTCGGGCAGTCCGCCCGCTGCCTCGCGGCCTACGTCTACGCGGGCGCCGGGGTGGGCGAGTCGACGACGGACCTCGTCTTCGGCGGACATGCCCTCGTCGCCGAGAACGGCGCGCTGCTCGCGGAGGGGCGGCGCTTCATGCGCACGCCGCAGCTGACGGTGGCGGACGTGGACGTCGGCTTCCTCGACTTCGAGCGCTCCGCCAATTTCGCGTTCCGCAGCGACGC
>ERZ1026850.1679-NODE-1679-length-11096-cov-4.289829_pt1 | contig 11096 bp, 8 predicted proteins | sample MGYA00380155_ERZ1026850 | MGnify/ENA primary metagenome ERZ1026850 (study PRJEB33269, sample SAMEA4719791) | human gut metagenome | biome: human-associated habitat; feature: organic feature; material: feces | place: Cameroon | collected 2013-10 ... | reverse complement strand
GTAAGGAGCTTTCTTCTGTCCCATTCTTCTTAATCTGATTTTTACTGCCATTTTCTTTGCCTCCATGTGTTAAATTATTCTTTATATTTTGAATAGAAATGATATCACTTCTAAACTTCACTAAATCACTGTCCCTCTTAGAACGGGAACTTCATACCGCCGAACATGCCTCTTCCTCTCTTGCCACCCATCATACCGGGAATCTGCTTCATCATTTTCTGTGACTGTTCAAACTGTTTGATAAAACGGTTTACTACCGCAATATCTACTCCTGCGCCTCTCGCAATACGATGTTTCCTGCTGGGATTTAACAGCTTTGGATTCTGTCTTTCCTGGGGTGTCATGCTGAGCACAATGGCTTCCATTCTGGCAAGCTGCTTCTCATCTACCATGGACTCAATATCGCCCATCTGCTTACCCATACCAGGCATCATGCTTAAGATACTGGAAAGACCTCCCATATTACGCATCTGCTTCATGCTTTCCAGGTAGTCCTCAAAATCGAACTTACCCTTCTTCATGCGGGCAGCCATCTGCTTTTCTTTCTCGGCATCAATGTCAATGTTCTGCTGCGCCTTCTCGATAAGAGTCAGCACATCGCCCATCCCTAAGATCCGGTTTGCCATTCTGTCGGGATAAAACTGCTCCAAATCGGATAATTTCTCCCCCATACCAATGTACAGAATCGGTTTGCCGGTAACGGCTTTGATAGAAAGTGCCGCACCACCCCTGGAATCACCATCCATCTTGGATAAGATGACACCATCTATGCCAACTTTTTCATCGAAATCCTTGGCTACATTTACGGCATCCTGTCCAGTCATGGCATCAACTACCAGTAAGGTCTGGTGCACGGTTACATTCTCTTTGATTTCCTGTAACTCCGCCATCATATCTTCATCAATGTGAAGACGGCCCGCCGTATCCAGAATTACCACATTATGTCCGTTCTTCTGTGCATGCTCAACCGCTGCTTTGGCAATATTGACCGGTTTATGGTTCTCTCCCATGGAGAAAACTTCTACCTGCTGTTTCTCACCATTAATCTGTAACTGCTTGATTGCCGCCGGACGATATACATCACAGGCTGCTAACAGTGGTTTCTTGCCTTTCAATTTCAGCTTGCCTGCAATCTTCGCAGTGGTGGTTGTCTTACCTGCACCCTGCAGACCACACATCATAATCACGGTAATGGCTTTTCCGGGCTGTAAGGTAATTTCTGTGGTTTCAGACCCCATCAGGGATACCATTTCCTCGTTTACTATCTTGATAACCATCTGCCCCGGATTCAATCCGTTCAGCACATCCGCACCGATAGCACGTTCTTCCACAGCTTTTACAAACTGCTTTACAACCTTGAAGTTTACATCTGCTTCCAGAAGAGCCATCTTTACTTCTTTCAAAGCAACCTTAACGTCCTCTTCCGTCAGCCTGCCCTTGCCCCGCAGGTTCTTAAATACATTCTGAAGTTTATCTGTGAGACTTTCAAATGCCATCTGGATTCATGTCCTTCCCATCCGATTACGTTGTTACAACTGCTGTAATATTTCATCCGACAGTTGCCGGATTTGTCTTGTGTATGTTCCCTGTTCGACGCTCCTGCTCTCCTGCTCATAAGCCTGGGACAGCTGGTTAATCTGGGATATCTTTTCTTTGATTCTGGTAAATTTGCTTACCAGTTGAAGTTTTTCCTCATATCCCTGAAGCAGCTTATCACACCGTTTGATAATATCGTGTACTGCCTGACGGCTGACTCCCTGTTCCTGGGCTATCTCCCCCAAAGACAAGTTATCGTATACAACGCCTTCATATATCTGTTGCTGGTGTTCTGTCAAAAGCTCTCCATAGAAATCATACAATAAACCCTGTTCTACGATTTTTTCCATGATAAACCTCTATCAAAGCCTTAAATACTCTGACCTTGGATAGTTTACAATAGAAAAAAGATAGTGTCAAGTATTTTTTCTTGACACCACCTTTTTCTTCCTAGTCGGTAATAATTTCCAAATAACCAATCACTTGGCTTAAATCAAATTCTTTTAAGATGCCTAAGTTCGGGTCATAGTATTTTCCTTCAAAGCCTACCAGATAATGACTGTATCTTCCCATCTTTTCCATTATGATACAGCACTTTGGAAGTTCTGTTTCTTTTCCAAGAGTATAGACAATCCTGTCTGCATGCCGGATACCCAGGTATTCCAATGTCGCAATCATCTTACTCATATTTGCCTGCCATTCCCTGCACTTCATAATATCAGATGCCTCATCCAGAGTTGTTCCTGCAATCATGGCAATACAGGACTGTCCGCACAGACCATCCCATGGTTGTGTTACCAGGTCAACCTTATCAATATGTCTGATAGGATGCTCTACGCTATATGGGCTGTCTGCACCGATTGCAACTACATTTCCCACGATTTCAATGGACATTCTGTATTTCTTTCCCAGAGTAACCTTCGCTAATATTTCCTGACTTACCGGAATATCATAATACCCCTGTCCTCTTGGTACCAGTTCACAGATAAAGCACACGTCATCAAAGCATACCCTTACCGGTGCATCCCCCACTTTCTCACAAACTTCCCAAACATTAAAGGGAACTGCTATGGTATTCTCATTCTCCCTGAATTCTACGGTTCCTTCAAATTCATATTTCATCTGTTTTCTCCGCCTTTCTTCTGCCGTCTGTCCTCACATTTTCATTCTGTCCATATTTTACATGATTCCCTGTCTTAACACAACCTGTGCACCTCATTTAAAACATAAAATTACCAGTTCCGCCATAGCCCTTATAGCACAGGCATCCTGCTTACAGGAATGAATATGTGATGTAAGTGTTAGCTGAATGGTTCATTACAACCCTAATTTGGAAGGGGAAACCTGTAAAATCTCCTTAAATCGTCTGGCAAAAGTGGAATAATCATGAAAACCACATTCATAGCACGCCTTGGATGGTGGCATTCCTGCCAGAATCATCCGTCTGGCTGCCAGAATTCTTTTCTCATTGATATACTGGTGGATAGAATACCCGGTTGCCAGTTTAAACTGCCGCATCAAGTAATATTTACTGATGTAAAATTTTTCTGCCAGGGTATCTACATCCAGTTCCTGGTCTAAATGTTCCTGAATATAAGCTACCACATCCACTACCTTTTCATGATAAACGGTAGTGGCAATAAACGCCTTGGGCTGACTCACAATACTTCGGTTAAACAGCACCATAAATTCCAGAAATGCTGCTTCCAGTAATATTTCATTTAAATACTGCCCTGCCTGCTTCCCAATCTGTTCTATCTTCAACAGACTGCCCAGGATGCCTTCATAGCTTTCCGGGATAAAATGCACAACCCGGTTCTGCATCTTCTGTGCCCGTTCAAAACATTCCCGCAAGGTTACGTCCTTCCCATTACCGCGATTTAGGAAGGAATCCGAAAGATAGATAATATACCTATCATAAGGTTTACTGGTATCAATTACCGGCTTATGAATCTCATTGGCTCCTACCATCACAAAATCATGGGGCTTTAATTGATAGGTTTTTCCTTCAATATGGTAATCAACCCTTCCATCAACAAAATAGATGATTTTATAGAAATCATGATAGTGGAAATCTATCGTTTTCTCTACCTGGTCCCTGATATGAAACAACCGGCAATCCTCTGTCAGATATCCGGTTTTTTCATACTGTTCAAAATCCCAATCACTCATTTGATAAATCCTCAAAGCTGATGTTCATATCCACTTCGCCTTCGATTCCTTCAATCATTCCACTGTCTGTGTACTGCCATATCTTAAACTGATACGGATAATAGATTTCATCGTCATAATCTGCAAACCATTTATCATATTCTTCCAACTGTTCCAAATCCAGCATTAGCATGAAGGTTTTCAGATTTCCGTAAATCATCGGTGTATACCCTGCTTCTTTGACTTTTTCACAGAAAGCAATGCAATACTGGGTTCTTTCTTCTGCTGTCAGTTCAGCCGTCCTGGCATTCTTGCTGCTTACTGCTTCAATATCGATAACCACCGGATACGTTACGGAATAGGGTTCTATTTTTTCAAGAACGAAAGCAGCTTCTTCTTCCGCTTCCTCTACGCTGGTTGCCTGGGAGAAGAAATAAACGCCTGTGCTGATATGATTTTGGGAAGCCCCTTTCATATTGTCTTCAAAGGTTTCATCTTCCAGAATCTCGCCTTCGGTATAGCCCCGTATGCCAGCCCGGATAAAAGCATACTCCACCCCATCTTCCGCTACTTTCTTCCAGTCAATCCTGCCCTGGTATCTGGATACATCAATTCCCTTATGGGACACCAATTCCCCATCCTGATAATAGTTCATAAACTGATTGGCATCCATGACGAACTGGGAAGGTTCGTATGTATGGTGCTGCAAGGTATCTGATCTGGGGATAAAATAAAACTGCCCTCCATCTGCCAGCACAATATCATTCGTAAAGAAGGACTGTAACATGGCAACGGTTCCATCACCGGACAACATCTTTTCCTTGATGCTGCTCAACAGTTCCTGCTTCGTCTCTTCGGTATTCTCCGCCACGGCCTCATCCACGGCATTTGTGATAAGTGCCTCCACTTCGCCCTGGGTGTAAGTGGCTTCCCGCTCTAGCCTTATCGTATCCAATTCGTTTAATACCGCTGTATTTTCTAACTGAATAGAACGATACTTAAATACCATAATCATACATAACGTAATGGCACTTAGTGTTACCAGACACAAAATAATGGAACCAATCAAAGTAGTGTTCTCGCTTCTTCTGTGTTTTTTACGTCGTTTCTTATTCTGTAAATTATTTTCCTGCATATTAACTCCCATTTCTTTTAAATTCGCTCGCTGAAATAGCTTTTGTAGCCCTCTCCGAAAATTTCAGAAGCACTGGTAACAATCAGGAAGGACTCCTCGTCTTCCTGCCGTATAATCTCTTCCACACGTGGGGACACAGTCTTCTTTACCGCACACATAATAACATCCTTATGGTCACCACTGTAAGCTCCCTGTCCTTTGATAAAAGTAGCTCCGATATCCAGTTCTTCCAGTAACCGGCTGGTAATCTGTTCCGGTTTATCACTGATAATATAAAGTAACTTTGCCTCATCCCTGCCATATAATACTACATCCATCACAATGGAAGAGCAAATAACGGAGATAGCCGCATATAAAGCAGCATCCACATCCCGGAACACAATGCCGGATATGGTTACAATCATGGCGTCTGACATAAAAAACAAAATGCCTGTCTTTAAATGGGGCATCCGTTGTTTCATTGCCTTTACAATAATATCCATACCACCTGTAGTTGCTCCCACCCGGAAAATCATACCAATGGATACCGCTACCAAAGTACCACCTGCCAGTGCTGCTAACAGTGTATCACAGGTTGCCGGTCCAAAAGACGCCAAAATATTGGTAAACAACGATACCAGTGCAGTTGCATAGATAGTCGATAAAGTAAACCGGATTCCGAATCGCCACACTCCAAAAATCAGAATCGGGATATTTAAAATAAATATCAGTGTACCTGTGCTGACAGGAAGCAGCCTGCTTATAATTATCGAGATACCCGTAACACCACCCGGTGCCATATTATTCGGGTCAATAAACAGACTGACCCCTACCGCATAGACAAAAGCTGCTACTGTAATAATAATATATTTCTTTATCCATTCTGTCTTGTTTTTTTTAAATTTTTTTACACTTTTTTCTGTTCTGGCTGTCACGGTTTTCTCTCCTTTCTTCTCTGTTTCTTCTTTGCTATCATTTTAACACAGATACCAAAAAATCCGCATATTTATTATGCGGATTTTTCTTTTCCTTCATACAACCTGTTACCATTCGATTCCTTAATATGGACAAGGGGATACTCTCTTAAATACTTGCACGGACCAATTTGGGCTGATAACCATTCTGGTGCAGAGCGTCAATAATCTGGTTTTTATGCTCTGTGCCATAAGCCTCCAGTGTGATGCGAAGTTCCACTGCGGCGTTCCGGTTGATGGATACGAACTGGTTATGTTCCAGTTTAATAACGTTACCATTCTGTTTTGCGATTACGTCTGCCACTCTGGAAAGCTCGCCCGGCTTATCCGGCAGCAATACGGATACTGTAAAAATTCTATCTCGTAGTAAAAGTCCCTGCTGTACCACAGAAGACATGGTAATCACATCCATATTTCCACCACTTAGAATAGAAACAATTTTCTTATTCTTTCCATTAAGATGCTTTAATGCCGCTACCGTAAGCAGACCGGAATTCTCCACTACCATCTTATGGTTTTCGACCATATCCAGAAAAGCAACAACCAATTCCTCATCTTCTATGGTAATAATTTCATCCAGATTCTTACTTACATAAGGAAATATTTTGCTGCCAGGTGTCTTAACGGCTGTACCATCGGCAATGGTATTAACATGGTCTAAGGTAAGCACTTTTCCCGCTTTCATAGACTCCTGCATACAGTTTGCACCTGCTGGTTCCACACCAATTACTTTAATCTTCGGATTTAACAGTTTGGCCAACGTAGAAACACCGGTTGCAAGACCGCCGCCACCAATGGGTACCAGAATATAATCTACCAGAGGAAGTTCCTTGATAATCTCCATAGCAATGGTTCCCTGTCCGGTTGCCACATCCAAATCATCAAAAGGATGCACGAAAGTGTATCCCTTCTCCTCTGCCAACTGATAAGCATAAGCGCAGGCTTCGTCATACACATCTCCATAAAGGACGACTTCTGCACCGTAACCTTTGGTACGGTTTACCTTAATCAAGGGTGTAGTGGTTGGCATAACAATCACCGCCTTAACACCATAACATTTGGCTGCATAAGCAACCCCCTGTGCATGGTTGCCTGCTGATGCGGTAATCAGTCCTTTGGCTCTTTCTTCGTCTGTCAGCGTACTGATTTTATAATAGGCACCTCTTAATTTATACGCACCTGTAAGCTGCATATTCTCCGGTTTTAAATAAACCTTATTGCCTGTCTGTGCACTGAAATAATCGCTGTACACTAATTTGGTTTCCGAAATGACCTCTTTGACTTTTTCACAAGCTTCTTCAAACTTATCCAATGATAATTCTGTTGTACTCATAGCCAGTCCCTTCCTTATCTTTTTCTATTATAGTGATTATATTTGCAATCACATTGCTTCCTCATCCTGTTTCACATCAAACAAAGCATCAACGAACTGGTCTGCATCAAACTTCTGCAAATCGTCTATACTTTCTCCTACACCAATATATTTTACCGGAACCTTTAATTCGGACTGGATTGCCACGGCAATACCGCCCTTTGCAGTTCCGTCCATCTTCGTTAAAATAATACCGGTAAGTTCTGCCACCTCTCCAAATTCCCTTGCCTGCTGCAAAGCATTCTGTCCAGTGGTTCCATCTAACACAACCAGATTCTCCCGATGGGCATTGGGAAATTCTTTTTCGATAATCCGGTTAATCTTCTTCAGCTCTTCCATCAGGTTCTTCTTGTTATGAAGTCGTCCTGCGGTATCACACAAAAGTACATCTGCTTTTCTTGCCTTTGCCGCATTGACCGCATCGAAAATAACACTTGCAGGGTCAGAGCCTTCTTTTCCACCTATCATATCCACACCCGCACGATTTGCCCACTCGGATAGCTGTTCCCCTGCCGCTGCACGGAAAGTATCGGCTGCCGCTATCAGGACCTTTCTGCCTTGCGCCTTCAGCTTGCCTGCCAGTTTGCCAACGGTGGTGGTCTTTCCTACGCCATTCACGCCAATAACCAGTACAACAGACTGCTCATGCTCGAATTCATAAGCAGTCTCCCCTACCTGCATCTGTTCCTTGATATTTTGTATCAGGAAATCCTTACAGGCTGCCGGTTCCTTGATATGGTTTTCTTTAACCTGTTTCTTTAACTTCTCGATAATTTCATCCGTTGCCCTTACCCCGATGTCTCCCATAATGAGAATCTCTTCCAGTTCTTCATAGAAGTCATCATCAATACTGGAAAAGCCGCTGAACACCGAATCAATTCCATGTACAATGTTGTTCCTGGTCTTGGTAAGACCTTCTTTTAGTCTGCTGAAAAAGCCTTTCTTTTCTTCACTCATCAATCATCCAATTCCTTATCAATCAAATTAACACTTACTAACGTAGAAACACCTTTCTCCTGCATGGTAATACCATAAAGTCTGTCTGCTTTCTCCATTGTACCACGTCTGTGCGTAATGACAATAAACTGTGTGTTTTTTGTTAATTTATGTAAGTATTTTGCAAAGCGGGCTACATTATTCTCATCCAGCGCCGCCTCAATCTCATCCAGTAGACAGAATGGGGAAGGTTTCAGGTTCTGAATGGCAAACAACAGACAAATCGCCGTCAGGGATTTCTCTCCACCGGACATCTGCATCATATTTACCAGTTTCTTTCCCGGTGGCTGGGCGATGATACGGATGCCTGCTTCCAGTACATCCTCATCCTCTATCAGTTCCAATGTGCCTTTACCACCACCAAAAAGTTCCTTGAACACCTTGTCAAACTCCCGGTTGATTTCTGAAAACTTCTCATTAAACTGCTTACGCATGGAAGTATCCAGTTCTTCAATGATGCCTGTCAATGTTTTCTCTGCTTCTACCAAATCATCATGCTGTGTTTTCAGGAAGGTATATCGTTCCATCAGGTTCTTATAATCCTCAATGGCATTTACGTTTACATCCCCCAGTTTCTTAATCTGGTCTTTCAAGGCACTGATGTCCTTCTTCATTGCCGGAAGGTCATTCATCTCATCATCCTTCATGGACTCTGCATCGGATAAAGTAATCTCATATTCATTCCACATATAGTTAATCTGTGACTCTATGGATTCCTCCATCCGCTCCTTCTGGCTGTTGAGACGATATACTTCCTTATCCAGTGCGGTCATCCGTTCTGACAGTTCTTCCCTTGTATGGAAGAAGTTCTTCTGTTTACCGGATAACTCTTCCTTGGTAACAATGTCCTCTTTCAGTTTCTTTTCTGCATCGGTCTGGGCAGTTTCGGATGCGGCAATGGTTTTCTCGATTTCCAGAATACTTTCCTTCTTGCGCTCCACTTCTTCTTTGCCAAGGTGTAAGCCTTCCTGTACTTCGGTCAACTCCTCGGTATGTCTTGCAATCTCATGGTCTACGCGCTCCAGATTCTGTCGCTGGAAATCTGCGCTCTGGCGCATCTTTTCCACTTCCACATCCCACTCAGACACCTTGGAAGACTGTTCGGATTCCTCGACACGTTTTCCTTCCAGTTCTCCCTGGAATTCTTTAATCTGTACTTCAATGTTTTTTTCTAAGGATTCGGAGTCTGCCAGTTCCCTGACAATTTCATCCTTGCCTGCCTGAATCTCGCTAATCTGCAGTGCAATATCCTGCTCCTCATTCTTTAATTCCCCAAAGCCTTCTTCTACCGCAGACTGCTTATCCTTTGCCTGAATCACATTCATTCTGGCGGTATTCTGTTCAATAAACTTGCGCTGTAACTGCCCCTTAATGTCTTCCAGTTCCATACGCATGTGATTTCTCTTCTTCTTTGTCTCTTCGATTGCATTCAACAGTCCGTCTATCTGCACCACGTACTGTTTTACTTTCTGTGCCAGTTCCTCTATCTCCCGTCTTCTTCCTAACAGATTAGAGTTATTCTTAAAAGCACCACCGCTGATGGCACCGCCGGGAACAAGCAGTTCTCCCTCCAAAGTTACCATACGGATACCATAATCAAATTTTCTGGCAATCTTGACGGCATTGTCCACATTATCCACAACTACAATACGACCTAACATTGCCTTTGCCACATTCTGGTACTTCTTATCAACCTTAACCAACTCATCCGCCATACCGATAACGCCATTTTCTTTCAAGGCTTCCGGATTCTTAAATTCCTGGGGATGGGTAATACTGGTCAGCGGTAAGAAGGTAGCACGTCCTGCTCTTGCCTTTTTCAGATACCCAATCATCCGCTTGGCTGTTTCTTCTTCCTCAGTAACGATATTCTGAATATTACCACCGAGGGCTGTCTCAATAGCTGTCTCATATCGGGCATCTACCTGAATGATATCTGCCACAACACCTACAATTCCCTTCTCACTGTCTTTCTTCTCCATGACCGCCTTGACACTGCCGCCATAGCCATCGTAACGCTCTGTTAAATTGGAGAGAGCTTCCAATTTGGATTTTTCCTGATGGTATAACACCTGGGTATCCCGCAGCTTCTGGTCTTTATTGGCCAGTTCTTCCCGGATAGATACCAGTTGTTCTTCCATGGTTTCCTGTTTTTCATTCAGTTCCCGTATTACCACATTGACAGCTTCAAAGCTTTCTTCTAACTGTCTGATGTTCTCTGCATTGGCTGCCTCGTCAGATTTTGCCCGCAGCAGTCTGGAATTAAGTTCTGCCTTACGGATATTAATCTGCTCCAACATGGTATCATAACGTCCCATCTTGGACTTAATGGTAGCACGATTATTCAGGGCATCAATAATGGTATTTTTTCCACTTTCAATGTTGGTATTTAATTCCGTGATTTTCTGCTGGGTCTCTTCCAGCAAGGTTTTGGCTTCGCTCCTTGCCAGTTCCAGTTGTTCCAGCTTACTATCAATCTCTGTCTTTTCTGCCAGAATGACGTCTTTCTCCTTCTGCCTTTCGTCAATCTGCTCCTGAATACTCCTGCTGCGATTGTGTAAATGCTCTTCGTTTCCCTCTACAGAGTGAATCTGCTCCTTTAACACGTTAATTTCACCCTCTAGCTTAGAGCGCATAACACCGGTATCCGTCAAGGTAGAACGGGCTGCTTCAATTGCAGCATCCAGACTTTCTATCTGGCTCTGCACCAGTTCGTATTCTTCCTTGATATTCTCATATTTCTGGCTGGTATCGTCCAAATCACCATTGGCAATCTGCAGTTTGCCTTCCAGTTCTTCCAACTGTCCCCTGACACGCACATTCTCTAACAGGAAAACATTGACATCCAGAGTTTTCAATTCTTCTTTTTTCTTTAAATAAACTTTGGCTTTCTCAGACTGTTTCTCCAAAGGTCCAGTCTGTTTTTCCAATTCTGACAGGATATCATTGACAC
>ERZ1026850.1676-NODE-1676-length-11105-cov-6.916290_pt1 | contig 11105 bp, 19 predicted proteins | sample MGYA00380155_ERZ1026850 | MGnify/ENA primary metagenome ERZ1026850 (study PRJEB33269, sample SAMEA4719791) | human gut metagenome | biome: human-associated habitat; feature: organic feature; material: feces | place: Cameroon | collected 2013-10 ... | reverse complement strand
ATGGAAGTAGTTATAGGAGCACTTGTTTTACTCTCAATCGTACTATTTGTCATTACCGTGAAGCAGGGTAAGACAATCAAACAGCTAGAACGCACTAATGGGATGTTGCAAAAGTCTTATGACAACCAAACCCGTTTGCTGCATAAGGCGCAGTTAAACCTGTCCGAATGCAAAGCGGAGCTAGAATCAGCAAATAAGATCTACATTACTAAAGGTATGGTGTAAACATGACTATTGTACTAATTTTCACAACATTCTTTTTCCTGGCAGCAGTTTGGTTTGGTGTGCGAGCCCATGACCTACGGAACGCGGTAGTAGCGGCAGATCTTCGTAACAAAAGTCTGCATCAAGAGATCCTTCAAACTCGGGCAGAACGTCAAGTAGCGATCTCGAAACACCAACGAGTCATGAATGATCTTCGGACAGACCCGAGCAATCCGTACTATGTGCCTCCTGTGACACCGCAGGTAGCGAAACGCAAACAGAAAGGAGCAGGTTCGGGGAATTCTCGGAAAGTTTCGGGAAGTCCTTCATCTAACTCGGGAAGTTCTCGGGGAGATGACGGGTCGACAGCGGCAATCATAGCTACAACTGCGGCAGTTGCTACGTATAGCGGCTACGACTCGGGAAGTTCTTACTGCGACAGCGGCAGTAGCAGTAGTAGCTTTGATTCGGGCTGCTCGGTCTAAGTTTGCCTAAGTACTCCCTTTAGCCTTTTCCTCAAAATTCATAAAGTTACACATGGAGGTGGGCTTAGGGGGTCGGGGGGTGGTATGGTAGTCCGATTACCGCCCCTGCTAACTATTAGTACCCTAACTATCACGCTAGGGTACTATTAGCTTTCTTATGATGCGATGGCTAACGATTGAATGAATTGTTGCGGCTTGATTCCGTAGTCGCTTCTTTCTTCTTCGGTCATACCTTCCCAGCAATGAGCTAAACGCTCGCAAAGATATTGATAATCATTATCATCATCCAGCGCTTCATCTATGAATGACTCACCAGCAAGGCGCACACCAATAGAAAGAATATCGTTGATTGCCGTTGCATCCATCGTTTGAAGGCCAGCAGCAGCAGCAGCGGCTAACACTCCTTTGTTATCGTCAATCATAGTGATCGTGGCGTTGGGGTATTCGGCTTTAAGCATTTCGAAATAATGCGTTTTATAGATACCGTCTTTTGCATAGTACACCTCTTTATAATCGGCATCACCGATATAGCGATGTAATACATCGCGGGACAAGATCTGGATATTGCCACCGCGCCCCGCCCTGATACGTTGTTTGCGTAGGAAATAGTAATCGCTTTTACCCATATAACGAGCGGTTACAACGATGTTTAATACAGTGGGATCGTTAAGCGATGCCCGCATATATTCAACCAAAGGTAAAAGCGTGTCGGTCATGATTGCATCATGTACGCAAGCCTTTTCCCGGTACATGTTTAAATCTAAGTTCCCTTTATCATCCATACACGGGAACACACGGGCAAAGGAATTAATAACAGTCCCGTCTAAATCCCATAACTTGATCGTTTTGATTGCCAGTTTATTAAAAGCCATTTTCATTTCTCCACTATTGGGGGTTATTGGTAATTAATCAAGCGAGCTATATTATAACTCGCTTTGTTAATTATCAGAAGAATAAAGTTAATGCATCAGCTAATTCAGCCGGTTTAATCCGGGTAGCCATTACCGGGACAATTGCCAGCGGCGGCGTATATTCGCTAGAGGAATAATCCATCACGTCGCCGAGCAGATAGGTATCATCATAATCGTTTTCGCTTACGACGATAAACATCAGGCCAGCGGCGGCGGCGTCAATCTCCACGATCTCGCAAATATCAGCCTCATAAAGAACAGAATCGGCGGCTACCAGTTGCGACACAATGCCGGATTCTTTAAAGTCGGCAGGGCGCGGGAGAATGGCGGCCAGAGCTTTTAAAACAGTGTCGCCGTTTACCGTGTTGATTTTCTGATAGGTAACATGCGGGCGGCCTTCGCTATCGCGGGTAATAACAAGGCTGTTTTCTACGACGTTGGACGCGGTGAAAGATTTACGGTTGTTATAGATGAAAGTAAGTTTCATGTTTTATTTCTCCAGCTTATTTATTTAGGGGTTATTTTGCTTCAATACTAGCAACGAAAATTAAATCTGTTTCATTCCATAAATCGGGAATATCATCTTCCCGCAAATATTCTAGCGCGTCGCTAGAGTTCTGGAATGAAACAAAACTATCGTGGGGCCGGACTATATGGAAAACTCCGCTCCACTCGCTTTGCATCAAATATATGTTAGGATCGCCAGCGTTTCGATATACAGTCTCGTACATAACGCGCTGTAATGTTACGCTATCGGAATCATTAACCATTTTCGGGAGTCTGGTTTTAACAGCCATTTTAATCACCTTTAATTAGCCGGGGTAATTCCCCGGCTTTTTATTATGCAAAGAAAGCGCCGTCTTTAAAGTCGATCAAAGTACGCTGCCCGTTTTCGTAGGTGATCAGATGAGTCTGTGACCAGCTAGACGCGCCAATGTTGTAACCCATATCAAGGGAACCAGCGACGCCAGCAGTATAAACGCCGCCATAAATGCTAGGCGTATGCGTATGACCAGTGTTCATCTTGCCGAGCTTGCGGAAGCCTTTCGGATTGCCACGAGCGCCGTTAATGCCGTTGTGACCGTGGGAACCGCATTCGATGCCCGCGATTTTCATCGATTCATCCGTGGTTAGGAAGATGGCGGCAAAGTCGCAACCAGCTACTTGACGCAGCGCATAATCCAGCACGTTAAAAGTATCGTCCTTGTTTTCGATTGCCTCATAAATCGCGGCATTCAGGCGATAGTAAAGATGAGCATTCGCGGGGTCTTGCTGAATGTTTGCCTTGCTATCATCCAGCCAACGGGAAAGCGCTAGATCGTGGTTGGATTCAACAATGACCGTTTGGCTAAATTCACGCTCCATTGCCTCCAGTACGCGGCCCGTATCAATCAGGTCGTCAATTACCTTGTCACGTCCGGCGGCGTACTGTTTCGCAAGGAAAACGCCACTAGCGCGATTGTGATGGTTGCGTGACGTAAAGTCATGCACATCATGCACAATCTGGTAACGAGGACGTAGGACGTTCACTAGAGAATCATCACACGGCCCCCAGCTTGCATCCGCGACAGCGTGATCCAGCTTTTCGGCGTGAATGTCACCATATTGCAGCGCGGCAACGTGGCCCGTTACTTCCTCGCCACCGTCAACAGTAAACTTATGGTTGAGATCGTAGAACATCCCGCTTTCATCCATCGTTTCGATTTGGCGGGCAAAGAAGTTGCCACTATCGTCGATCTCTACCAGCAAAGCGCCGTAGTTATGCAGCGCTTCGGCCTTTTGGCCCGCTTTTTGCTGGATATAGTTTTTCAGCGTCGCCGTGCCAGTTGAATACATACGGCGCACAGTGTCGCCCTTCATTGCCGGGACACTTTCGGCGGTGATTTTAGCGTGACCGATAGCCAGCCCTTTCAGGTCGTAGGCGGTTGCAGTCTCGCCAAAACCAGAAAGCGGGAAATCGGCAGTAGGCAGAATGTTAATTTCCGCCATGAATGCAAAACCTGTTTCACGGCTGCCTAAAAACACGTTTTCATCACAAATGAAATCTGAGAAAGCATCATCATATTTCAGTTCATCGTTTCCTTCCCCATTCTGGAAGCCTTTTTTATTGTAAGCATATTTGCTTACTAACAGAGTAGCGCCGAGATATTTTGCGGCCTCCTGTAAAGTTTTCCAGAAATTAGCATGAGGGAACGTATTGTTTTGAATCGAGGTCAAAAGAAAACGGCGGCCCGGAATTACCTTCCAGCTTTCAACACTAGAATTAAGCTGACCAGCGGCAACGGGGCGGGAATCTTCCACCGCAACACGTTGGGCGCGTTTTTCGGCAGCAGGTTTAACAGGCTTGTTATTATCCAGCCAATCACAAATTTCGCTGGAATGTTTCGCCGTCCCGTAATGCTCTTTGCTCAATTCGTCGCAGATCTCCAGCTTTTTAGCTCGCAGACGTTTACCCCAAAAATTGAGGTTAGTTGCAGCGGTTAAAATAGCTTTCTGTTTCTCGATTGCAATGATCATTATCTAAATTCTCCAGTTATATGGGATATAGGCAGAATTGCCAAATATAACGCCTTGTTGCTGGTGGCGTTATAATTTGCGACTCTAAACTACTGCCGGAATAATACTTGCTGATATTCCAAACGCTACCGCTAGAATGATAAACACAATTGACCAGCGGCGGCAAATATTAGCTTTCTTAAACCAGAAATCACGGCGGAATAAATCCATTTGTTCACTGCCTATTTCCATGAAATTATAGTATCCATAGAGACAAGCGGCGGCGAAAAAGCCAGCGATAAGAATTAAGGATTCAGTAGGGAAAAAGATCATTTCACTACCTCCTTCTCTTCAAAGCTGAAAGCGTATTCCATTACCCAAATTTCACGGGCGGGCAATTCCAGCATTTCCGGCTTGAATATTTCGCGGTTAATTGCAATCCCGTAATGATCATTATCAGGATTAACATACAAAACGATAAATTCCGGGACTTTGACACTGGGCGGCGTCATAATCGCATCATTCTGATAACCTACGCGGATTAATTCATCCACGACGGTTCCCGTTAATTTAATAACGGCACCTTTAATTAAAGCCATTTTTATTTCTCCAGTTATGGGGGACAAAATATTTAATTATGCGCCCCGCTAGGAGGCGCATTATAACTATTCTGCCGACTCTTTTACTTCATCCTGAACGCCAACCATACGGGCGATAACGTCCAGTTGGTCGAGCTTCATTTGTTCCAGACTTGCCAAACCATCGGCATCTTCAATCAGACCATCAGCAATAGCGTGCTGAGTGAGGACGCGCACATAGTGAGCTTTACGCAGGGAAGAACCACCGCCGACTTTGCGCGGCTTATCAGACTTCTGATAGACCTTTGCGCTAACCAGTTTAGAACGCACTTTTACGTGGGATTCAGCGCCAACCGCTTTTGCAATGTCAATCAGACCTTGCGAGTTGGCAACCTCCAGACCATCGGATGCAATAATGCCTTCATACATAGAAATGGCGGTTGCAGCGTTGGCTTCGTTCCATGCGAATTTTTCGGTTTTAGTAGCAGTCATGATATATCTCCAGTTTTATTTAAGGGTTTAGAATAACTAGAATGTTATTCCTAATAAGCTGTTAATAATAGCGGTTAACCTCATCACCGTAATATTCCGGTACTATCGTTAAAAGTATTATACAGCTTATTCAGAAAACACTTTAAAGCTATTTCTTTCAAAATATATTAGCGCATTATTCGTCGCTTATATTTGCCGCTCTCAATTGCCGCGGTAGCATGATATGTACCGTCGAAACGATATATTATAAATATATCGGATCGCCGGGTGAGGCGATTTAGTTAATAACAAAGCGCGTTACGCAACGGCTAACCATTTATCGTCTTTGCGAATAACCTTTACAACGTCGCCGGAATCGACCCGGACGCTATAAAGTTTTAAATCGCTGTTTTTTGCTTTTTCCGTTTCGGCGTATACCGCGTTGATTTTGTCAAACGGTATCATCGCCGCCCCTTTGATATATCCGATCTTTTCATTCTCACCCGGCTTACTTACATCGCCAGTTACAAAAGGAATGAAAACAGAATCACCAATCATCGGGGTTTTAACGTTTTGCATGTTTCTTACTCCAGTTTAGTTTATTGGGTTATCCGGTTAACACTCTGATATTCTAGAGTGCTAACAGAAAACTCAATTTACCCTTACTGAGAGAATCGACTTTTCCAAATTTTTAAAGAGCGGTGTTGCTTATTGAGATTCTATAATAAAGCGTTATCGGCAGACTGTCAAGCGTTATTTTGTAAAGATTTTAAATAACGCATCATGTTATCCCACACCATCGGCAAGCCTTGCTGACCGCCGCGCTGATATGAACGAAAACGACGTTTCACATCACGTTGCATCTTGACCAGTTCGGCGCTTGCCATTTTGTTCAAACTTGCTGCCGGTTTAGATGATATTACAAAGCGTTTCATGTTGTCAACCTCTTTTTTAGTGGAGTGTATGATTTCGTTTAGTTTGCATAATGATTTGACCGTCTTTATGGATGAAGGTCAATTCCACGTCGTACACGTTTAAGTAAGTTTCTACAAAGTGTTCCGCGTCTGCTACTGTAAACTCGTTTACAATCTCGCTAGAGACAATTGATTCTTTTAACATGTTTTCGGTTTCCTTATAAAGTAAAGAAGCCGATAACGCTTTTTATAGAATCCCAAATTGTTAAAGAGCAGTGTAGGGCGGCACTCGCATTTAACCTTTCGGCTACTGGCTAGGGAGTGACTCCGGGCGAGGCCTAAAGCGTCCCCATCCCTTCACTTGTTTACCCTTGCCGCCCTACGAGATAAATAATAACACAATGGCATTTAGCCGCAAGCGGAGAATTGTAAAGAAGCGTAAAGAGAAAACAGGCCCACGATAGATAGGAGGCGCGCGCACGTGACACACTATTTTAAGAAAGTCAACGATTATTTTTACTATTTTTCTTCAAAAGGGGTTGACAAAACCTATTTCACACGAGGTGAGGAGATCGCCCCATACCCGGTATGATTCATCGTCTTTTAGCTGGAAGCGCTTAGAATCGATTCTAGAGCGTTTTAGACCCTGTTAATAACTTATACAAAAAGCAAAAATGAAATTTAATTAGTTATCCACTAGACAAATGATTATTTTTATGAAAACGCGAAATAATGCTTGCGTTTATTTTATGCTGCACTCTCGTTTTCCTGGCAAGTTATCCACAGCACAAAATAACTTGACAACGTAGAAAGCGATGTAACGAGATATCCCCAGACTTATCCACAGGTTATCCTACTGTGTATTTATACAGTATATTCCGGCAGCGGTAATACTCTAATATGCCCCTAGAACGCTCTATAACGCATTCTAAGCTCTTTAAATTTAAAAGCCATATTAAAGGCCATCGCTGGTGGGGCGCAGAAAAACAAAAAGCCCGCTCATTATAAGCAGGCTTTTAATTCGTTTGCTAACTATTCCGTATAGGTAATGTTATCGTGGTCAGTAAATGAAACGGGCGCTTCTTCCGTCCACCATTCGTCCCATAACTTAGCAGACTCATGATTTCGCAATTCACTAATAGCGGGCAAAATATCACATTCGTGATTAGTGATAGGAGCGGCAAATTTCGCGTACTCCTCCGGGGTTAAATCCACCGCATAAGTATTATTGATAATACTTTGCGTGCTAACGAAAACACGTATCTTTTCCATCATCGAAATACCGTTTCAATTGTTTCGCCACTAGAGCAGACTGACCCGCCACGATAAAACAGGCGCTCGGTTTTATATTTAGTTAGCAGACTATACAAATCCACGTCATCGGAAAGCGGGTAAGATTCCCCCAGCGCAGAAACGGAAACAGGTTTACCCGCTACCAGATCACGGCAAATCAGAATCAGCAAAGGCCAGCTAATATTGATAGCGTCGCCCCGCAATCCGATTTTGAGGGTAGCCACTTCATCAATATGCCTTGCATTCTGGCGGCTAACGTATTGAATCACAGATTCCATCGTTTTATAATGCGCCAGAAAATATTTGTTGACATAGATATAAATCATAGGTATACGACCCCGCTAACTTTCCAGCTAGGCTTTAAGCCTTCTTCAATGCAAAGAATAGTTTCAGCATCCGGGATATAAATGAACGTTTTCAGTTCACGCAGATTAATAATTGCTTTCCCATTATCAATCTGGATATAGCCCAATTCAATAGCCCGCTCTAGAACGGAATGAAGCGGCGAACCACCATTAACGAGGTTGCAGGAATGACCGGGCCAGTACATGAAAAACGACCCCTCCACGCCAGCGTTACAGTATTTTTCGTCGCTGTCGTCATCATCCCAATCATCCTCGTTTAGCATACTTTCGGCATGATCGCAAGCCTTTTCCCAGGAAAGGGAATCGACGTCGGTTCCCCGGCCTAGAAAATGCAAATCAGTCCAGGACGTACCGCAAACGTTAGTGTCGCACTTGAGGACGGCGGCGACTTCCTGAGACTCAATTCGCCCGCCCTCTAAATATAGCCCCTCGTCGGCCTCCACCGTATGATTAATGCCGGGTACACAAGATTTCACATGAAACATGGTTTTCTCCAGTAATGGGGGCGGCTAGAGATTTAGCCGCCGGGAGGAAGATATTACAGCTTATCGCGGAAAGTATCAAGCCGGTTGTTTAGCTCTTTAATCGCGTCGGCGTGAATTTCGTCATACGTTGACACAATATCCGCAAGCTCATCCATAGTTAGCGAGCTAACAATAACGGACGTTTTCACCTCCAGCTTTTCCGGTTCCGGTTCCGCTGGTGGCGTATCCAAAAACGTTAGCGAGCCTAAACTAATCAGGTACACTTCCATTTCAGTCGCGCCGTTTTCGCAGTCAATTTCAAAACTGCTATCACCAATACAGATATCAAAGCCATAACCATATACCCCGATAATCCGCAGGGGGATTCCCAGCATATCATCGGTATCCGGGTAACAGTCCCGGCGGTCAATCTGGCGGGCCAGATTATCCAAATTTTTCGGTTCGACGAAAATGGCAAAATTGCCACGATCGCCATTATCGCGCAAGTATTGCCATACGCGGGCAAGCGTCATTTTCTCACCTTCAAAAGTAGCGGTAAACCGTTCCATTTTTTGTCTCCAGTTAGTTAGCAGGGTAATTATTATAGCGCCCCATTATAGAGGCGCTAGGTATAATTATTCTGCTACGTCGCTTTCAATCAGGCTAGAGAGATTGACGCCTTTTAGAACTTCGTCAATCATTTCGCCTACATTGAAACTCTGTACCAGTTCCAGCATAGCGGCTTGCATCGCAGCATCCGCCGCAATCACCGCTTTGCGGTTGTTCGGCGCGTACTGGCTAACCGCGAAATTCAGCAGGTTAGCAATTACCACACGACCTACCGCCGTGTCAACATAACCGCGAACCATAAACGGCGCTTTGCTGGCGGCGATGGAAGAAACTTTTTTCAGGACGATAGAACCGGCTTCCAGTTTAGCAGCGTTTACAGCAGCGTTTTTGTTAGCGGCAACGATAGCGGTAGCGGTAGATTTGATAGTATTCATTTGTAAAGCTCCAGTTTCAAAAGTGTTAGGGGTAACTGCATTTTCAGTAACAGCCGGGGCGACTTCTTCCAGCTCGCCATCATAACGATAGTTTCCGGTACGTGTACCCTCTTCAATATCGATATCGTAAGAGTCACATGGTAACAGAATGCTTCCGTCTTTGTCCAGCACAAAAATCATCATTTCGCTAGAAATTCGTGCTGGCGGTAAATCTAAATGCTCGCACAGATTTTTAACCCATGCGCGGGCATCGGTGAAAGCAAGCAATTCGCTTTCATGGTAGCAAAAACGTCTTGCCGCTTGCTTACCTTCGGACGCCTTATACAAATAGGAATCCGTAGTAGTAGATACTATCAGATCAATGGGCTGGCTGTCAACCAGATATTGATCGTCGTGAAAAATAACGACCGCCGCGCCGGGATTGGCTAGAGCGTAGTCACGGCTATACTCAAAAGCGCGGCTGGATCTTCCTGCCATATTCGAGCGATAAACGCCCAAAATATGACCAATAGAGGCGCACTTACTGCCGTCTAACAGGTTGCGAGCGCCACCGCGAACCATCGGCAAATTAGCAACGGGGGTAAACTTCTGTAACATTTTCTGTTACTCCTTTGTTTGGCTGAGAATCTATTATAGCAAGATTCTCCGCTTTTTAGCAAGCAAAATTTTTCTATGCTTGCCGGGAGATCAAACTATAGGGAAATCAGATCTGATTGTCTACCACTAAAAATAGTAGTTGCTTCCTGCTAGAGTTATGGTATTATTATGACTCCAAATAGAGGAGATCGAAAAATGGCTTTTTCAATGTTGGCACTCGGTTTAGTCGGTTCTATGATGGTTTTGGGTTTTATCGCTTTTTGCGGCTATGCCCTCTATGACGTATTATTTAATAAGGAGGCTTATTAATGGCACCGTGGGCGATCCTAGAGACTAAATGGATTGCTATTTCTGCAATTATTAGCCTGCTAATCTTATGGGGCGCGGAGGTTTTCTTATGAGTAGATCATTACGGGGCGGTAGCCCAAAAAGCCGGGGACACGATATTTACCACGTCCGCCAGTCTAACCAACGTTTTCGCCGGGAACTGCAAACTAACGAAAGCGTTAAGGGCGTGCAATGGCCCTGGGTTATTATCCTGATAATCATTCTCATTATCATTGGGTCGGCTCTATGATGTTTTTGGTAATAGTTAGCATAGTAATTGCTACCCTGATAATAGTTTCGGTTGTAAATCACTTTTGGCCTGAATGTTTCCACGGCGATATGTAAGAGTGTCGCCGCCCTCCTCCACCGCATGACCCCTTACTAAAATACCTCCACGAAATTTAAATCGCTTACAGCGCGTTCTAGGGCGCTTAAAATCGACATTAGCAGAAAGTGTTGCCGGGAACTACTGTATAAATAACCAGTAGGATAACCTGTTAATAAGTCTGTGGATAACTCGTCTGCGACCTTCTCAAGCGTCAAGCTAATTTACAATTTTGTATAACCCTGTGAATAACTCAATTAGCAGTGATTCTCACTTCCATTCCTGAATGCGAATCATTCTTATTATCATTCGCATTTCCCTTTCTAAATGAGAATGATTCGCATTCAACTCGGTAAACGAGAATCATTCGCATTCCCATCCTGCTCCGGGCCTTTGCCCTGCGCTTATGTGCGAATCCGACAGGTTGTCAAGCAAAATATTACATGAGCCTGCTAGGGTATGTGCAAATCCGACAATAATTTAATTTTACCGCCCTGGGGTTAGCGTGAGTTGGTGGAAGTATGTGCAAATCCGATAATAATTTTTAGGGGGAAGGCGCGCAGTTTGCTGCAGCGCAGCGGTGGGCGCGAGTCTGGGTGAGTATGTGCAAATCCGACAGTATTTTGGGAGGTGGGATAAACGGGGTTAATTGGGGCAATTCGGGGATGATG
>ERZ1026850.1675-NODE-1675-length-11108-cov-3.277934_pt1 | contig 11108 bp, 7 predicted proteins | sample MGYA00380155_ERZ1026850 | MGnify/ENA primary metagenome ERZ1026850 (study PRJEB33269, sample SAMEA4719791) | human gut metagenome | biome: human-associated habitat; feature: organic feature; material: feces | place: Cameroon | collected 2013-10 ... | reverse complement strand
CAGACGTATTCGGCAGGAAGCATCTCGGCACCACGTACGGCAGGCTGATAAGGCATCTCCAGACAGTCGGGCATGTGGCAAGTGAAGGATACATTGAGAATGGCAGTGCTCACGCCATGATTCTCAACCACATCCACCACCTCTGACACCAGGCAGCCCGTCTGCCAGCCAAAGGCACTACCCGGCTCCAGGATAACCTGAAGATGAGGATAACGCTCCTTGAGTGAGCGCAGAAGGTCAATCAGGAGCTTCACATCATAGTCCTTGCGGGTCATCAGATGACCGCCACCCAGATTGAGCCACTTGATTTGGGAGAACCACTTGCCGAACTTCTCCTCAAGATGCTCCAGCGTGTGCTGAAGAGCCAGCGAACTGCTCTCGCAATGGCAGTGGCAATGGAAACCCTCGATACCCTGCGGCAGTTCGTCGGGCAACTGGCTTGCCAGCACGCCGAAACGGCTTCCTGGAGCGCAGGGATTATAGAGTTCGGTCTCTATCTCGCTGTATTCAGGATTGACGCGAAGTCCCATGCTCACCGGATGATCGTGATAGGCAAGCACTTGTGGAGCAAATCGTTCATACTGGGAAAGCGAGTTGAAGGTGATGTGACCGCTGCAGCGCAGTATCTCGGAGAAATCCTCCTGGGTGTAGGCAGGACTGTAGGTATGGGCCAGCGAACCGAATTCCTCGAGTGCCAAGCGGGCTTCGAAGGGGCTGCTGGCTGTGGTATGGGAGATGTACTCACGCATGATGGGAAACGTCTTCCACAGTGCATAAGCCTTGAAGGCCAGGATAATCTCGGCACCACTTTGCGCTGCCACCTGGCTGATAAGCTGAAGGTTGCGGCGCAGAAGACTCTCGGAAAGGAGATAGTAAGGAGCCATGAATCAGTAAACGAGCCTAACGTTGTCAACCCACAGCGTGTTGCCCACGGTGCCGATATAGGCTCCTCCGTGGCTGCTGTCAAACTTCACGATGATGTGGGTGGGAGTCTCATCGGCATCGGCCCATCCTTCCTCCTCCACAGGAACCAGTTTGCCCTTGCTGTTCTTGGCATAGAAAGCACGTTCGCCGGTAATCAAACCCATCCAGCTGTGGTAGAAACTCTCGTGGGTGATATTGCCATAGTGAATGGGGAAGCTCTTGTTCTCCACCCATCCATCGGTATTCTCGGAGAAGCGGTGACGCATGGTGCCGATGCGCAGAGCATGCAGATTGCCGTCCTCATCCTCCCAACGCTTCTGCAGCAGCAGTGTGCACTCGCCCATATCCTTGCCCGGAATCACCTTCTTCTTGCTGAAACCAGTCTCACGCACGCGGTTGGTATCGCCGGGGTTGTGATACTTATAGTCTAACTTCAGTGCCTTGGGACGGCGGTTGAAGGGAATTCCGATGCTCATCTTAGACATGGGGTTGGAGGTGCTGGTGATGGGTTCCACGGTGGTGCCAGTGAACATACTGCCGGCAGCCAGCACGCTGATGTTGATGATGCCAATGGCTTTGCACTTCACTATCTGTGTGACCAACTTGGCACACTTGCCGTGTCCGGGATGCTCGTCGGGATACACACTCACGTTGGTCTTCACCACTCCTGCCACCTTGGCATATACGTTGCTGTTGGCCCAAGGGCAACCACCCTGATTGGTGAAAGCTCGCTGGCCGTCGAAGGTGCCAGTGGGTCCAACCTCATAAAGTGTGCGGTGCTTGCCGCCCACAAGTACACTCTCACGTATGTTACGGGTAATCCAAGTGTCGAAACCACCGAACTTGAACATTTCGTCCTCGGCCATCACACACACTGTGAGCATGGACAGCACCATTGTAAGGATTGTCTTCTTCATCGTTCTATATTATATAATGTATATACTCTTGTTCTTCTTTCCAACTGGGAAAAAAGATTTCCTCAGTTGGGAAACCAGTCCTACCCTCTGCCGAAAGCACCATCATCAGAATGCCTCATTGAGGTTGAACTCAAATCCAGGCTTGTTCTTGGTGAGACCACAGTCGATGCGCAGGTTCACATTCTTCTTGAACTCCCAGCGGAGACCTATTCCTGCATTGGGCAGAATCTGCTTGAAGTAGATGTTCTTGAAGTCGGGGAAAGCGTTGGAAGCTCCTGCAAAGACCGCCAGACCGAAGCGCTTGTAGAGGTGCTGACGCAGTTCCACCTGTCCCTCAATGATATTCTTGTCGCGATAACGTCCCTCGTAATAGCCGCGCATGTGGCTTCCTTCGCCCACCATAGCCAGCATGGTCCAAGGCACCTTGTCGCCATAGTTGAACATTCCATGCAGTTCCATCGCCAGAATACTACCCTTCCATCCGCGACGGTAAGCAGAATAAGTGGCTTCGGTGCGCATGAAGCGGCTGCCCTCTGACAGTTCGGGATAGAACATCTGGCTCACCCGCAGGTAATTGCCACGTGTTGCGTTGGTGGCTATATCACGGCTGTCATACTGGAACACCAGACCGATACCCGTGGAGAGGATAGCCTTCTCCTGCCCGCCAAAGAGTTCGGGCCGCTTGATATCGCGTGCATTGATGTTGTTGATCTCCACTTGCGGGCCCAGGTAGAAGTTGTCTGCCACACGGAACACATAGTCTCCACGGAAGTAGAGCTGCATAGCGTCGTAGGAGCTCTTCTGGTCATTGTTCACACCATTCTTGTATCCAATGCCCCAGAAATCCGTCGGCTGGCGCTTGAATCGAGCCTTGTAGCTCCACCGCTGCGCATCATGCTTCATATAGTTGTTGCCGTTGATGGTCAGCAGATACATGCCTGTGATATAGACCGAGAAGAATGCGTTGATATTACTACGCTGGAGAAGAGAGTCGGTACGGTCCCATGAATAGAGTCCGCTCACACCTCCTCCGATACCCAGACTGGTGGTCTGGTTATAGGAAGGACCAGCCAGAATGCCCCAGTCGAAGCGCTTGTTCTTGCCCTGATTACTGTTCTTGAAGTATTTCTTTATTCTCCATCCGAAGTGCTTTCTGTGCTCCAGCTGCCCCTGCTGCATGACTCCACGCGCCAAGAGACTGTTCAACTGCAGCAGCGCAGCATCCGTCTCAGGTGTTGCCACCAGAGTATCTTCACACTCGCGAGTGACTGTCACAGGAGCCACTTGCCCGTCGCCGGCACCATCCTCCCTATCACTCATACTCCATGCACTGGTGCAGCCAAAGGCCAGCAGTGCACACACTATTGTCATCTTAATTGCTTTCACGGCTGCAAAGTTACTGAAAAATCGGGCAAGCCATTGTGCAAAAAGGGAATTATGACTACTTTTGCAGGCAAATGCGGTACAACTGGGACTGAAAGAAAGCTACTTTAACAAATAAAGCCCATTTCACCGCTTAATACGCATCATCATGTTGACAGAAGAAAAGACAAGCACCATGGATATGCGGCTACTGGAGATACTCTCGCAGACATTCCCCAATGCCGACAGCGCAAGCACCGAAATCATCAACCTGGAAGCTATCCTGAATCTGCCCAAAGGCACCGAGCACTTTGTGGCAGACATTCATGGAGAGCACGAGGCATTCCTGCATATCCTGCGCAACGCCAGCGGAAACATCAAGCGCAAGGTCACCGAACTCTTTGGGCATGTGCTCACCAGCGCACAGATAAGCGAACTCTGTACGCTCATCTACTATCCCGAGCGACGCCTGGAAATGGCCGCCGAGGATGCATCTGAGGAGCAGTTGGGCGAATACTATGCCTGCACGCTGTTCCAGTTGGTGCAGGTGTGCCAGTCGGTCACCAGCAAATACACGCGCAGCAAGGTGCGTAAGGCGCTGCCCAAACAGTTTGCCTACATCATAGAGGAGATGCTGCACGAGAGTCCGAGCGATGATGACAAGGATGCCTATTTCCACCGCATCATCGAGAGCATCATACAGACCGGGCAGGCGCAGAACTTCATCATAGCCATCTGCTCGGTCATCCAGCGCCTAAGCATCGACCAGCTGCACATCCTGGGCGATGTATTCGACCGTGGTCCAGGTGCGCACATCATCATGGACTATCTGACAGAGCGCGACAACTTCGACATTCAGTGGGGCAATCATGATGCCCTCTGGATGGGAGCTGCCGCAGGAAACGACTGCTGTATAGCCAATGTGCTCAGGCTCTCACTGCGCTACTCCAATATGGCTACTCTGGAGGACGGATACGGCATCAACCTGGTTCCGCTGGCCACACTGGCTATGGATACCTATGGTGACGACCCTTGCGAGGGATTTCTGCCCATTACAGCCGAGGGACAAGTGCCATTGGGGATGAAGAACCGCATGCTCACAGCACGCATGCACAAGGCCATCACAATCATCCAGTTCAAGCTGGAAGCACAGATGCGCCTGCGTCATCCCGAGTGGAAGATGAAGAGCCCCTTCGGACTGGACACGATAGACTTCAACCAGAAAGCATGCATACTGGACGGGAAAGCCTATACGCTGAAGGACAGCAACCTGCCCACAGTATCGCCCGAATCGCCCACGATGCTCACCAATGCAGAGGCCGAACTGGTGAGGAGGCTGCGTCACTCGTTCCGCATATCGGAAAAACTGCAGAAGCATGTGCAGCTGCTCTTCTCGCACGGGTGCATGTATAATATATGTAACGGCAATCTGCTGTTCCACGCATCGGTACCCATGAACGCCGACGGCTCGCTGAAGGAGGTGGAGCTGTGCGGACAGAGCTACAGCGGACGCGAGCTGATGCACCGCGTAGGCATGTATATGCGCACAGCCTTCCAGGCCGATACGCCAAAGGCAGAGCGCAACAGCGCACGCGACTACTTCTGGTATCTGTGGTGCGGACAGGATTCACCGCTCTTTGACAAAGACCGCATGACCACCTTTGAGCGCTACATGCTGGAGGACAAGAGCACCTACCACGAGGAGAAAGGCTACTACTACACGCTGCGCGAGCAGCCCGAGGTGTGCGACAGGATACTCGACGCTTTCGGGGTGAAGGGCGACAACCGACACATCATCAACGGTCATGTGCCCGTGCATGCTGCCCAGGGGGAGAATCCCATCAAGGCAGGCGGCAGGCTCATGGTCATCGACGGCGGTTTTGCAAAGGCTTACCACAACACCACAGGCATAGCAGGCTACACGCTGGTGTATCATAGCAGAGGCTTCCAACTCATACAGCACGAGCCGTTCACCAGCACGCGTGATGCCATCCTGAGGCAAACGGACATCAAGAGCAGCACGCAAATCGTGGAGATGAGCGGCAAGCGCATCCGCGTGAAGGATACTGACAAGGGGCGGCAACTGCAGACGCAGATTGACGAACTGCGGCAGCTGCTCTATGCCTACAGGCATGGCATACTGAAGGAGAACTCCAAGAGATAGACCACGCACCACCATCCCCACACCTACACGACCACATGAGACTGATAGAGATGACAGGCGGACTGGGCGGCCAGATGTTCACCTACGCCATGTACCTGGGCATGCGCCAGCAGTTTGGCGATGACGTGCGCATCGATATCACCAACCTCCTGCACGACCATGAGCACCACGGCTACGAGCTGCACAAGGCGTTTCTGCTTCCCCCTTGCGAGTTCCACACCAACCGCATACTGAAGAAGGTGCTCGTGGGCGCCCTCTTCCGCATCGTCCTCGAGCGGCACCAGCATGGTTGCATGGATGCCTACCGCAAGCCCATGCGCTGGCCCTGGATTTACTACAAGGGGCTCTACCAGAACGAGCAATACTTCCTGGATGTGGAGAATGAGGTGCGCGAGGCATTTACCTTTGACGACAGCAAGTTCAGCGACAGGACTCGCCTGTGCCTGGAGCACCTGCAACGCGACCCCAGGGCGGTGTCGATACATGTGCGGCGCTGGAACTACACCCTGCCCAAGTACTGGCCGTCCATGGGGCAGTATGCCAGCACAGCCTATTTCCTCAATGCCATTGAGAGCATGAGCAAACTGATGCCGGGAGCACACTATTATGTATTCTCGGATGATTTGCAGTGGGTGCGCGACAACCTCCCACTGGAAAGTGCCAACTTCATAGACTGGAACACGGGCGAGGACAGCTGGCAGGACATGATGCTCATGAGCAATTGCCGCCACAACATCATATCCAACAGCACCTTCTCCTGGTGGGCGGCATGGCTCAACGACCACCCCGACAAGATAGTGATGGCTCCACGCCAGTGGAGTGCCACCCAGCCAGCCACCGACCTGGTGCCTGACTCCTGGCTACTCATCGAGAACGTCCCCTCGAAGGACAACCCCACCGAAGGAGCCCAGGACTGAGCATGCCCCCGCAAGCGGCAGGCCTGGCAGAGGCCAGGAGTCCTGCCCCACGCAAGCACATGCACCCCATTGCCTTCCCCCCACACAGCAAATCCCCCTCCGCCTTTCACAAGGCAGAGGGGGCTCTCTTCAATCATTATTATGGTTTATTCACGTATGTTCCGTCGGTGCGCCAGCGGTCACTTGGCACGCTTGTAGCCATATCTGGCCACCGAGCCCAGCTCCTCCTCGATGCGCAGCAACTGGTTGTACTTGGCCATGCGGTCAGTACGCGACAGGGAGCCAGTCTTTATCTGGCCAGAGTTGGTAGCCACAGCGATGTCGGCTATAACGGTGTCTTCTGTTTCACCAGAGCGGTGAGAGGTCACGGTGGTATAGCCGTGGCGGTGTGCCATCTCGATTGCGTCGAGAGTCTCGCTGAGGGAACCAATCTGGTTTACCTTTATCAATATGGAGTTGGCCGCGCCCATGGCGATGCCCTTCTCCAGGAACTTCACATTTGTGACAAAGAGGTCGTCGCCCACCAACTGGCACTTGTGCCCCAGCCTCTGGGTCAGCAGCACCCAGTTGTCCCAGTCGTTCTCGTCGAGTCCGTCCTCAATGGAGTCGATGGGATAAGTGTCCACCAGGTGCTCCAGGAAGTCAATCTGCTCTGCGGCCGAGAGTTTCTTGCCATTGGGATCCTTCTGCTTGCCATTCTTGAGTTGCTTGTAGTCATAGAACCACTTGCCCTCCTCCTGCACGGCAAACTCCGAGGCCGCGCAGTCCATGGCAATCCTCACGTCCCTTCCAGGCTCGTAGCCGGCTGCCTTGATGGCATTGCAGATAATCTGCAGGGCATCCTCTATCCCATCGAGCGCGGGAGCAAAACCGCCCTCATCACCCACTGCGGTCGAGAGTCCACGCTGCTTGAGCAGCTTGGCCAGGTTGTGGAACACCTCTGCGCCCATGCGCACGGCCTCGCTCTCGCTGCTTGCCCCCACAGGGCGTATCATAAACTCCTGGAAGGCGATGGGTGCATCGGAGTGCGCTCCACCATTGATGATGTTCATCATGGGCACGGGCAGCACATGTGCGTTGGCTCCTCCTATATAGCGGTAAAGGGGCAGGCCCAGCGAGCGGGCTGCGGCCTGAGCCACAGCCAGGCTCACCCCAAGTATTGCGTTGGCACCCAGGCGGCTCTTGGTGGGTGTGCCGTCCAGGCCTATCATCTTCTGGTCCAGTGCCCGCTGGGCATACACGTCATCCCCCAGCAGCGCGGGAGCAATCACCTCGTTGACGTTCTTCACGGCCTTCAGAGTACCCTTGCCCAGATAGCGGTTCTTGTCCCCGTCACGCAGTTCGAGTGCCTCGTTCTCGCCCGTGCTTGCGCCCGATGGCACAGCCGCACGGCCCATCACGCCATTCTCCAGTGTCACATCCACTTCCACTGTAGGGTTGCCACGAGAGTCCAGTATCTCGCGTGCATGTATCTTCTGTATCTTCATCGTTATATCTCCTTTCTCTTGTTCTTGTTGTTCAACGTATAAGAATCATTCCCGCGCCTCACATCTCGGCCTTCACGCGGGCAATCCAGTCGTCCAGGCGTGCCTCCGTCTGGTCACTCTCGTTCACCTCGTCCAGGGCACATCCTATCCAGTGTCCGTCCTCGATGGACTCCGAGTCGCAGGGGCTATAGCCCTCGGTGCTCATGCCCGCGCCAATGAGTGTGGCTCCCTCGCACGCCTGGCGGATGAGTGCCATGGCATTGCAGAAGGTGTCGGGGTAACTGGCCGAGTCACCGCAGCCAAACAGGGCCACCTTCTTGCCAGCGAGGTCACAGCGCTTGAGCACCTCCACCCCATCGTACCAGTCGTCCTGCAACTCGCCATCACCCCAGGTGCTGCTGCCCAGCACCAGCACATCGTGGTCACGCACTACACTCTCGTCCATGTCTGCCACGCCTATCACTTGGTCAGTGCCCAACTTCTCGGCCACTCGCGAAGCAAGGCTCTCGCAGGTTCCCGTGGTGGAACCATACACAACTACAATCTTGTCCATATCTGCTATCTTCGTTAATATGATGGTCAACACAGTGGGACTTCCTAATCCCGGTGCAAAGGTACGGGCATATCCCCAATGCCGCAATACTCAAAAAGCATGGTTCTCACATACCTACATTTGAGTACATGCACCATGGCCATTGGAGGTTTCCGTGAGCGGAGAATGGGCGATAGGGGCTATTGTCTGTCCTATTTGCGACGCGAGCCCTACAGGATTGCGAGAAAATGTGTACCTTCGCGTACCCAACCGGCCACTGTGCCATTATCGCTACACACATGACCATCACACTTATCATTCTGTCCCTCACCGTGGGGATGTTCATCTGGGGGCGCGTGCGCTCCGATATTGTTGCCCTGGCTGCTCTGGCTGTCCTGCTTGTTCTGGGCATTCTCACTCCAGGAGAGGCTTTGGCCGGTTTCTCATCGCCCATAGTGGTGATGATGGCCGGACTCTTCGTGGTGGGAGGTGCTGTGCTGCAGACCGGACTGGCCCGCAGCATAGGCCAGCGTCTGATGACGCTCTCGCATGGCAACGAGACACTTACCTTCCTGCTGCTCATGCTGGTGACGTCTGTCATCGGCGCCTTTGTAAGCAACACCGGCACTGTTGCCCTCATGATGCCCATCGTCATCAGTATGGCAGCCCAAGCCGGATTCCAGTCCTCACGCATGCTCATGCCGCTGGCTTTTGCCGGCAGTCTGGGTGGCATGCTCACCCTCATCGGTACACCTCCCAACCTGGTTATCGATGAGACGCTGCGCGAAGCAGGCTTGCCTGGTCTGCACTTCTTCTCTTTCCTGCCCGTAGGCATCGTGTGCATCGTGGTGGGAACCCTTGTGCTGCTGCCACTGAGCAAGCATTTCCTGGTGAAGAAGAGCGAGCCGGCAGCAGACAGCAGCACCGCTACCCCATCGGCGGCAAACGCTTCGGGCAAGAAGGGAAAGCGCAAGAACAAACTCAAGTCGCCTGCCGACCTGGCACGCGAATACCACATAGCCCACCGCATCAGGCGCTATCGCGTGACGGGTGATTCGGCTGTCAAGGGGCAGAAGGTGAGCAAGCTGAACCTGCAGTCGGCCTATGGAATCTCCATCGTGGAAATCCGCAACGAGCGCATGAGGCATCTGTCTCTGCTCAAGGATGTGCGTCAGAGCATGGCGATGGCCAACAGCGTGCTCAATGAAGACGATATCCTGTACGTGACGGGCGACAGCAACGAGATGGACCGAATGGAGCACGAACTGCGTATGGACAGGCTGCCCGATGATGCGCTCAACTTCTACGACCTGGGGCTGGTGGAGCTCATCGTGACTCCTGAGTCGAAGGTCAACGGCATGAAGATACGTGAAGCGCAGCTGAGAAAGAAGTTCAAGATCAATGTATTGGCCATGCGCAACGGCGCGAGCTACCGTTCCGACCGCCTGGCAGAAGCCAAACTGGAGACTGGTGACGTGCTGCTGGTGCAGGGCAAATGGGCCGACATACTGCATCTCAACGACGACAATGAGAACTGGGTGGTGCTTGGCAAACCCGAGCAAGCGCTGCGTCATGTGACACTTGACTACAAAGCTCCGCTGGCAGCAGCCATCATGCTGATCATGGTAGCGATGATGGTGCTGGAGTTTATCCCCATTGCCCCAGTGACCGCAGTGATCATAGCCGGACTGCTCACCGTGCTCACCGGTTGTCACCGAAGCGTAGAGGCTGCCTACAAGACCATCAACTGGGAGAGCATAGTGCTCATTGCAGCGATGATGCCTATGTCCACCGCGCTGGAGAAGACCGGCGTATCGGCGGCTGTATCATCGGCTCTGGTTTCCACCTTGGGCAGTTTGGGACCGACGGTATTGCTGGCAGGCATCTATCTCACCACCTCTGTGCTCACCATGTTTATCAGCAACACCGCCACTGCCGTGCTGATGGCTCCCATCGCGATGGTAGCTGCACGCAACAGCGGAGTCAGCCCCCACGCATTCCTCTTCGCAGTGACCCTGGGTGCCAGCATGTGCTTCGCCTCTCCTTTCTCTACGCCGCCCAACGCTCTGGTGATGAAAGCGGGCAACTATACATTCGCTGACTACATGAAGGTTGGCCTGCCGCTGCAAGTCATCATCGGCATTGTCATGGTGATATTGCTGCCCTTGCTCTTCCCCTTCTAAGCAATACCACCGGCACCCTCCCAGGCTCCTGCTGTGAGCCCAAGAGGGTGCCGGTGGCTTTATACCTTATATATGTAGTTCTTTTCCCCCGCTGGGATGTAGGGGAAACTGGGGTTGGGGATGTTCCAGAGGCTTATCCCAAGAGTCGGGAAGCGGTGTCGGAAGGACTTCTAAAAAGCCCGACCCGAAGAGCGGACCAATGTGACACAAAAAACGCAGCGCGGTGCAATTGCTTATGCACCGCGCTGCGTTGGCATTTGCAGCACGCTCCATCGGCACACGCAGCGCACTGCGTCTTTTCTCCCGCTGTATAGCAGAACGGCGAGGAGCAGAGTGCCACCTCCCGCTCAGCAGCACAGGAAGCACGTGCGACGGCTACCCGTGACTGACAGGAGAGAGGATGAGAGGCTGTACAAGCAGGCTTTTAGTCCTCTATCACCTCCATGGTCATACTCACATCCACGGATGGGCGGTCGCCTGTATGCGTCTCCACCTGCTGTATCTTATCCACTACATCCAGTCCCTCAACCACTTCACCAAACACGGTATATTGGCCGTCAAGGAAAGGTGTACCGCCCACGGTGGTGTAGGCTTTGGTCTGCTCCTCGGTGAAAGAGGGCTT
>ERZ1026850.1674-NODE-1674-length-11121-cov-9.221037_pt1 | contig 11121 bp, 9 predicted proteins | sample MGYA00380155_ERZ1026850 | MGnify/ENA primary metagenome ERZ1026850 (study PRJEB33269, sample SAMEA4719791) | human gut metagenome | biome: human-associated habitat; feature: organic feature; material: feces | place: Cameroon | collected 2013-10 ... | reverse complement strand
TGGAGGACTATGTGGCGCAGGCGGCGGCAAGCTGCCTGTCTCTGGGGGAGCGCGGCGTGATCTGCGCCCTGCGCCTGTGGAACAAGGGCGGCGCGGAAGCGGAAAACGCCCGGATCCTGCGGGGCTTGGATGGCCTGCTGGGGCAGGATACGGCGGCGCTGCCCCCGGATCGCCGGGGCAACCGCAGGCTGGCGGAGCGCCTCTATTTGGAGCCGGGCGAGAAATTCGACTGGCCCCATCCTGACAGCGACCGGCGGGATACACAGTTTTGCCACGGCCTGCGACAGCAGCTTGCCGTGCTGTGCGACGGCACGGTGGTACCCTGCTGTCTGGACAGCGAGGGGCGCTTGGCGCTGGGAAACCTGCTGACCGGGGAGCTGGACGACATTCTGGCGTCGCCCCGCGCGCAGGCCATCTGCCGCGGCTTCGACGCCCGCCAGCCGTCGGAGGAGATGTGCCGCCGCTGCGGCTACGCGGCGCGCTTCAATAGGTGAGAAATGGAACAGACCAATTTACAAAAACTGCCCGCGCCCCTTCTGGCGTGGTATGACGAGTACCGCCGGGTGCTGCCGTGGCGGGAGCAGGTGTCCCCCTACCGCACATGGGTATCGGAGATCATGCTCCAGCAGACCCGTGTGCAGGCGGTGCTGCCCTATTTTCAGCGGTTCATGGAGGCCGCGCCGGACGTACAGGCGCTGGCGGCGCTGCCGGAGGAGCAGCTTATGCGCCTGTGGCAGGGACTGGGCTATTACAGCCGCGCCCGCAATCTGAAAAAGGCGGCGCAGACCGTGGTGGAGGACTTCGGCGGCGTGTTCCCGGACAGCTACGATGGTCTGCGGCGTCTGGCGGGTATTGGGGACTACACGGCAGGGGCGATTTTATCCATCGCTTTCGGCCAGCCGGTACCCGCCGTGGATGGCAACGTGCTGCGGGTGGCGGCCCGGCTCACCGGTGACAGCCGCAACGTGCTGGAGCCGGGGGTACGCGCCGATTTCCGGTGCGCCATGGCGGAGACCATGCCTCTTGACCGGCCCGGCGACTTCAATCAGGCGCTGATGGATCTGGGTGCGGCGGTGTGCCTGCCCGGTGGAAAACCCCTGTGCGGACAATGCCCCGCCGCATCGTTCTGTGCGGCGCGGCAGCAGGGGACACAGGCGCTCCTGCCGGTGCGGGAGAAGAAAAAGGAGAAGCGGGAGATCCCTCTCACCGTGTTCGCCATGGTGCGGGAGGACGGCGCCGCCGCCCTGCGGCAGCGGCCGAAAACCGGCCTGCTGGCGGGACTCTGGGAGCTTCCCCATGTGGAGGGTACGCTGGACGAGGCGGCAGCCGCCCGCCAGCTGGCGGCATGGGGCGTCACGGTGCTGCGGTGGGAGCGAACGCTCCGCGCCAAGCACGAGTTCACCCACCTGCGCTGGCAGATGACCGGCTACCTGCTGACGGTGGCAGGGGAGGGACAGCCGGACTGGCTGTGGGCGGACGCCTCACAGCGGCGGCAGAGGGCCATCCCTTCCGCCTTTCGTGTATTTACGGCGGCGTTAGAGGACGCCGCCGCGGGAGAGAATTCAGATAAAGGAGACTGACACGATGGCACAGCTTTACTTCAAATACGGCGCCATGGGCTCCAGCAAGACAGCCAATGCCCTGATGGCGCGATTCAACTACGAGGAGCGGGGACAGGAGACGCTGCTGGTCAAGCCCCGGCTGGACACCCGGGACGGCGACCACATGGTCTACTCCCGCATCGGACTGAAGCACCCCTGCATCTACTTCGATGAGATGCGCGCCATGGCGGACGCAGATTTGCAGCGCTACGCCTGCATCATCATCGATGAGGCCCAGTTCCTCACCAAGGACGAGGTCTACTATCTGGTGCATCTGGTGGACGACTGCGGCATCCCCGTCATCTGCTACGGTCTCCGTGCCGACTTCAAGGGCGAGCTGTTCGAGGGCAGCTATCACCTGCTGGTGCTGGCGGACAAGCTGGAGGAGGTCAAGACCATCTGCTGGTGCGGCAAGAAGGCGGCGTTCAACGCCCGCTTCGACGATACCGGCCATGTGGTCAAGGAGGGCGCGCAGGTGGTGCTGGGCGCCAACGACAAGTACATCGGCCTGTGCCGCCGCCACTGGATGGCGGGGGATCTCGGCCCGGACTTCGACATCCACGCCCTATGATCTGCCGTCTCTGCCCCCGGAACTGCGGCGCGGCGCGTACCGCCGATGAAGGAAACGGCTTTTGCGCCATGCCCGCGGGACTGCGCGTTTCCCGCGCCGCCCTCCACCACTGGGAGGAGCCGCCCATCTCCGGCACCAACGGCTCCGGCGCGGTGTTTTTCGCCGGCTGCACCCTGCGCTGCACCTACTGCCAGAATCACACCATCTCGGCGGAGGGCTTCGGCAAGGATGTGACCCCCCAGCGCCTCCGCGCCATCTTTGAGGAGCTGATCGCCCAAGGCGCCCACAACATCGACCTCATCACCCCCACCCACTTCCTGCCCTGGATCCTCCCAGCGCTGGAGCCCAAGCTCCCCGTGCCGCTGGTCTACAACTGCGGCGGCTACGAAAGGGTGGAGACCCTGCGTTCTCTGGAGGGGCTGGTGGATATCTGGCTCCCCGACCTGAAATATGCCGACGGCGCGCTGGCATCCCAGTTCTCCGCAGCGCCGGATTATTTCCCCGTGGCGACCGCCGCCATACAGGAGATGTTCCGCCAGACCGGGCCCTATGTGATGGAAAACGGCCTCCTGCGCCGCGGCGTGGTCATCCGCCATCTGGTGCTGCCCGGCTATCTGGACAATACCCGCCGCGTCATCGACTGGGTGGCCGAGACCTTCCGCCCCGGCGACGTTCTGTTCTCCCTCATGAGCCAGTATACCCCCCAGCCCGGCGCACAAGGACGTCTTGCCCGCCGCCTCACCCGCGCCGAGTACCGCGCCGTCTCCGACTATATGCACAACTGCGGCATCATCGACGGCTTTACCCAAGAGCGCACGGCGGCCAGGGAGGAGTATACGCCGCCCTTTGACCTGACCGGCGTCTGAGCGGAGTCTCTTCCACCCATACGTCGTTGCGGTTCCTCGCCATACAGAAAGTATGGCGTCGTCGCCGCGCCTCGTCTGGACGTAAGAACCGCTCGTTCAGAGATTGGTGCGGCGTCTCTTCCGCCCATACGTCGTTGCCGCTTTCGCTCCCACGCGCTGCGTGAAAAGGGAAAAAAGCCGGTGGTGGGAGCCTTTCGGACTGTTTGGGTCGTATGGTACATTTGGGAGAAGAAAGTGCCTTTCTTTCGGAAAAATAGTGTGTTTTTTCGTATAAATAGACGTACTTGGGACAACTTTGTGTTGCTATTTGCAGCGCGTTGTGGTATGCTGACAGCAGAACAAAAAAGGCCGTCTCGGACGGAGGAAAACCAATTTTGCAATGCAGGAGGTACGCACATGAGTTATCCCACCACCGGTCAGGAGGTTTATGTCAGCCTGAACCTGTCCAATACCATGCTCACCGGCATCGGCAAGGGCACCATCACCCGCGAGGAGGTCTCCGCCTCCTACCTCAAGCGTCTGTTCGCCGAGCACGGCGTCATCGTCTCCGCCAAGCCGGAGCAGCGCCGCCTGCTGGAGATCGTCAACGAGCGGTACGATCTGGAACTGAGCATCCCCGAATCCCTGAAGCTGTTCCAGCTCAGTGAGGAGCATCGCCGTCTGGTGGTCATCAGCGTGACGGGTCTGCGCCGCAAGGGCGGCTCTCTGCTGCCGGAGTACACCGAGGAGGAGTTCAACGAGGCCACCTTCGCGTTCGTGAAGTACTATGTACAGGGTACCCACTACGATGCGCTGGTGGAGGAGAACAAGAAGCTGAAGTTCGAGCTGGAGCAGGAGCTGGAGTGGCGCAACCGCGTGGACAACTGAGTTTGCTGCAAAAACGATATAAAAAAGGAGGGACACCCGGTGTCCCTCCTTTTTTATAGGGTCTGCACCAGCCACAGCACCAGTCCGTAGACCACGCTGGCGGCGGTGCCGAATACGATGACCGGCCCGGCCACGGTGAACATCTTCACGGCGGTACCGGTGATGAGCCCCTCCGTCTGAAAGTCCACGGCGGGGGACGCCACCGCATTGGCAAAGCCAGTGATGGGTACCAGCGTACCGGCACCGGCCAGACGCGCCAGCCTGTGGTATACGCCCAGTCCGGTGGCCAGCGCCGACAGAAACACCAGCGTCACCGATGTGGCGGTGCCGGCGTCGGCGGTATCCAGCCCCAGCGTGCCGTACCAGTGGGACAGGAGCTGCCCAACGGTGCAGATGGCGCCGCCCACCAGAAAGGCCAGCACCGTGTTCTTGACGATGGGGGACGGCGGCGACATCTGCTTCACCAGTGCCTGATATGCATCGGGGGTCATGGCAGTCACTTCCTTTCTCCCATAGTGTGCGCCGCAGGGCAGCGTTTCATGCGGGCTTGTCAAAAGCGGGAAAAACGGCTATAATCAAAGAGATAAAATTGAGGAAAGGCGGGTGAGCCCATGACGGATCCGGCACACCCTTTTGGGCGAAAGGCCATACAGCTGGCGGTGATCGACGAGGTGAGCTGCACCGGCTGCGGCTGGTGCGCCATGTTCTGCCCCGTAAAGTGTATTCTTCTGCGGGAGGACGGCATCTATGAGGTGAACCAGCAGCAGTGCATCGGCTGCCGCGGCTGCAAGGTGAACTGCTTTTACGACGCGGTGACCATCCTGCCGCCGCAGGTGCAGCCATGAGCGGGCGGCAGGGAAAGCCCGCGCTGGGGCTGTATATCCACATCCCGTTCTGCAAGGCCAAGTGCGCCTACTGCGACTTCTACTCGCTGGCCAACAGCGAGGAGAAGATGGACGCCTACATGGCGGCGCTGCTGCGCCATCTGGAGGAGGTAGCGCCCCGCGCCGCCGGGATGCAGGTGGACACGGTGTATTTCGGCGGCGGCACGCCCAGCTATCTGGGTGCGGCGCGGCTTTGCCGTATCCTGCAAACGGTGCTTCGGCGGTACGACGTGGCAAGGGACGCGGAGATCACGCTGGAGGCCAATCCCGACAGTGCCGGGGACTGGAAGGAGCTGCGGAAGCTGCGGCGGGCGGGCTTCAACCGTCTGTCCCTCGGCGTGCAGTCCACCGACGACGCCCTGCTGCGGCGCATCGGGCGGGTACACACCTATGAGCAGGTGCAGCAGGCGGTGATGGCGGCGCGGAAGGCGAAGTTCACAAATCTGAGTCTGGATCTGATCTACGGCCTGCCGGGGCAGACCATGGAGGACTGGCAGCGGACGCTGGCGGACGCCGTGGCACTGGGACCGGAGCATCTTTCCTGCTACGGTCTGAAGCTGGAGGAGGGTACGCCCCTGTGGCAGCAGCGGCAGACGCTGACACTGCCGGACGACGACGCGCAGGCGGATATGTACCTGTACACCGTGGCGGCGCTGGGCGAGATGGGCTACGAGCAGTACGAGATCTCCAATTTCGCCAAGTCCGGTAAGGAATCCCGCCACAATCTGAAATACTGGCGCATGGAGGAGTACGCCGGCTTCGGGCCGGGGGCGCACTCCGACTTCGGCGGCGTTCGGTACGGTTATGTGCGGGATATCGACAGCTATATCGCGGGCAGGCTGGTGCTGTCGGAGTCCGAGACCGACAGCACGCTGGCGCGTGACTACGAGTATGTGATGCTGTCGCTGCGGACGGCGGCGGGCATCGACCGGCAGACCTTTGAGAAGCGCTACCGCCAGCGGTTCCAGCCCATGGAGGTGCTGTTCGAGCAGTATGAAAAAGCGGGCCTTGCCTCACGCACCGAGGGCGGCTGGCGTCTGACGCCCAGAGGCTTTCTGGTGTCCAACAGCATCATTGCCGCCTTGCAGGAGGCGCTGGCGCAGCAGCGTGCGGCGCGGCAGGCGGCCATGGCGGAGGGTAATTTCCGCATCGTATAGACCCGGCGGCACGGTGTATAGAACGGGAGAGGTATCTCTCCCGTTTTTCTGCCTGCCTTTTCCCCAAAAACGTTCGGTGAACGAACGTTTTTTCGCGGGAACAGGGGATATTGTAACGGTTTCGTTAATTTTTGGGTGTGCCGCTTGCACAGCGCGCAGCGGCATGGTAGACTACTTCATTGGATAAAATCGGGCGTATACCCATGTGGATAAAATCAGGCGAGTGCCATGGAGGAGCGGGAGTATGGCAAAATTCAGCGTAAAGAGGCCGCTGACGGTATTTGTGGTGGTATTGGCGGTGGTGGTGCTGGGTATCGTGGCGTATCTGCGGATGACGCCGGATCTGCTGCCCAATATGGATTTTCCTTATGTGATTATTGTCACCGCCGATCCCGGCGCCAGTCCCGAGGCGGTGGAGGAGGAGATCACGCGGCCCATGGAGCAGTCCATGGCCACGCTGGATCAGATCAAGGAGGTCACCTCCACCAGCCAGAACAGCGTGTCCATGGTGATGCTGGAGTTTGAGGACGGCGTGAACATGGACACCATCAGTGTGGATATCCAGCAGAAGATCTCTGTGCTGGAGGGGCAGTGGTCCGACACGGTGGGAACCCCCTATGTGCTGAAGATCAATCCGTCCATGATCCCGGTGATGGTGGCCGCCGTGTCCCGGGAGGGCAGCGACGTCTACGCCCTCAGCGATCTGGTGACGGACGAGCTGACCGGCAAGCTGGAGGGCGTCAGCGGCGTGGCCAGCGTCACGGTATCCGGCGCGCTGACCCGGCAGGCCCATGTGATTTTGGATCAGGAGAAGATGGAGGCGCTGTCCGCCAAGCTGGCGGACGCGGTGAAGGCCCAGCTGAAAAAGGCGGAGGGCAAGCTGTATGCTGCCAAGCAGCAGGTGGAGGACGGTGAAAAGGCGTTGTCCGACGCCAAACGCGCGGCGGCGGACGGCGTAGCCGGCGCTGTGGGCGATTCGGTGGACGAGGTCTATAAAAACCTGAAGGAGCTGTACGATAAGCTGGAGGGTCTGGACATCGACGACCTGGTGGGCGGCTTTATCACCGACCCGGAAGGGACGCTGAAGCAGCTGAAGGACGGTCTGGATACACTGAAAAGCAGTGTAGAAAAGCTGATGAAGGAGCTGGAGAGCGGCGAGCTGGAGGGCGATATCTCCGATTTTCTGGTGCAGATGATGGACGGTATATCCCAGATGACCGGCGCGGAGCTGCAGCTCAGTCAGGCAAAGAGCCAGATCGAAAGCGGCCTCAAGCAGCTGCGGGAGGCCTACGATAAGGTGGAATCCCAGACCGATCTGGGCGGCCTTCTGTCCATCGCAACCGTCAGCGGCCTGCTGACGGCGCAGAACTTCTCCATGCCCGCGGGCTACATCGATGACAACAGCGGCGTGAGCTACATGGTGTCGGTGGGGCAGAAGTTTGAAAACAGCACCGAGCTGGAGAATATGGTGCTGTTCGATCTGGGGCTGGAGGGCATCGACCCCATTACGCTGGGCGACGTGGCCACCGTGGTGGTGACGGACGACAGCGACCAGCTGTACACCAAGCTTGACGACGAAAACGGCATCCTGCTGTCCTTTAACAAGCAGTCCAACTACGCCACGGCGGCGGTGTCCAACAACCTTACCGACCGGTTCCGGGAGCTGGAGAGCCAGTACGAGGGGCTCACCTTCGTGCCGCTGATGGATCAGGGCGACTATATCTACCTGATCGTGGAGACGATCCTCTCGTCCCTGCTGTGGGGCGCGCTGTTCTCTGTGGTGGTGCTGTTTCTGTTCCTGCGTGACTGGCGTCCCACCGTCATCACGCTGCTCTCCATCCCCGTCAGCGTTATTTTCGCTGTGGTGCTGATGTACTTCACCGGCGTGACCATCAACATGATCTCTCTCAGCGGTTTGGCGGTATCGGTGGGTATGCTGGTGGATAACTCGGTGGTGGTCATCGAGAATATCTACCGTTTGCGGGCCAAAGGCGCCACCATCGTGCAGGCGGCGGTGTCCGGCGCCCAGCAGGTGCTGGGCGCGGTGACGGCGTCCACCCTTACCACGGTGTGCGTGTTCGCGCCCATCGTGTTCGTGGAGGGTCTGACCCGCCAGCTGTTCACCGATCTGGCGCTGACCATCACCTATTCGCTGCTGGCCAGCCTGCTGGTGTCGCTGACACTGGTACCGGCCATGGCCTCCGGTATGCTGCGGCGCGAGTTCGTGCCGAAGCCGGGTCTGCTGGATAAGATCTATCCCGCCTACCGCAGGGCCATCGCGTGGTCGCTGGATCACAAGGCCGGTGTGCTGCTGCTGTCGCTGGTGCTGCTGGTAACGACGGCGTGGGGCGCGGTGAGCCGCGGCTTCACGTTCATGCCGGAGATCGATATGAACAACCTGTCGGTCACCGTCACCATGCCGGAGGACATCACCCGCGCAGAGGCGGTGGACCTGGCCGATCAGGTGGTGGAGCGGGTCATGTCCGTGGAAAATATAGAGTCCGCCGGCTTTATGATGGGCAGCGGCGACATGGGCGGCCTGAGTATGGCCAGCGGCGACAACGGCGAGTTTGACGTCACCGGCTACCTCACCATGCCGGAGGGTACCTTCGGCTCCGATGCGGGGAAGGAGATCGAGACGCTGTGCGCCGACCTGCCCTGTAAGGTGACCACCGCCGGGGTGATGAGCGGCATGATGAGCTATATGACCGGCACCGGCGTTTCCCTGCGGGTGTACGGCAGCGACATGGAGTCGCTGCAAGGCGCCGCCCGTTCTTTGGGACAGCGGATGGAGCAGGTGGAGGGTGTGCAGGATGTCTCCGACGGTCTGGAGGACGCCGCCCCCGCCCTGCAAGTGGTGGTGGACCGGAACAAGGCTATGACCAAGGGCATCACCGTGGCCCAGATCTATATGCAGGTGGCGGCGGCGCTGCAGGATACCACCACCGTGGCGGATGTGACGCTGGACGGCGAGAGCATGGAGATGATCGTGGACGCGGCGGCGGGCAGCAAACTGACCCGCGAGAAGCTGATGGATCTGACCATTTCGCCGGACAGCGGCGCTATGTCCTCGTCCATGAGCGGTATGAGCAGTATGAGTGGTATGGACAGCTCCATGTCCTCGTCCATGGGCAGTATGGGCGGCATGAGCAGTATGAGCAGCGGCATGAGCGGCATGAGCAGCTCCTCCGCATCCGCCGGACTGAGCCAGCTTACCGGCGGGGAAAGTCAGGACGAGGATACCTCCTTCAAGCTGGGGGAGGTGGCCGAGGTCAAGGAGACGGTGTCCCTCAACAGCATCCAACGCGACCAGCAGCGGCGGTGCATCACCGTGTCGGCGGCGGTGGCGGACGGCTACAACGTGACCAAGGTCACGACGGCGGTGCAGAAGGCGCTGGGGTCTGTCACGCTGCCGGAGGGCGTCACCGTGGAGTTCGACGGTGAGAACGAGCAGATCATGAACGCCATGCAGCAGCTTCTGCTGATGCTGCTGCTGGGCGTGGTGCTGGTGTACCTCATCATGGTGGCGCAGTTCCAGTCCCTGAAGGCGCCGTTCATCGTGATGTTCACCATCCCGCTGGCGTTCACCGGCGGCTTCCTGGCGCTGCTGCTCTCCGGCATCGAGGTGTCGGTCATCAGCCTGATCGGCTTCGTGATGCTGGTGGGCATCATCGTCAACAACGGCATCGTGCTGGTGGACTACATCAACCAGCAGCGTCTGGCGGGCATGGGCCTGCGGGAGGCCATCATCGACGCGGGCGTTACCCGTCTGCGGCCCATCCTGATGACCAGCCTGACCACCATTCTCGGTCTGGTCGTCACGGCACTGGCGAAAAACGCTGGTACGGCGCTGATCCAGCCCATCGCGCTGGTGTGCATCGGCGGCTTGCTGTACGCCACGCTGATGACGCTGTTCGTGGTGCCGTGTATGTATGAGATCCTCAACAAAAAGGAGCTGCATCAGGTGGCGGAGAGCGATCTGACACCGGTGGATATGTAAGCATACATCCTACGCAACAGGCGGGGAGGGAACCGATTCCCTCCCCGCTTCGTCTTATGGATAGAAGAGCGTATAGGCGAAAGACCTTATGCGGAAAAGGAGGGTGCGAGGATGAGACGATTTTTGACGTGTTTTTTGGCGCTGTGCTGCGCCGCGCTGCTGGCGGCCTGCGAATGGTCGGCCGTCCCGCTGGAGGGGGACAAGCCGCCGGTCGGCTCCCCGCCGGAGCCGCTGGAGATCACCGGTCAGCTGGCTGCATACACCGAGGGGAACGTGGACGTGGCGCTGACCATCCCCGACGGCTGGTGGTGGGAGACGCTGGAGGAGGAGGGACAGTCCGGCCTGCGCTTCGGAAAGACCGGGGAGAGATCTGTCGCCTTCCGGTTGACCTGCTGGCTGGATGGCTACGGCATCTGCGGCACCGGCGTGACGGAGCAGGATCTGACGCTGTCCGGCGGCCAGAGGGCGTGGCAGTACACCGAGGGCAGTCAGGGTACCATCTGGGTCAATATCGCGTTTCAGGGCGTACCGGGCAGCTATGTGTGTATGCCCGATGACGACGGCGTGATGGACAGCGCCGCGTGGGACGGCTGCCGGGACGAGGTGCTGGCTATCCTGGGTACTGCCCAGATCGGGCGGGGCATCCTGACGGAGCAGCAGGCCATCGAGCTGGCAGAGGCGCAGTACGACGGCGCATACGCCATGGCGTGGGGCCGATACGATGTGAAGACCGGCTGCTGGTCGGTGGTTTTCTCCGAGGACAGCAGCGGCGGGAACACCGTGACGCGCTATGTGGACAGCAGCGGCACCGTCTCCGATGAGGAGCCGCTGCGCTGCTGGGAGGAGGCGATAGAGGACGGGGAAAAATAGACCTTGACGGGCGGGCGAAAAGATGCTATGCTTTCCCTGTTATCGGCGATGAAGGGCGTGGCTGCCCGGAGCTGCGGGAGGAAATGCCCGCCGGATGCCCCGTTACTGGCAAGAGAGTGTGGAGCGATCCAAATTCAGGTGGAACCACGGACTAAAGCTTAGTTCGCCCTGATGTCAGCAATGGCATCAGGGCGTTTTTTGTTTTCCAAAACTATTCACATAAAAGGAGACGAGCACATGAAAAACACGGAAAAGACCATGGATAAGATCGTGGCGCTGTGCAAAAACCGCGGCATCATCTTCGC
>ERZ1026850.1668-NODE-1668-length-11148-cov-4.790048_pt1 | contig 11148 bp, 9 predicted proteins | sample MGYA00380155_ERZ1026850 | MGnify/ENA primary metagenome ERZ1026850 (study PRJEB33269, sample SAMEA4719791) | human gut metagenome | biome: human-associated habitat; feature: organic feature; material: feces | place: Cameroon | collected 2013-10 ... | reverse complement strand
AATATGATATATCAGAAATGTAAGAATAATAATTTCTGCTATATCTGTCCAATGGATAGATGGCATATGCAATTTTGTAAGATAAGCCTCTGCAAAATGATTAAATTGTTGCACAGTCACTCCACCTGCCCTTTTCTATCTCTTAGCTGTTATCGTGCACTTCTTGTTTTAGATGCCGTCTTTCCTGTCTGACTGTTAATCTGTTTTACTTTCTTTTCCTGTTTCGCAACTACTACCTTCGGTACCGCTTTTACATAATAATAATACTCATCATCCTCAAACTGTACCTTTTCTGTTCTGCTGTAGTCTACATTAAACACAAAGAACTGTAACACTACCGTCAGCAACAGTGCTACAACAGTGCCCAGAATCACACCTAACAGTGAAATATTCGTTTCGAACATCAAATCCCCAATGAGGACTACCATAATATCTGCTATTGCTCCTGCTGCTATCGCAATTGTCCAGGAATAATCTATGCTAAGTCTTCTGATAAGATAAACCAGAATAATCGTAACCGCAAAGGCAACTATGGTTACTATCATCTCTTTGTTATTCAGCAGCCCATCAATTATAAACTTGAACCTAGCTGCAGTTTCTTCATCTGCCATGGCTCCGATTACCGATACATTCTGTGTCACATAGTGAATCATATAATAAGCAATCACACCACACCCTACAGAAACTGCCGATACCGGAGTCCCCACCAGACCCATTGCTAATGGCACAACATAAGGTATCTTTAACACAAAACAGATAGGGGTCAGCACCACTATCAGGGTATCCCGCGGCGAAAAACGCAGGTACAGTAAGAACATAAGCAGGAATCCTGCACCTATTACAACTGCACATTCCAGACTGAAAGCATATAAATGTAACAGCACAAATGCTGCTGCCATCACAACAATAAAATTCATTGGCATAAAGGAACACATCAATGCAACAATCAGTACAACTGCCAGGCGGTTGATGCCTTCCATATATCCCAAATGGGAATTAATCATCAAAAGAGAAACCAGCGCCAGTAAGAATTTCAGCACAGGGGTCAGATATACCTCATATTTACTATATATTGCTATCAACGTTTGTTTTATAACAAGTAGGGTAGTCATTTTTTATCCTTTCGTTTCCAGTTCGTTCCTGTACCAGCTTCATGACTTATAATACATACTGGACAGTTTCCGCAGATTCATATAGTACAGGTGCAGGCTCTTCTTTGCCCTGCTGTAGCGGTACGCACATATAATGTAGGATATTACTGCATATCCGGCAATCACTGCCAGGTAAATCGTCAGAACCCGCTTGCCGAATGCCAGCAAGTCCATCTTGTAAATATCCATCATAAACACTTCAAAATCATAAAAAATATACAACGCAAAAACCACTATAAATGCCAGTGTTGCACTTATAATGGATTTCAATACCTGCCAGCCTATATAATCAACACGAAAGTAATTGCCAATAGCAACGTTTTTCTTTCCCTCGTTCTGTTCATAGGATGCCAGTTTCGTCATCAGAATTATTCTATCTTCGTTCAGCATGTAACTCTCCTTTAGTTCAGGAAGCGCATTTTAGGATTTTCTCTGGCATCTTCTTTTTTCTGTGGTCTTGGTGTTTCTGTCTTCCTTACACTGTTAAGCTGATTTACCATATCATTCTTACACTTATTACAAAAACGTCCTGTCTGAATCGCTGCACCACAGTTTTCACAGAATAAAGCCATGCCCGTTCCTTCTGCCAGTTCCAGTCTTTCTTCCCGAAGCCACTGGTATATCTGCTGCTGGGATACATCACAGGCCTCTGCCACTTCCGGAATCGTGCTATGTACATTGTCCTGGATATATTTCTTTACTTCCTGAAACTTCTGTTCCATCGCTTCCCTGCACTGCATACAAATAGGTGCACCTGAAACATAGTTAAAAAGTTTACCACATCTTCTACAGTTTCTTACGTTCATATCTGCCCTCCTGTGTTTAAATTCCTCTGCCTATTGCAAGTGCCACATAATATATATTCTTTATTCCGACCCTTTGCAGTTCCGCACACATAGCATCTATGGTGCTGCCAGTAGTATAGATATCATCAATAATTACAATCGTATCTAATTTTACATCATTACAACAGATTTTGAAAGCTTTTTTCAAATTATTTTGTCTCGCTTCCGCTGACAGGTCCTTCATCGGTGCCGTTTTCCGTACTCTTTTAATCAGGTCACACCTGACTGGAATTTCAAGATATTTCCCAAGCTCTTTGGCCAGCACCTCTGCCTGGTTATATCCTCTGGAATGTTTCTTCGTCACGTGAACAGGCACCGGTACCAAAGCCTGTACCTGATGTTGTTTGAAGAATTCCGACAGACTCTGTGCCATACAGGCAGCATAATAAGCTCCGTATTCCTGTCGCCCCTTATACTTGAAGCGATAAAGAGAATCGGCTATGCTTTTGTATTCAAAAACTGCCCTTCCGCATCGGAACAAATGCCTTTTTCCCTGGCAGTCCGCACAGTATTCTTCTTCCTGCGTGGCAATTTTTTTACCACATTTCAGGCAGAAAGGAGCTTTAATATAGCGAAAGTGTTCTTCGCAGCCTTCACAGACAAGGCTTCCAAACGGGGCGACTGCCCCATCACAGACCGGACACCTTCTAGGATACAGTAAGTCCAGAATTGTCCTCAAGATTGTTCTTTTCATCAATATATTTTCCTATTCCGGGATTAGTTCACAAATTCGTTCTGCCAGTCCCGTGTAACGTCTGTTCTGATAGTTATTGGCAATCATTTCCTGTACCATCTGTCGGCTTCCCAGAATCGTTACACAGTTTTTCGCTCTGGTTACACCTGTATACAGAAGATTCCGGTTCATCAGCATTCTCGGTCCTGTCAGAAGGGGCATAATGACTGCCGGATATTCGCTTCCCTGGGATTTGTGAATGGTTACTGCATAAGCCAGCTCTACCTCATCAAGCTGTGCATAGGCATACCGCACACTGCGGTGCTCATCAAATTCTATCACTACCTCATGCGCATATTCATCAATCGTTTTGATAATGCCTATATCCCCATTAAAAATACCGGTTCCTTTATCAATAGGGATACCATATTTACTGACAACCTCCCATTCCAACTGGTAGTTATTTTTAATCTGCATGACCTTATCCTGCTCCCGCAGCAGGGTTTCCCCGGAAACATACTCCTTCTTATCCGGTGTGGGCGGATTTAAATACCTTTGCAGGATGGTATTCAATGTTTCTACTCCCAGTTTTCCCTTCCGCATCGGCGTCAATACCTGAATATCATAAGGATTTGCCCCTACATAAGAAGGCAGTTTTTCAAGAATAAGCTGTATCATATGTTTATAAATAACATTTACGTCATTTCTTTCCAGGAAGAAAAAATCTTTGCTTTTATTATGTAGTGTAATTTCTTCTCCGGCGTGAATCCGGTGGGCATTCATAACAATGTCGCTTTCCTCTGCCTGCCGGAAAATTTTCTCCAGGACCATAGTCTGAAACCGTCCACTGTTTATCAAATCCTGAAGTACCTGCCCTGCACCTACAGAGGGAAGCTGGTTGACATCCCCTACCATAATCAGACGGGTTCCTACTGAAACTGCTTTTAACAGTGCCTGGAAAAGGAAAATATCTACCATCGACATCTCATCTATAATAATAACGTCTGTCTCCAGAGGATTGTCTTCATTTCTCTCAAATCTGGCCGTCTTTGCTTCTTCTGAGACGGCTCCGTTCAATTCCAGCATGCGATGAATGGTTCTTGCCTCATAGCCGGTTGCCTCTGTCATTCTTTTGGCCGCCCTTCCGGTAGGTGCCGCCAGAAAAATATCCATTCCCTCTGCCATAAAATACCGGATAATGGTATTGATGGTTGTGGTTTTGCCGGTTCCCGGTCCGCCCGACAAAATAAAAATACCGTTTTTCACACTTTCCAGCACGGATTTTTTCTGTAACTCGTCCAGTTCAATTCCTAACTCCTCTTCCAATTGGTCGATTTTAGTCCGGATGCCCTGTTCTTCTGCCGGCAGCATTTCCTCTTGCATAGACACATTTAAATCATGAAGCATCTTGGCGCAATTCAATTCTGCATAATAGTACGGGGTAGCATATACTTTTCTGTCTTCCCCAACCGTAGAAGGCATTTTGATGACTAACTTTTTGTCCATGGCAAGGTTCTGTAACTGGGGTGTCATCTGTTCCGGCGCCAGCCCCAATAGTTCTCCTGCCCGTTGCAGCAAAAGCTTTTCCGGCAGGTAACAATGTCCCTCTCCTCCTGCCTGCAATAAGGTATAAAGGATTCCACTCCGGATACGATAATCAGAGTCTGTGTGAATTCCTATTTTAGAAGCAATTTCATCTGCTATCTTAAACCCGATTCCATTAATATCTTCCGATAACCGATAAGGATTTTCTTTCATAATGCCATACAGATTCATGCCGTAGGTATCATAGATTCTGATTGCCAGTGTATTGGAAATACCATACTGCTGCAAAAAAGTCATGGCCTCCCTGGCATCCCTTTTCTCATAAACAGTAACGGCAATTTCCCTTGCTTTCCGCTCACTGATTCCTTTTATCTCTGCCAGCCGCTCCGGCTCTTCTTCAATTACCCGGAAAGTATCCTTTCCGAATCGTTTTACAATTCTGGCAGCCAAAGCTTCCCCTATTCCTTTGATAGCACCCGAGCACAGATATCGTTCTATCGTTACAGCATCTTCCGGTTGCACTATCTGATAACGTTCTATCTTGAACTGTTCGCCATAAACAGGATGCGAAGTATAATTGCCTTCTGCCTCAATGGTTTCTCCCTGGTCCATGGTTTTAAAAAATCCCACGCAGGTAATTTCCTCTTCTCCACTGACCAGATTCAGCACCGTATAGCCATTATCCGTATTCCGATATATGATATGTTCAATATATCCTTTTATTATCTCCATCATTCTTCCTCTGTCTGCATCCCGATACGGAAAAAGGCTGCCCGGAAGGCAGCCCTATCATTCTTTTCACATACCAAGTACTCTTACTCAATATTATAATTTCTCTTCATCTGTTCATAAAGCATCTGAGCCACAGAATTGGCTCCCTGATTTGCTGCCTGATTAGAGATTTCCTGAATGACAGAATCCTTAAAGTAATCTACCATATTAGACGCGTATCCATCCTTATCTTCATCATCGCTGAAGACTTTGGCTGTTTTTTCCATTTCTTTAAATACCTGCTCCCATAAATAGGACTCAAATTCCTTGCAAGCTTCCAGCAGTTCATCATCGGAAGAAGCTTCCGAAACCGTATTGTTCAACTTATTCTGTAGTGCCTGTGTGGATGCTTCGTTGGCACTGTTTATGTAACCGGAATAATCTGTTAATCCGTTTATTCCTGATAAATCCATTGTCTGACATCCTCCCTCGGTCAAGTACCATTATTATATCGCTGCCTTTTACTCTGATTTGTTATGCGATTGCTCCACCTTAACGTTTCAGACTATTTGCAACTTCCATCATGGAATCAGAGGTTGTAATGGCTTTGGAATTCATTTCATACGCACGCTGTGCCACAATCAGATTTACCATCTCATCTGCTACCGATACGTTGGAGCCTTCCAGGTATCCCTGTACCACACTGCTCTTTGTCACATTCGCATTGGTGGCTTCATTGATAGCTCTTCCACTGGCTTCTGTCACTGCCCATCTGGTATCTCCCACTCTGTTCAGTCCGCCCGGATTAGAGAACTGGTACAGTCCAATAGTAATACCGATAGATACCGGGTTGTTAGATGCATCCGGATAACAGATATTACCATTTTCATCAATTGTAAGCTTGCTTGCCACATAGTTACGGTTTAAGGAGATTGCGCGTCCCCTCGTATCCAATACCGGAAGTCCGTCTGCATCGGTTAAGGTCAATCCGCCATTCGAGCCAAGCGCCCAGGTAAAATCACCATTTCTTGTATAATATGTCTCACCATCCTCGCCTCTGACTGCAAAAAAGCCATCACCCTGAATAGCAAAAGCCGTATCACTTTGGGATGCCAGTAAACTTCCCTGGGTAAAAATAGAGTTAATGGATGAATTCCTGACTCCAAGACCTACCTGGGAACTGGTTGGCTTTGGGTCTCCATTAGCAGTCGTAGTTACAGTCTGAAGGTTCTGATATAACAGAGACTTAAACTGCGCTACCTGCGCTTTATATCCTGTAGAATTGACATTTGCAAGGTTATTTGCAATCGTGTCTACATTTACCTGCTGGGCATTCATACCTGTTGCAGCAGTCCACAAACTTCTAACCATCGTACTCTACCTCCTATACTTTACCAAGCTGGTTTACGGCAGTATCAAGTGTTTCATCATACGTTGTAATCAGCTTCTGATTACTTTCATACTGTCTCTGTATCGAAATCATATTTACCATCTCTGTCACAATGGAAACATTTGCCATCTCCAGAAATCCCGAATATATCTGCGTTTCGGTCGGTTCTGTTTCCTTTGCTCCTTCAACTGCCTGAAAATAATTCTCTCCAAAGCGTTCCAGATAATCATAATCCTCAAAATCTGTTATGCCAAGAGCTGCCACCTGGCTTCCATCCTGATAAACATTGCCGGCTCTGTCAATGCTGGTATCCAGTGCAGGATTCAGTCTAATCCGCCTGCCTCTGTCATTCAGCACATAATCACCATCCTGTGTTCTCAGGTATCCCTGGCTGTCCATGGTAAAATTACCATCTCGTGTATACAGCGTAGAAGTGTCACCAGCCTTGTTTGTATATTCTATCGTAAAAAATCCATTAGAAGATAAGGCTAAATCGAAAGTATTTCCTGTTTCTTTTAAGCCTCCCTCGGAATAGTCCACATAATTCTCCCCGATTTTGACTCCCATATTCATGCCGCCAATTCTTCTGGGAAGGCCACCTGCTTCCGACTGGTCTTTTATCTTATAAGCAAGCACCGTATCAAAAGCCTGACTTGTGGTTCCTTCTTTCTTAAATCCAATCGTATCTGCATTTGCCAGATTGTTGGTCATGGTATCCATTCTGTGCTGCTCGTTAATCATTCCTGTATATGCGGTATATAACCCCTTAAGCATACATGCACCTCGCTTTACTAGTCCTCACGATATCCTGCCAGAAACTCTACATACTTACCGGTTCCGATTGCCACTGCGGTCATCGGATCCTCTGCGGTCATAGTGTTGATTCCTGTCTTTGCCGCAATCAAATCTTCCAGTCCACGCAATAAGCTTCCGCCACCAGTCAGTACAATTCCCCGGTCTGCAATATCCGCAGCCAGCTCCGGTGGGGTTTTCTCCAGTACGCTGTGGATGGTTTCCACAATCTGTACGGTTGTTTCATGTAATGCTTCCTCTGTTTCTTCGGAGGAAACCTTTACGGTACGAGGCAGACCGGTTACCAGATTACGTCCCCGCACATCCATATAATCTACTTCTGCCCTCTTATAGGCAGAACCAATCTTAATTTTAATATCCTCTGCAGTTCTCTCACCAATCAGCAGATTATGTTTCTTACGCATATAACGTACAATCGCTTCGTCAAAATCATCACCTGCAATCTTGATGGAAGCACTGACTACAGTACCACCCAGGGAAATAACTGCAATATCAGAAGTACCACCACCAATATCCACAATCATATTACCACATGGCTTGGAAATATCAATTCCGGCTCCGATGGCTGCCGCTATAGGCTCTTCGATAATGGATACCTCTCTGGCACCTGCCTGATAAGTAGCATCTTCAACAGCTTTCTTCTCTACCTCTGTTACACCACTCGGTACACACACGGCAATACGTGGTTTACGGAACGTTCTCTTTCCCAGCGCTTTCTGGATGAAATATTTCATCATTTTCTCTGTTACCTGATAATCTGAAATAACACCCTGTCTTAATGGTCTGACTGCTACGATGTTACCCGGTGTTCTACCAAGCATCAGTCTGGCATCCTCGCCAATTGCTTTAATTTTATTGGTATCTCTATCAAATGCTACAACAGAAGGTTCCTTTAAAACAACGCCTTTTCCTCTGATATAAACTAAAATACTGGCTGTTCCCAAGTCAATTCCGATATCGGTATACTGCATTTCTCTGAACCCCTTTCCTATGGTCTCTCTATCATAATTTCCAATTCTTGTCAAACTAATCATGCCGGCTGTGTTGTTTGCCGTTTCCACACAGTCCTCTTACAAAATAAGCGCAATATGCTGGATATATTATAACCTAAAGGAATGGTTTTTCAAAGAGTTTTATTATTTTTTAAGAAATTATTTTTCTTTTGCTTTTTCCAGCATCTTCTTCACATAGACACCTGTATAAGATTTCGGATTCCGGGCAATTTCTTCCGGTGTGCCTTCCGCAATGACAGTGCCACCGCCTTCACCACCCTCCGGTCCGATATCAATAATATAATCTGCCGTCTTAATCACATCCAGATTATGCTCGATTACCACTACCGTGTTGCCGGTTTCTGTCAGCTTGTGCAAGATTTCAACCAGTTTATGCACATCTGCAAAATGCAGGCCTGTAGTTGGTTCATCCAGGATGTAAATGGTCTTTCCCGTACTTCTCTTACTCAGCTCCGTTGCCAGCTTGATTCGCTGTGCTTCTCCACCAGACAGTGTGGTAGATGGCTGTCCCAGCTTCACATAGGAAAGCCCCACATCATACAAGGTCTCTATTTTTCTGCGGATAGATGGAATATTCTCAAAAAATGGTACTGCTTCCTCCACTGTCATATCCAGCACGTCAAAAATACTCTTTCCCTTGTATTTTACTTCCAGGGTCTCCCGGTTATAACGCTTACCGCCACACACTTCACAAGGAACATAGACATCCGGCAGGAAATGCATCTCGATTTTAATGATGCCATCACCGCCACATGCTTCGCATCGTCCCCCCTTCACGTTGAAGCTGAAACGTCCCTTGTTGTAGCCCCTGGCTTTGGCATCCTGGGTAGAAGCAAACAAATCCCGAATCTGGTCAAACACTCCGGTATACGTTGCCGGGTTAGAGCGGGGCGTTCTCCCTATAGGAGACTGGTCAATATCAATTACCTTATCTAACTGCTCCATTCCCTCGATACTTTTATGTTTTCCCGGAATACATCTTGCCCGGTTTAAATCCCTTGCCAGATGCTTATACAATATCTCATTTACCAGGGAACTCTTTCCGGAACCGGAAACCCCTGTCACACAAGTCATAATGCCCAGTGGGAACTTTACATCAATATTTTTCAGGTTGTTTTCCGCAGCCCCTTTTACCGTCAGATAGCCGGTCGGCTGCTTGCGGGTTTCAGGTATCGGAATCTGTAACCTGCCACTTAAATACTGTCCGGTAACAGACTCCTCTACCTGCATGATTTCTTCTGCCGTCCCCTGGGCAACTACCTGTCCGCCATGGGAACCGGCTCCTGGACCGATATCCACAATATGGTCTGCTGCCAGCATGGTATCCTCATCATGTTCTACCACAATCAGCGTATTCCCCATATCCTTTAAATTCTTCAGTGCTGCAATCAGTTTATCATTGTCACGCTGATGAAGTCCTATACTTGGCTCATCCAGAATATAACACACCCCAACCAGACCGGAACCAATCTGGGTTGCCAGCCGGATTCGCTGCGCCTCTCCACCGGACAGGGTAGCTGTTGCCCTGGAAAGGGAAAGATATTCCAGTCCTACTTCCATCAGAAATCCTACACGGGCACGGATTTCTTTCAATATCTGTTTTCCAATCAGCTCCTGTTGGGAAGTCAGCTTCATATTGCCAATAAATTCATGCAGCTTTGCAATGGAAAGCGAAGTAATTTCGTAAATGTTTTTGTCACATACGGTTACTGCCAGAGAATCCTTTTTCAGGCGCATTCCCCTACATTCCTTACAGGGGGTAATCCGCATAAAGCTCTCATACTCCTGCTTGGTTGTCTCAGAACCGGTTTCCCGGTATCTTCTCTCCACATTCCTAATGAGTCCCTCAAATGCAATCGGATAAACACCTTTTCCGCGCTGTCCTTCATAATACACATCCACCTGTCTGTCGGTTCCGTTGATAATAATGTCCTGCACCTTAGGCGACAACTGTTCAAAAGGGGTATCCAGACTGAAATCAAATTCTTTGGCAAGAGCCTGTAACATCGCATTGGTAAAGCTTCCATTGGAGCCACTGGACTGCCAGCCAAGAACAGCAATAGCTCCCTGGCTTAAGCTCAGACTCTTATCCGGAATCATTAAATCCACATCAAATTCCATCTTGTAGCCTAAGCCGAAACACTCCGGGCAGGCTCCAAACGGATTGTTAAAAGAAAAGCTTCTCGGTTCAATCTCGCTGATACTGATACCACAATCCGGGCAGGCAAAGCTCTGACTGTAATTAACCGGCTCCCCTCCTATTACGTCCAGAATCATCAACCCTTCTGCCAGGGCAAATACATTTTCGATAGAATCTGCCAGTCGTCTTTCAATCCCGGGTTTTACCACCAGTCGGTCTACGATGATTTCTATGTTGTGTTTGATATTTTTCTCCAGTTTAATTTCCTCTGACAAATCATAGAGGTTTCCATCCACCCGGACTCTGACGTAACCACTTCTCTTGGCACGTTCAAAAACTTTTACATGCTCACCCTTTCTGCCCCGGACTACAGGTGCCAGCAGCTGTATCTTCGTCCCCTCCGGCATGGACAGAATCTGGTCTACTATCTCATCTACGGTCTGCTTGCGAATCTCTTTCCCACAATTAGGACAATGCGGGATACCAATGCGGGCATACAGCAATCGGAAATAATCATATATCTCCGTTACGGTTCCCACGGTAGACCTTGGGTTTCTGTTCGTTGACTTCTGGTCAATGGAAATCGCCGGAGAAAGACCTTCTATTTTATCCACGTTGGGCTTTTCCATCTGTCCCAGAAACTGTCTGGCATAGGAAGACAGAGATTCCATATATCTTCTCTGTCCCTCTGCATAAATCGTATCAAATGCCAGGGATGACTTTCCGGAACCTGATAATCCTGTTAATACCACAAATTCGTTTCGTGGAATATCTACGTCAATACCTTTTAAGTTATGTTCATTGGCACCCCGAATCTTAATATACTCCTTAGGGCGCATCTTCATACTCTCCGACATGTTGTTCTCC
>ERZ1026850.1667-NODE-1667-length-11151-cov-5.837149_pt1 | contig 11151 bp, 21 predicted proteins | sample MGYA00380155_ERZ1026850 | MGnify/ENA primary metagenome ERZ1026850 (study PRJEB33269, sample SAMEA4719791) | human gut metagenome | biome: human-associated habitat; feature: organic feature; material: feces | place: Cameroon | collected 2013-10 ... | reverse complement strand
CATAAAAGAAATCTTAATTTCGTTTCGTCATAACACTGTCGCGAGACAGCAAATGACACAAAACGGCAAGCGTGTCGTTCTTTGGGTGGAGGTACCGAGAGATCGCTCCTCCACCTTACGCTTAATGTTAGAAAAGTCATAATTTAAAGTTAAAAGTAAAACGGACCGAAAGAACTCCGGTTGAAATTTCTACAGTCTCGCGTCACATGTGAATGCCATGCGAGACGAACTGGTTAAGGAGACAGGCTCCCGCGAGGTTCAAGACCGCATTACCCACAACCTTCCTTGCCACGCAAAGAAGAATGAGATCTTTAACATAATGGACAAAACAGCGAATGCCAAAAGGAGTAGGAGATAGCGCAATGAGCGCCGCGACCTCCGAAAGGACAGCGTTACGCACAAAGACCAGCTCTTCTGTGTCAAGTAGCAAGATGAACCGCAGCGGAATTAAAGAATCGTCGCTGTAGGCGCTCGCGAACAGCAACACAGTCTGGCCATGCAGGCATCACGAATCGCCTGTGTGAGACGTACCGCAAAGAACGTCTATAAACGGAGAAGTTATAAATAAAATAGTTTCTAAGTCTTCAATTTTTGTTAAAACACATGGACGCAGAGAAAGAACACGCCAACAAGGCGCTGTTTATGTTCTTTGCGTCCTTCTTAGAAAGATTATACTTTTTTCAAATGTTTTTATTGGTATTTAATATCACAGAGGCATCCAATCCGTGAGGACAAAGATGCCTCAATTTGCGCAATCCAAGACGGGAAAGATTGACACCTCGTCGTCTTTCGTGCGGTTGGAGTCCGCATTTGCGCGGACCGTTATTTGTTTCCATCCCATACCCTCTCTGAGGGGTGGCGTAGTTTGAGTTTAATATTTTTCACTTTTTGAGTTTTTTGAACACTCCGAGGCCAGAGTTCGTGAGAATACTGGCCTTTTTAAATTTAATCAATTATGAAAGTAATCCAGAGTTTAAAATTAGACAAACAAAATATCGCTCTTTTCAAAGAGCTGCCGTGCGTCAAGTCCGTTGAGACCGACAGCAGCGGCAACCCGACAGTCACGCTTCACCCCAACTCAACGCGAGGGTCACACGTCTTGCGGAACGGCGATTATCTCGTCTGCTTCGCAAGCCACCTGTGGCAGCGCTTCGGCCCTCTCGCCTTTGAACGCCTCGTCGCTTCACCACAGTAAAACCAACGCATCATGAAGATAATCCTCATCTCCACCGTCATCACGCTCATAGCCCTCGCGGCAGGAGCGTGGGCAATACAGAAAGCCGTTGACAAGATTGTTCAATTCTTTAACAACGACCACAATGACGCATAACTGCCACACATGCCTCTTCGGACGATGGTGTGACAACCCCGTCCGTGACCCGTCCCCCTTTTCTGAGGCAACATGCCCCAACTGGGAATTTCGTTACGAAAAACAAGACTGATAGCTTATGCCCAGAATAGTACAGCACAAATACACCGCATCCGACGGAGCCGTCTACGACTCCGTCGATGAGTACAGGTACCACCAAATCCTGCTCGCCTCCCCCGATGTCTCTTGCATCCATCGGCAGGTCCGGCTGCTCATCATCCCAAAAGTGGAGATGATCGTCCCCAAGCAGCTCAAGACGAAGATACGATATGACAAGAGGCAGCTCGTCTCGCCGCATCATTACAAGCCCGACTTTATCTTCTTCGAGCGCGGACGCATCGTCATCTGCGACGTAAAGTCCTCTTACACGGCAACCATGCGCGAGTTCAACATCACGGCGAAAGCGTGCATACAGAAAATCATCAGGCACAACAGGCAGCGGCACGGCGGCGAGCCTGTGGTCATCTTCCGGAAAGCCATTGCCATGCCCAGGCATCAGTGGCGCATAATCGACTACCCGCCAGCCGGGTGTAAAATCATATAACAATGGGAAAGCGCCTTACATCGTGGCAATGTCAATATATCATTGACCACATCAACGACCGACCGCGCTCCAAGGTGGCAAAAGCCGCGGGTGTAAGCATCTCCGCCCTTTATGCCTGCATCAAGGCACAGGGCGGCATCGTCGACCACTCTCTGTCCACCCCGTCAGAGGAACGCATGACAATTGTGAAGGAACATTATCCCTACATGTCTTTGATGGAGATAAGCACGTCCTTCGACATCCCCTATGCTTCCGTGGCCCGACTCGCAAAGAAGATGGGCTTGAAACACACTGAAGACACCGAGAAACGCCTCAGGCTAAAGCATAAAGACACCTTCAACCGGGTCTTCAACCCCTCTTCGCGCAAGGCGTTTATAGCCAAGATGAAGCGCCTTCGCACATTGGAGCGCTTCCGCATAATGTCGGGCATGCCGCAGAAGACGAAGCTGCGCATCTCGCTCCTCAACCCTAAAGCTCAGGTAGCGGTCACGCGCCTCTGCCGCGAACGCAACTATTTCCGCGACATCGAAGCCGGCGGTCATTTCACGCTCTTCTACGATGAACAGACCGACAGGACACCCTTCGAGCACCTCTATGTCGCTCGTTACAGAATATGCTTCAAATCTTCAATATAATTTAAAATTTAAAACAGATTTTTATGGGAAAACTTATCACAACATCCCTCGGCCACTATTACGAGGTAAAAGCCAGCATCATCTCCCAAGACAAGGATGGCGTGGTCAAGAGAGTAAGGACAGCTCTCGTCACCGATGCCGCCTCCTTCGGCGATGCTGAAGAAACCGCACTTAAGGTTCTCGGCGAAGAATCTCCCGAGTCACAGGTCCTTGCCATCACACCCGCCTCTTACAACGAGGTCTACGCAGGACAGTTCTGCGAACGCTTCTTCAAGGTGAAGGGCAGGCAGACGGTCTGTTCCGACGACAAGGAGAAGGCTCAGAACATCTTTTATCTTGTCGATGCCCAAGACATCAACGATGCAAAGAACATCGTCAACTCTTTCTTTAACGGGACAATGATTGATTACGACATCATTGCCATCGTCGAGACACCGATCACCACCTTTGTCTTCGACCATAAAGTTATGCCCCTATGACAGAAGACCAGTTCCCGACAAGAGGTAGCATCTCCACAGAGACGCTACGAACGGTCCACGCTTGCCTCATGGAGCTGCCGCGCTCCGAAATTCAGGACATCGCAAAAAGGGCTCTCATCGTCGACATCCGAGAACGCAAGCGTTTACCCTACAACAACAAAATGGACATATTTTTCTATAAACACATTTAATCAAACACATCATGCCAATAATCAAGAAAAATGAGGTCGCCCCCGAGCGACCCGTAGTTATCGTCATCTACGGCACACCGGGCTCTGGCAAGACATCGCTCGCAACAACCGCCGACGCGCCGATCCTTATCGACTGTGACCGTGGCTTCGACCGCGCCGTGCAGCGTGTCGACACGCTCTGCGCCAACACATGGGAGGACGTCCTCGCTGCCATCCCCGACTTTTCCGCTTACCACACCATCATCTGTGACACGGCAAAGGCCATGCTCGACGATTTTCTCTCCGAGTATGTGTGCAAGCAAAACTACAAGCTGCGCACCAACTCTCTTAAACGCTTCGGACAGATGGGTGACGAATTCAAGACGTTCGTCGGCACCCTCCAGTCTAACGGCACCGACCTCATCTTTGTCTGTCACGACAAGGAGACATCTGAGGGCGATGTGGTACGCCATTCGCCCGACTGCACAGGACAGTCTAAAGACCTCCTTCTGCGCAAGGCCGACCAGGTGGGCTACATCTCTATCGTCAACGGCAAGCGTCACATCACCTTCGATCCTTCCGACAATTTCGTCGGAAAGAACGTGGCTCAGATCAAGTCAATGCCCGTACCCGATGCGTCCTCGCCCGAGTTCTCTGCGTTCATGGCTAACATCGTCAAGCAGGTAAAGACCTCCATACAGTCCCATTCTGAGGCGCAGCGCAAGGCAAACGTGCTCATAACAAAGCTCCGCGACGATCTCGCAAAGGTCGACGACAACGACAGCGCTGTCGCTCTCATCTCTGCATGCAAGGAGCTGCCCGACATAATGAAACGCCCGTTCTTCGCCGAGATCAGCGCTGCTCTCACAGGCAGGGGCTTCGCCTATGCCGACGGCAAGTTCACGCTCCCCGAGCAAAAGGAGGACAACAAGAAGAAAAACAAGGGCAAGGACGAAAACGCTAACGACAATGCCGACAACGCAAAACAGTAAACCTCTCGTCCGCGTCACGCAGATCGAAGCCTTCCGTCGCTATTTCTATCAGTCTGAACACGACAACTATGAAATTCCTGAACAGTCTGTCATAGACAGCATCACGGGGGCTTTCCAGGGAAACGAGATGACGCGCATAGGCACAGCCTTCCATGCCCTCGTGCAGACAGGCTGTCAGCCGTGCTCGCTCGCACCGGCAGGCACACGCTCTTTCACCTATTATGGCAAGGAGAAGCAGGAGCCTGTGCCCGAGGGGCGCACGTTCCTCGTCGACGGCCATGAGGTCACGCTCGACCTCGCACAGATCAAGGTTGCGCTCGATTATCGCTATCGCCACATCAACGCCTTCCATGAGGTTCGGCGTTTCTACGACTTTGGCCCTGCCGTCGTCACAGGCTGTGCCGACATGATCGACTGTGTTCAGATACGCGACATCAAGACAAAGTTCTCGCCACCGCAGGACGACTCCTATGTCAACTCCTGCCAGTGGCGCTATTATCTTCAGATCTTCGGCGCCGACGTGTTCTCTTTCGACCTCTTCAGCTTTGAAGGATATAAGCTTGAGAAACATGGCTACGACGTGCGCGGCTTGCCCCTCACGCCTCACACGCCGCCCATCTGCCTCTATCGCTATGCCGACATGGAACGCGACAACCGCATCCTTCTTGAGGAGTTTCTTGAGTGGGCCGACAAGCGTTCGCTCACAGGCTATCTTTTAAATCAAACAATAAAGTAACAATGCAGATACAAGGAAACATCGTTAAGGTGTTTGAGCCGCGCTCAGGCACCTCGTCAAGTGGCAAGCAGTGGAGCTCGCTCGATTTTGTCGTGGAAGTACCTGGACAGTACCCGCGCCGCATAGCTCTCAACATCTTTGGTGAGGAGCGCATAAAGACGCTCGCACCAAAGGTTGGAGAGGTTAATGTCGTCGTCGATTTCGACATCGACGCACATGAATACAACGGACGCTTCTACAACGAGATCAAGGCGTGGAACATCACGCGCACCGTGCAGCAGAACGCCGCAAGCGTAACAACGGCTTTGCAGGGGGCAGCAAACCCCATGAACCCGCAGAACCCGTTCCCGCCGCAGCAGCCTGCCGCGCAGACCGCGGCACAATCGTCCGACGACCTCCCCTTTTGACACCGATAAGGTGGTACAGTATCTTATAACACATCTTAATGCCACGCTCACGCTGTTATGATGTATAACCTCGCCAACGAGCTTGAAAGGGAGTCTTTCCTGTGCAAGGCAAAGAACCTTGCCTGCAAGCAGACGATGGTGGAGCTTGTGGAGAAGCGTCCGAGGTCTCTGGCCCAGAACGCTTACCTCCACACGGCTCTTGCCTTCTTCGCCTTGCAGGTGGGACTTACCTTGCAAGAGGTCAAAGACGATTATTTCAAGCGCCATTGCAACCCCACGCTTTTCGTCCGCACGCGCTTCGACCATATTCTTAACACCTCGCGCTCCTACCTCCGCTCCACAACGGAGCTGTCTAAGGAGGAGATGGGCGTGGCCATCGACCGCTTCCTCTCCTTTGCCGCTGAGAACGGGGTCTACATAGCACCGGCCGACGAATATGTCGCCGTTCTTCACATGCAGCACGACATCGAACGCAGCAAGCGGTTCATCTAAAACCCGTCATCCATGTTTTTCCGCGACTCCTTACCAGCCGAGATAGGCAGCCCGTTGGCTTCGTGTCTCCTCTTCTTTCTCGTGTCACAAGCCGACAACGAGGGGGCGGTTCTCCTTAGCTATGCCGACATAGCTAAAGTCTTCGCGTGTTCAAAGGCGAGGGTGCAGCGGCTTGTGCAGCTTCTGGCTGCAAAACGTCTTGTCGATACGGTCATGATACGGTCGCGATACAAAAAATCGGGCTTAATGGTCTGCAACATAGCAAGTTATAAACGTCCGCAATACGATGGCGATACGATAACGATATGGTCGCAGCCTCCCGCTCCCAAGAAGGAAAAGCCGTCTACGCCCAAGCCTGCCGACGACATCGAGCAACGGGCTGCCGCTTTCGTCGCAAAGGTCAACGCTTTCAAGGACAAGTACAGCGCCAAGATGCTTGACGACTTTTGTCAATATTGGACCGAGCACAACGAGCACGGCGCCAAGATGCGCTACGAGAAAGAAGTAACCTTCGACATCAGCCGCCGACTCTCCCGGTGGAGCAGAACCGATTTTAAACACTCTAACAACACATCTTTGGGTGTCGTCGTGCAAGACACACAAAAGAAAGATTACGAACAGTCTCTATGGTAGATTTCAATTTCCAACAAGTCATCGACGATTACGACGAGTGGATTCCGCTGCCCCATCCCGTCTACATCTCCATACCCGATGCCGAGAAGCATCTGCGCAGCGCACTCAACTATCTTGTCAACCGCTTCTCAAGGGGCCAGACAACAGAAGCCATCTGGAACGAGCGCGAGTACAGGCCCGTCGTCAACTGGATGACCCGCAACCGCGGACGTGGACTCTGTCTCATAGGCTCCTGTGGGCGCGGAAAATCTCTCATAGGCAAGTACGCCCTGCCTTACCTCATACGCTTCTTTTGCAACAAGAACATATATGCCTATTCCGCACAGCAGCTCAACGCCATTCCCCAGGAGATCTTGTCTCGCCACCTCGTCTACATAGATGATGTCGGCACAGAAGATGTCTCAAACATCTATGGCAGCAAGCGCATCCCTTTCCTTGAACTGTGCGATCTGGCCGAAGCAGAAGGAAAACTCCTCATCTTCTCTTCCAATCTCACCGTCCCCGAGCTGTCGGCCAAGTACGGCGAAAGAACGATAGACCGCTTGCGGGCAACAACATCCATCGTCTCCTTCAACGGACCGTCGCTAAGAAGATAATCTTATGAAAAAGTCTCTCAGCTTCCTGATCGCCCAATGGCTCGCCGAGCATCCCGATGCCACACCGCAACAGGCCATATGGGCTGGCGCCCGCATCGAGATAGAGCTTGGTGTGGGCAACATAACGATAACCCTTAAAAACAACAACGTCATGCAACCATTGTTTATCACGCGCCGCTGCATCATCACCCTCAGTGGCGGACATAAAGTACAGGCCACGCTCTCCATACCGCAGCCTCGCAAGCCGCTCTTCATGGAACAGCTTGAAGAGCAGTTCATCAAAGAGTTCAACCGCAGCCAGCCTCACGCTGTCAACAAAGCTGTGAAAGTCCACATCATGCGCAATTAAAATCAACAACAATATGAAACACATAAAGTCTTATCTCATCCACCTCCTCGGTGGAATCACAAAACAAGAGTTAGCAAGGGAAAAGGCGCCCTCCGACCTGTTCTGGCATTTTTGCATGCTCAATAGAATCAATAGCATAAAGCAAAAGGCCGACTCTCTCTATGGCACACCTCCCGAAGAGTGGTGTCGCAAGGTGTACAAGTATATAACAGACGAAATAGGCAACATAACAGACGAAATAGACAACATGGAAAAAAGTGTTGACAATGAAGAGAAAGGAGGCGACAAATGAAAGATGTTATCAACATAGAAATGGTTGAAAATGGCTTTGTCCTGCATGGAGAGGATTTTTCACAAGTTATAGAAGGCGTGATTAACCAGGACGAGAACCTTTTTAATGCTCGATTTGGAACTTATTTTTACAACCTCCTACACCAAAGCATAGACGAGTTTTGTTCATGCAAAATAAAAGTAGAAATCAACATAACAAACGCAGAAGTCTAACAAAATAACAAATATGAAAATATCAAAATGGAAAAGCGCCTCTTTCGTAGCATGGGGCGTCATGACGCTCATCGTCCTGAGCGCCGCTCTGAGAGGCGTGAGCAAGGCCGACACGACAATAAACCTTGTCAGCATCGCCGTCTTGCTGTTCTGGACGCTCCTGTCCTTGGCAACAAATTGTCTAACATCTTTTTTTAAAAACAACAAACAAAAATGAGAAATTTTAAATCAGCGTGTCTGTTTTCGCTGCTTGCCGCAGCATCGTGTCTAACCTCTTGCAGCGAGCGCATAGACGCTGGCTCAGAAGGCATCCTCGTCAACCTGTACGGTTCTGAAAAAGGTGTCGATGACGTCAGCCTCGTTACAGGACGTGTGTGGTACAACCCCTTCACAGAAGAGGTCTATGAGTACCCCACGTTCGTGCAGACAATCGACTATCCCGCGTTCACCATCAACGCCAAGGACGGCTCAGAGTTCACCGTCGATCCTACGGTGTCTCTCAAAATGATTGACGGCAATGCGCCAAAGGTGTTCAAGAAATACCGCAAAGAGCTGAAAGACATCATCGGAGGTACACTCTTCAATTATGTCAAGGACGCCTTTCGCATACAGCTCAACAAGTACACAACCGACCAGATCGTCAGCAACCGCGACATGGTCGAGCGAGCTATCGAGGCACAGCTAAGCAAAGCTCTTATCAAAGAACATTTCCAGCTTGAGCAGCTTACATCTGGTCTCAAATATCCTAATTCCATCGTGGAAGCTGTCAACCAGAAGAACAAAGCCATTCAGGAGGCGCAGCGAGCACTCAACGAGGTTGCCGTCAAAAAAGCGGAAGCTGAGAAGATGCTTGTACAGGCCCGTGCCGAGCGCGAAGCCAATGAGCTAAAGTCTGTTTCCCTCACGCCTGCTATCCTTAAAAAGATGTGGATCGAGAAATGGGATGGCTCGGTTCCTCAGGTCGTTACAGGCGGCAATAACAGTACATTCATCGATATAAGCAAATTGAAGTAAAGTTTCACTGAAAGGAGATAGCCAATGAGAGAATTTAAAGTAGGCGAAAAAATCGTCCTTGAAGTACAAGAGGTAGAGCCATGGTCAAATCTTTGCACTGGCTGTTTCTTTTTTAGTGAAGGTTGTCGTAGTATGTCCCTTAAACTACCTTGTACCAAAGGACAACGTTCTGACAACACAGATATAATTTACAAAGAAGTTAAGGAGTAAAGCGTATGAATGGATTACTATCAATGATTGGAATGCAATCAGAATTAGATTATCAAATAGGTAATTTTTCATTTGGCTTTCCACATTTTAAACCTAACACCCCAAAAGTTTGCTCACCTTCTAACAAACAGAAATGTAAGCCAAAGGTGCAACATGAGTTCACCATAAAGGGAGTGAAAATTATGGCTGCTTCAAAGAAGGATGCTATAAAGAAGTATAATCATCGTAAAAAATAAAGTTTATGAACAAAACAATCAAATCATACAAAGCCTTCGACGAAAACCTGCGATGCAGGGGCTTTCAATACGAAGTCGGAAAAGAGTACGACATGAATGGCGACATCCAATGCTGCAAGCGTGGCTTCCATGCTTGCGAGTCTCCAATGGAGGTGTGGGATTATTACGACATGTTAACCTCGCGCTTCGCAGAGGTAGAACAGTCGGGCAAGATTAGCACAGGAAAGCATCCAACAAAGATCTGCTCCTCGCAAATCAAAATCAAAGCAGAGTTAAAGCTGGCTGACATCATCAATATCGGTGTCGAGTGGCTTAAGAACCTCACATCGCCTTATAAAGGCGACGCGGAGGGCAACTATGCCAAAATTGGCTTTTCGGGCAACTATGTCAAAATTAGCTCGTCAGGCGACTATGCCCAAATTGGGTCGTCAGGCAATAACGTCAAGATAGGTTCATCTGGTGACTGTGTCAAGATAGGCTCTTTGGGCTTCGATGCCCAAATTGGCTCATCGGGCATCGAAGCCAAGATAGGCTCTTCAGGCAGCTATGCCCAAATTGGCTCGTCAGGCGACTATGCCCAAATTGGGTCATCAGGTAGGTATGCCCAAATTGGGTCATCAGGCGAATATGTTCAAATTGGCTCGTCAGGCGAAATGGCTCAAGTTAGCTCTTCGGGCTTCAACGCCAAGATAGATAGCACTGGAGAAAATTCGGTTATCATGTGTGCAGGTCCTGGTTCTGTTGTCAAAGCAAAGATTGGCTCCTGGATAACCCTTGCAGAGTGGGATCGTGATGACAGAAAAGGCTGTTTGGTCCCCGTGTGCGTAAAGACGGAGCGTGTCGACGGCATCAAAATCAAGCCCGACACCTGGTATAAACTCCAAGACGGCGAATTTGTCGAAGTAACTGAGAATTACCCGCGGATATAAAAAGCAAGGCGTATGAATGATTTAAAATATATCCCTGGCGATTTGGTAGAAGCCTGGATCGGTATTAATACTGGATCTCTGGTTGCAGAAGTCGTAGGTTATAACCCTCTATACCAAGAATACATATTAACAAATTGGTATATTGAGGAAACAAGAGGTGTTATATCTATTACAGAAGATCGAATTACGCCAATTTCGCTCACTCCAAAGATTTTGGAGAAGAATGGATGGGATAAGGATGATGAAGATGAAAGTATTTTTTATTTATCAGAAGCATTTTTAGGAGGTGACAAAGATGATGAAGACAACTATACCTGTTTTCAACTTTATTATCAAAATGAAAAGGATGGTTGGATTATAGATATGCGTGGAGAGCTATTAAAATCTGATATTCATTATGTCCATGAACTCCAGCATCTTTTGTTTGGATTAGGTATTAATCACGAAATGGAGGTGTAGGTATGAGTATAGCAACACAAGTAAATCATCATTGTCCTTTCTATGGAAGAAAATGTTACCAATGTGGTTATTGGAATAGCAGAGGAAATGAGTGTGAGATAATATCTCATCAAGACAGAAAGATTTGATGTTTAACTGCCTTCGGGCATAAATAGTAGTAATATGACAGAAGAACAGTATAATGAAGTTATTTCTCTTGATAAGAAATTAAATGAGTTGAAAAGAGTGTATCGCATATTAGATAACAAAGACACTCATCTTTCTTATTATGAGCAAGGTCACTTTGATAAGAATAGTCTTTGTAACCTTGAAGATTTGTCTCCTATAAAAGACATCTTGGCAAAGTATGAAAACATCATACGTCTTGAAGTAAAGGGAGAAATAGAGAGTATTAAGA